>Ga0007815_1000644_pt1 | contig 10893 bp, 4 predicted proteins | sample CryBogCBE02Aug09_FD_71212 | JGI IMG/M metagenome (GOLD analysis project Ga0007815, IMG submission 71212) | Freshwater microbial communities from Crystal Bog, Wisconsin, USA - CBE02Aug09 | ecosystem: Environmental > Aquatic > Freshwater > Lake | place: Crystal Bog, Wisconsin, USA | collected...
GCGGCATTCGCGAGCACCATCAGTCTTTCAATGTGGTGGTTCCAACCGAATCGCCGAAGATGAGAGAACACCGAGTTAAGGCATCGCATCTCGTGTTGCCCCATCTCGATCCAGGACTTAGGTAGCGGATTGGTTGCGCCGAGGAAATTAAGACTCTCGTACTCATCGGTGCGCAGGTGATGAAGAAGCCATACCCATTCACGCCAGCCAGTTACTTGTCTGATGAAGCCCTCAGCACTCTCGAGAGGAATTAGGCCAGACTCAAATGCTTTAGTGATGGCGGCTACTACCTCTCGTGGATGAAGCAGACCCATATTGAGTGCGGGGCTTAGTCGAGAGTGAGCAAGGTGCCAATTGTCAGCACTTGCGGCATCCTCATGAGGACCGAAGCGCGGGATAATTCTCTCCACAGCGTCGCGCAGTTGGTCGAGCGCTTGTTCTCTCGTTCGAGGCCAATATTTCAACGAGTCATCACCTGGGTGAGTCGGAGTTAACTCATTCACCAGGGCTACTTCATCTGAATCAAGTGGAGCGACCCAAGGCTCAGGCCAAGATCCGCCGTCACGGGGAAGAGGTTCGCGATTTGATGAGTCAAAGTTCCATTGACCACCAATCGGCTCCTCGCCATCCATGAGTATGTTCAAGCGTTTTCTCTGCTCGCGCTGGAAGTTCTCCAATGTCGCGGGCCGCTTCTTTCGAGCGCGCATTTCTTCGACGTCAGTTAAGTAGAAGGGGTCGGGGAGGAATTCAATTTCAAGATTGGAAAACAAAGAAATAGCTCGCCGTCCCCGAGGTGTATTCATGAAGATGCGCTCTGGTTGGAACTCGTTTCGGTGGGCTTGAACAGCTCCTGTAAAAGTGGCGGCTCTCCGATAATCGACGCGAAAGCCTAGGGAGGTGGCGCGGTCGGCGAATTGCCGCATCGCCGCTAGGTAAAGACTCGTGCGAGTCAAGTGTCTGGGCTGATGAATGAGGTTTTCGCATTCAATCATCAAGATGACCGTGTCGCGGTCCAGATCTGGCCACGGACTCACGTCCGTTGAGAGCTGATCACCGAGTACTAGGAAAGTTTGTTTCAACGGTCCGATTGCTTCCGAATTGACTTGGCTTCACGGGCACACTTGCGTGAGCAGTAGAGAACTTCCTCGAAACTGTTTTTCCATTTGGCCCGCCATTCAAATGGACGATGACAAACGGTGCACTCTCGTGGGGCAATCCCATTCTTGACCTTGGCGACCCTAGATGGTTTGCTCACCCAACCATTATGTGGCGGTAAAAGCCATACAAAGGTAGTTCTCTGCAAATTCCAAAAATTCGGGATTCGGTGAGCGAACAGTGAGAGGAAATGGGAGAGTTGTATCAGGAGATTCAAATGACTAGTGAACAATCAGCCGTTAAATCAGTAGTTCGACTCAGTGTTGCCTCAGTCTTGACCGCTCTCGCCGTAATACTGATTACGGCGTCCGGTCCCATGAGAGCAGGATGGGGAGTGATAGGTAACTCAACCAACGCTGGCAACACAGTGACAGCTTTAATGAAGGAAAAGCCCGTGCAAGTCGCGGTCGCCAGTCAGCTCATAACCGAAATAAAGAATTCGGTTTCGCCGCAAGTGGCTCAGCAAATAGGTCTTACTCAGCCAGTGTTGAATTCGGCGATTTTCACCTTGATGAACAATGCCGAAGTCGAGCGTTTGGTCGCACAAAAAGTTGAAGCTGCCTACAGTGCGGTACAGACTCACAAAACAACTGTTCTCGACTTCTCGCCACTGGTTAACCGGGCAACGGCCATAATTCACCAAATTGATCCGGCGATTCCCGCGAAGATTGCGGGTGCCAACAAGTTGAATTTCACTTTCAAGCCGTCATCAATAAGTTTGTCCAACGTGAATTCACTCGGCTCAGGCTCGGTGATTGTTTGGCTAGTAGGAACCATATTCCTTCTGCTATCAATTTTTCTTTTGGTTCGATCACGTATTGGGAAATATGTGATTGGGATTGTTGGGTATTTGGTTCCGGCCAGTATTTTGTATGTATTGGCTGGTGTCGCCAATCAGTTGGTTGCTGGGGCTCACGGGAATGATCTCTTAGCGAAAGCTGTGATGACCGGGCTCGCCCAAAGGGTCACGAACTCTTTGAGTCACACCGCTTTCTGGTTAGTCCTAAATGGAGCTTTAGTGGCGTTCGTTATCTTTGGCTATGACCAGTACAAGGCGAGAAAATCCCAACCATTGACCGAAGTAGCCAATTAATCTCACACCCATCCGGTAGATTTTCGGTGTGTCGACTCCACTTTCTCTGTTTGCTTTCGAAAATCAAGAGGCGATGCCGTCGTTCCTTGCAAATTGGTTAACAGGGGCCCAGGAAGACCCACTGTCACCTATTTGGGTAGTCGTATCTTCCGCCGCAGTGCGTCAACGTCTTGAATGGGATCTTTCGGAAGCGAGAACTGGAGATTCGCAAATCTCTTCCAATATGAGATATATGTTTCCAGAAGAATTTGTTCGGACTGTCGAGACATGTGTTTTAGAGGCACTTGGGATTACACGACACGAATGGAACCCCCAGAATATTGCCGCCCGGCTCATAGGGCTGAGTGAAGGAAGCTCAACTTGGGGTGAGGCTCTTAAGGAAGCGGAATCACTGGATGAAATTATTAGGTGGCGCAGGGACGTTCTCAATCAGGCCGAGCTACCTCGATTAACTAGGAAACTATTAGATACCGAAGAGTGGCGGAGCCATGGAGCTCTTGTTCAGCGCGATCTTGTGCTGACTAATCTTAAAGATCAAAGTCGTGAAATCGCAAGGACCATTGTCTTTTTTGGCCTTGAATCTGCACCTGGCGGAAGCGAATTTGTCCGCCTTGTGAAAGCCGTGAGTGAAGTGTCCTCAGTGGCGGTCCTGACCGTGTACCCAGATTTAACTCGCCTCGATAATTTCGAGACAGTCTCTGGCATTTCTTGGTGGGCTTCGCTCGATCAACATCTCGAAGTATGGAAATCCACGCAGTTGGAATTTGAGCAAGTCAGCGGAGAAAAGCCTGGTGGGCAACTGGGTCACCTTCAAACATCGTTGATGGGGATGCCGACGGCGTTTACAACACCGAGCGAGTCAATTGTTCAGATTTTTGGTGGCGTGGGACCTTCTCGACAAGTAGAAATGGCACGAGATTATGTAATCGGGCTCCTTGAAGAAGGGAAGTGCAGCGCTCCGGAAAAGATTCTGGTCACGAGTACGTCCCTAGAAAAATTCATTCCTCACATCGAACGCCATTGGTCCTACAACTCGTTTGGGCGCATCGCAAAAAAAGGGGTAGAAGTTCGCTTGCCGCGTTTAGCGCACGAAATCACTGAATCAACATCTGACGGAATGCGAAGCCGCGCACTTTGCGTAGGTGAGTTGCTCAATTTGATTGGCAACTATGTTTCAATTAGTCAAATCGAGAGCTTGCTTCAATTCGAAAACGTTCGCGAGAACCTCAAACTTGAAATCGATGCAGTTCTTCGTATTTCGGAACTCTCGAGAGAAGGGCGTGTAGCTTTCGGGGTTTCTCCAGATCAGAGAGCAGGATTCGGAGTTTTTCCCGAAAAATCTAATGTTGCAACTTGGCAAAGGTTTTTCGATCGACTTGCAATGACGGCAATGTTGCCAGATTCAGACTCGCCGGATCAGTTGGGCGTGAGTACCGACTTGGAATTGATAGCCGGTCTCCATCGATTGACTTCAGTACTTCAAGAGAGTCAAAATTCGGTTGTACAAGAAAGTGTACGGAGTATCGCGGAGTGGATTGAGTGGATCGGAACGGCATTTAGCGACGTGATCGAACGAGGTCGTTCTAGAGACGACTCATTTGAGAAGGTTAAAGATAACTTTTATCGCGACTTTGAATGGGGCGGCTCAGAGATTAGAGTGCCGTTTGATTTTTTCCGTGAATACTGGAATTCGCTTGTTGCGAGTCGGACGATTGCACGTAATTTCGGGCGATTTGGAGTTCACGTTGCTCCAATATCAGCTTTAACAAGCGCATCATATGAATTTGTCGTGATCTTGGGGCTTGATGAAGAGAACCTTCCCAATGCGTCAATTGTTAGCCCCACTTTTGATCCTCCCAGAATTGGTGACCCAAATCCGAGGCGGGCTGTTCTGGCCTCTCTCCTTTTGACGATTCTGTCGGCAAGAAAGGGCCTGGCAATTACTTACAGCAATCGCAATGAATTGACCGGGCAGAAAAAGGATCGGTCTATGGTGCTCTCAGAACTCTTTGAGCATCTTCACAAGGAGGTCTCATTGATAGAGGGGCCCCGGCACGGCTTTGTTTCGGTGGCGCCTGCAAGTACTGCCTTAACTTCGTACGATGCTCGGTATGAGGGCGCGGGTGAACTCATTAAGCAAGCAAGTTTCGCTGAGGGAAGCTTGAGTTCAAGGGTGGCGCAGTTAGAGGACAACGTCGATAATTCGATTTTGTCTGAAATTATCTCAATTCAAAATCTATCGAGTTTTTTGAATGACTCGGCTAAGCACTTCATAATGAGAGGGCTTCTTGGCGCCGGCATAGACCGAGCAAGAAGTATTGAAATATTTCCACGACTCAGTATTGACTCATTGGCTGCGTACCAAATTCGTGAAGAACTAATAAGGCGATTGAGTGAATATCGCGGAACACAAGCCTTAGACGAAATTGCACCTGGGATTCTCGACGAGATTCTGTCGAGAGAATCAATTGCTGCCGATATTCCGAAGGCTTTGATTAGTCATAGCTTTAATCTCGGCGGAATAATTTTGATCGCAAGTCGCCTCCGAGATGACTACGCCTGCTACACGGAATTGACTGTCGAGGAAGAAACAAGATGGTATCGAGACATCGAGCTCGATAGTGGAGCCGTGATTGCTCTTAGAAGTGGCCAGCCTGACGAAATTAACAAGTGGACTGTCTATCGCGACTTCTCGAAGAGGCAGTCCGGAGTCGGTGGAGGGCCTGCAATTCGAAGGTTCCATCCCACGAAAACTTCAGGCATAAAAGAATTCCGAGTTACCCTCACGATGCTCATTGACCTATTGGCAATGAAGATTAATCAGCCCGAGGGTGAAGAGCACAAGCCCATTTCAACCATCTTCTTTGCTAGTGAAGGGAAAAAGGGTGGGAATCCGCAGGTGTCATATCGCTTTGAGGGGACCAGAGAACAGGCATTGCTGCATTTGGAAGAAATAGTAAGGCTCTTTCAAACTGGTGCGAAGAGACCGATAGCAATCGGGCGTTACGCGCTTCCAGTGGCAGTTCATAAGGGCGACCAAACAGATGGGTTTTTCGAAGATATGAAGGATCCCACCTTTAAATTGATTTTTGGTGAAGACCCGCGTGAATTCGAGGCGTTATCTGCCGAGCAGGGAATTCAAGAATTATTCAAGAATATATTCGAATCAATTACTTGGTCTCGAGAGACAGCAACACAGCGAACGACGGGGCGGGTTGAAGCAGGGGGACAGCATTCCGAATTTAAGCCCATTCTTTTAACTGAGAAAGTGGAGAAGAAGCTGTGAGTAAAACTTTCGATCCGATTTTTGACTCAGTAAATGAGCTGCCTCCTCTGACTTTGATTGGCGCAAGCGCTGGAACGGGCAAAACATGGACCGTTACTCATATTGCGGCACGTTGGCTCATTGAAGCTGAAGGACGTTCACCCGCGAGCGTACTTATGGTTACTTTTGCTCGCGATGCAGCGGGCGAGCTGAAAGGTCGGCTTCGAGAGCGCCTAGAAGAAATGAAAAAAGAGCTTGACGATAAGTCGAGCTCAGAGCCCTGGGCATTGCAACTACGTCAGTTCGCGGATGAGATCGGATTTGATGTTGTCCGAAAACGCTTAAATCGGATATTAAATGACATTGACAATCTCAATGCGCGAACTATCCACTCATTTGCAACCGCGATTTCGAGAACTGGGGAAACGTTCGTAAGTGACTCCAAGATGTTAAGGAGCAGGGCGGTTAATGAAGCGATTGTTTCGGCGGGTTACACCGAACACGATTCCCTCGTGGCTTTGCTAGAGGGAATTGACGTAGACGGAGATCCAGTGACGAGACTTGCTGAAATGATTGACGAAGCACTTTCAGTCGTCCTTCCACTTGGCGGGTTTGGCCCTCATTCTTTAGCGGGTTTTCTTCAGGCCAGCAAAGTTGAAGACTTGGATTCAACCGCGAACATATTTCGCAATCTCCTCACAGATGCCGCGAGGCGGGAAGAGGCAATGCGTGAGCTTTCCAGTTCCCAGACTTACGATGCCGTTATTGGAGAACTTGTCAGCGAGATAAATCGTGACTCCTCAGCGGTACGAGAGCGAATCGGTGCTCAGTTCGAGCTAGTCATAATCGATGAATTCCAGGACACTGATTCCGCCCAGTGGCGCATATTTTCCCGCCTATTTATTGATACCGATAAGCCTGTTCCTGTATTGGTGGTTGGCGACGCAAAGCAAGCGATTTATGGTTTTCGCGGCGGCGATGTGACAATTATGCAAGCACTCAAAAAGGAAGTGTCATCGAAACCTGGTTACGCATATTCAACGTTACCTGTTAACCATAGATCTCACAGTGGACTGTTGGAGCAAATTAATTCTTTCTACATACCTGAAGAATCGCCACACGTATTTTTGAGCGGAGATGCTGACTCAATGATCAGCTATGAGACGATGCTTTCGTCAAAGCGCCTTGAGGATGGGCTGGGGCTTTTCCAAATCAGAGACATAAGAAACGTTGAAAATAAAATTGGGAATGAAGAACCAGTCTACCTTGACCTCATTTCCGAAATACAGCGTCTGACAACAGCGAGCAGTTTGTGTGATCCGAGAGAATTGCCAGATGGTGACGTTGCTCGGCGTTGGAATTACTCAGACATTGTGATCCTCTGTCGCGGAGGCGTCTTTATCAAGATGCTGCAAAGGGAATTGAGTTATTTTGGAATTCCGTATGTAACACCGAAGTCAATCTCAGTTTTCTCTTCTATTGCCGCGCAAGAGGTACGCACATTATTTTGGGCGTTGAGTAATCCGAGCGACCAAAGGCGTTGGAGGACTCTCTTGGCCACATGGTTCTCTTGGATGGCCGATTCTGAACTTACAGCTGTTGGCCTTGCTGCTTTGCTTGAAAGTCACGGGGTGAGTTCAGTACAGCGTGAGGTGACAAGTGGTTGGTTTCTGAAGGGACAGCTCCAACATCGAAAGAGCCAGCGAGACATCACTGATATAGAGCACATTTTCACGGTCATCGCTTCGGAGTTCCCAAATGGTGCGACAGCACCAGAAATTTTGAGCTGGCTCGAGAACGCAATTGCAAATGCCAATAATTCGGATGATGGGATTGATGGTCAACGTCGAATTGAAAGTGATGAGAATGCAGTCAGGTTGATGACGATTCACGCCTCTAAGGGCCTGCAATTCCCAGTGGTTTTAGTTGCCGACATAGAAACTGTGGTGCAGGATCCCCTAGTACTGTCACAGAACACCAAAACCGGAAAATTAGTCGATCTTGATAGCGTCAAATTGTCAGCTGCCGAAAGAAAAGACGCTATTCGTCAGCAGGTACTTGAAGAGAGTGACCGCCTAATCTACGTTGCGTTAACACGAGCCACAAACGTTCTGACTTGCTGGGTCGGTTACAAAGATTTGGAGAAATCTACTCCAGCCTGGAATGCTCTCGTAAGCCCGTGGCTTTCTCCTCTTGGCGCCGAGAGTGCACCCAGAGAGTCAAAAACGGCCGAGCCTCTGGTCATCCAGGTTGAACAGCAGCATTTCGATAGCAACCGCCCAAAGAAAGTATCGAGATCAAATCAACTAGTTGGAGTGAACATTAAGCCAATCAGACGATCCTCTTTCGAACCGAATCATCGATGGTCATATTCATCCCTCCAAGTTCACGGTACTTCCCAGTCTTATTCCACGGACTACACCGATTCTCGAACTGGCGCAGAGAGTCTGAGTTCCGATAGCCAAGAAACTGCAAAGGGTCGTCGAGGCTATTCGACCTTTTCAAACCTTCGGGGGAACAACCTGGGTGACGCAGTTCACGGAGTCTTTGAAAATGTGGTTGGGAAGATTCCCGCAGAACACGATGACTTAATCCAACGAGTCATCGAACGCGAATTTCGTGCAAAAGGTCTGGAAGCCCCTGAAGCAATGTTGCCTGTATTTAAGAGGCTCTTAACGACGGGACTTGGGTCAGCTTGGAATGGTGCAACTTTGGATGACTATTCACGGGCCGCAGTAGCAGTATCGCCAGAGATGAGATTCACGATGCCGCTGACGCCTGCCTCTGAGGATTCTCGAGACGATTTACTGATCAAAATGTGTCAACTCGTTGTGGAATGCGATGCAGATGGGCCATTTGTGGAACACTTTCGCCGGCTTGCGGAATCGAAGAGTCCGGGTCGCCTTTTGCAAGGTTTTCTTACCGGCAGCATCGACCTTGTAGCCCCAGTATTGAATCACGAAAAAAGATTCATTTTGCTTGATTACAAGTCAAACTCATTAACGGTGACTAGGGATTTCTCTGCTGCATCTCTGTCCATTGAAATGGCGGCATCTGGCTACCCTCTTCAGGCGCTCATCTATTCCGTAGCCCTTCACCGGCACCTTTGCGTTTGGCAAATGGGTTATGAACCATCGAGTCACTTAGGCGGAGCTACGTATTACTACGTACGTGGAGCCGGCTTGCCTGATGCCCAACCAGGTGAAGGTGTATTTCATTGGAATATTCCGTCGGAACTCACATTAAAGACTTCGGAACTTCTGAGGGGGCCAAAATCATGACATTTAAGGATGCATGGAATCAGGAGGCTCAATGGCGAAAAATATTTTCCGACACTGATTACCTAATGACATCGGCTCTTGAACGATTCGGATTTGGTGTGGAGTTCAACACACTTTCCTCCTTAGCAATTTTGCTTTTGGCCAAATCACTTCGACTAAACCACGTGGCTCTTCCCCTAATAGAAGACGAGTTCTTACGACTTTGTGAAGAACAGTTATGGACCTACCAAGATGGAAATGGAGATTTCGTAACTGGATCTGACCTTCCTAACTTGAATGGTGTGAAACAAGGATTTGAAGCGCTCGAAGCGTTTAACTGCGGTCTAATTGAGCGAAACCCCATGGGCGAGCCTGTTGCGCACTCTGGTTCCCCGTTACTGGTCAGCGAGATTGAGGATGGGAAGGGATACGTTGCATTTCGCAGATATGCCTATGCCGAAGAGGTTGTAACGAGTCGCATTCTAAAATCGGCCAGAACAATAGAAGGTCTCGCCGGAGTAACTTCCGAAGAAGTCCTCAGCGCGCTGAAGAATTCGATCTTGAATGAGCAAGGGCTACTTGCGGTCAAGCAAGCTGTTGAAAGAAATCTTTCTATCCTCACCGGTGGACCAGGACGAGGCAAGACCACTGTCATAGCCTCCCTGCTTTTAGGTCTCCGACTAGTAGGAGAGGCGAAACAGATTCGTTTTTCGGTTGCGCTTGCAGCACCTACAGCTAAAGCAGCTGTACGGATGGAAGAGGCGATAAAGGCCGAACTTTCGAAGTTGGGCGAGACTTGGGATGACCTACAAAATTTTGTACGAATAGATGAAAAGTCTGGGTCAGTTCATCGCTTGTTGGGAATTCGCCCAGACAACACTAAGTCGCTGCGTAATTTGGTGCACGATTTCGTAATTATCGATGAAGTGTCAATGCTAGATATCTCTCTTCTTGCGAAATTGATTGAGCACTCACCCCACGCGCATCTGGTACTTGTAGGAGACCCTGACCAACTGGCCTCAGTAAATGTCGGGGCTGCCTTGAAAGACATTGTTGATGGAGTCCGGAATGCAGAACTTGCGGGTCTTGTAAGTGAACTAGTAACTAACTATCGGTCCACCAAAGAGATTGACAAACTTGCCAGGGCAATTAATGAAGGTGACCTAGCGCGGACGATCGCTGTTATCAATGAAAACCCGGAAACTTTGTCTTGGGAAGAAAATTATGAATCGGCAATTCTGGAAAATCTTGACTGGGCACGCGAACTTAAACAAAGTGCGCTTGCGCTCTCTCGTGACGACTCAAGTTCTATAAGCAATCTTTTCGCAACACTCACCAAACGTGCAATTCTTTGTGCAACCCACGTTGGTGAAGGCTCCGTATTTTGGTGGAAAGATACAATTTCGAATTTTATGAAGGCAGAGGGAAATTACTTTGGCGAAATGCCAGTTGGAATGCCCGTCCTTGTTACTGCCAATGAACAGTCCTCAGTTTTGAAAAACGACGAGAGACTCTCAAACGGGGACGTCGGTGTCGTGATTCCAGGTGAAGTTGCAAATGAAATTATATTTGGACCAAATTCTGCACCCCGAACTCGGCGTGAAGCAGAAATTGGTGCAAGCGAACCTGCATGGTCTATGACGATTCACAAATCACAAGGCAGTGAATATGGGACGGTGGTTGTGTCATTGCCACATGCAAATTCGAGAATTTTGACCAAAGAATTGCTTTACACGGCTGTTACTCGGGCAAAGGATCAGGTTGTCATACTTGGATCTCGTGAAGCACTTGAAAAAGCGATTTCACACCAGACGTTTCGCGCGAGCGGTTTAGTTGAGAGGATCGCGAGTCGGGCTATTCAATAAGAGCCATTCGTTAGGTTTGAGCAGTATCGCATTTCGAAAGACAATTATTTGGCGTCTTGAGGTCGTCGAAGACCATAGAGAGTTGTCAATAATGATTAAGCACTCTTATAGTGCTCTCGCCAAATCAGGCGATAAACCTTCACCTTGCGTGGAATCGACCTCAGACCCGGAATCCAAGGCATGAGGGCAAGCAGCAAAGTCAAGATCATCATGAGGGCCCAGACCAATGCGTCAGCGTTGGCGCCCCAGCTTGTT
>Ga0007815_1000645_pt1 | contig 10879 bp, 8 predicted proteins | sample CryBogCBE02Aug09_FD_71212 | JGI IMG/M metagenome (GOLD analysis project Ga0007815, IMG submission 71212) | Freshwater microbial communities from Crystal Bog, Wisconsin, USA - CBE02Aug09 | ecosystem: Environmental > Aquatic > Freshwater > Lake | place: Crystal Bog, Wisconsin, USA | collected...
GTTTGGCGAGTGTCAAATCCACTGCAACAACGACGAGTCCACTTTGTGCCAAGGCTTTGTCCATAGGTTCTTCAGCGAAGCGATCCTTTGCATTCCATGCGCCACCATGAAAATCAAGGATGACAGGGAAAGGACCATGGCCGATGGGCTTGTATATTCTCGCTATTAACTCTCTACCTTTCTCGTTTTTTCGGTATGGAGTTTCTGTAATTTCAAGGGAAAAATGAGCATTAGGTTCATAGCTGAACGCTAGGTTTGAATAACCAAAGTTCAATAGAAGTATGCTAGTAAAGGCAATGCGGTGAATGTTGATATGTCGAAAAGAAAAAGAATTCATGTCAATTTGCTTTTGAAAAATTGTCGAATTTGACGGACCAAGGACTTTCAGTCCATTGAATATTACTTTTGAAATTATGGCAATATGGTTTACACCATAAATCTTTAACGAGGAGCCTCACAAAACATTGAGGCTGCTCCTCATCCTGCATACTCCGATCAAACCCTAGGGAAGAAAAGTTGATTGAACTTTAAAATTTAAAAAACAATACAAAAGACAAATTTATGTTTAATTTGATTTTTAAAAATATTCGAATTGATTTCCTTATCTTGATGGCGCTTATTTTAGGTATGACGCATTCGATTTTTATACATGCACAGACCTATCCAAGCAAGCCAATTCATGTCATTTCCGAATATGTACCAGGTTATGGAGGCGACGTTCTGTCAAGACAAATTTTCTCAAACTTAGCCGCTGAGTTGGGTCAACCGATTGTGGTTGAGAATAAAGGGGGCTCAGGGGGACTCATTGCATTGGAGACGACCAGAAGGTCGAGTCCAGATGGTTACACCCTCTTATTGGCATCCCAAAACGTTCCAGTAACAAGGCGCTACCTTTCAAAGGGTGAGCCAATTGATGCTACTAAAGATTTAACTCCCATTAGTGCCTTGTGGAGAACCTCACTTTTGCTCGCAGTGAATCCCAGCGTTCCTGCCAAAAATTTCAAAGAGTTTCTAGAATATTTAAAGTTAAATTCAGGAAAAGTCTCTTACAGCACTACAGGAATAGGAACACAAGGGCATTTTGCGGGTGCAAGTTTATCTGCAGTGACTGGAACAAATATCATGCACGTGCCCTATAACGACAACCGAGTGATCACAGATGTGATTTCCGGTCAAGTTCCGATGACACTCTCGATCGTGTCAAATGTAAGTTCACATGTGAGAGCAGGTCGATTGCACTTGATTGCCAGTGCAGGGACTAAAAGGCTTGAGGCATATCCAGATGTTCCATTGATTACTGAATATTTCCCAAGTTTTGAGCCTCCTCCAACTTGGACCGGACTGTTTGCTCCTGCAGGTTTGCCAAAGCCATTATTACTTAAATTGCATTCTGCTATTTTGAAGGCATTGTCGAATATAGATTTGAAATCAAAGGCAACTTCCGATGGGTTTGACTTCATTGGTAATACACCTGAAGAATTTATCGCACTCATCAACCACGACGTCGAGGTTGCTGGCCGATTGGTTAAGCTAGCAAAAATTGAAGCAAGCGATTGAAAATTTAAGGGATCAAGGAAGAGTTTTTATTGGCAAATGTTTGAATTCGTCTTGTGGCCAATCACACTAATCCAAGGGAACGATATTGGCAGCTTTTGCAACGGCTGCCCAGCGATTGATGTCGTTGCTTAGAATGGAGGCGAACTCCTCAGATGTGTTGCCTACAGGGGTGACGAGCATTGATTTCAATCTTTCGCTGATCTCTGTTGAATGAACAATGCGAGCTACCTCAGAGGATAGTTTTTGAACAATTCCATCGGGTGTTGATGCTGGTGCAAATAAACCTGACCAAAGCTCAATTTCCATGTCTTGAATTCCGGCCTCTTTCATAGTTGGGACACTAGGCAGAGTGAAAAGTCTTTGCGATGAAGTGACGGCAAGTGCTTTGATTTTCCCACTTTGAATGTGATTGAGTGTTGGTCCTGTATCAGTCAATGAAAATAGGATATCACCTGCTATCAATGCAGTTATGACTTCATTGCTACCTTTATATGGAACCGAAACAGAATTTGTGTTTGTTTTGATTTTGAAGAGTTCGGCGGCAAAATGAAATGCTGTACCTGAGACGCCAATATTTGACTTTTCCTGATTTTTTTGTATGAATCGAATCAAATCTTGAGCACTGTTTATGCTTTGATTGTTTCCAGTGACAAGTACCAGAGGGAATTTCGCAACCAATGAAATGGGCTTGAAGTCTCGCTTCGGGTTGTAGGGTAGTTTAGAGGAAATTAAATTGCTGAAAACCATATTTCCTGTTGGAGTCATCAACAGTGTATATCCGTCTGGAGCGGATTTGCTCACATAATCTGCTGCAATATTGCCGCTACCACCCAATCTGTTCTCAACGATGACCGCTTGTCCTAGTGACTCGGATAACCTCTCTCCAACCATTCTGGCAAGTAAATCATTGCCACCACCAGCCGCTAGGCCAACAACAATTCGAATGGGTTTAACAGGGAATTGTTGAGCAAATGAGCATCCGCATATAAAGAAAAGAAAACCTAGAAACGTAATAAATTTATTTTGTCTCATCGTGTAGATCTCACTCTAATTCGGTAAGTCATGTTATCAAGTGAAGTTCATGGTTAGATCAGTATTTACCCAATGAGTATTTGGGATTAATTTCTTTAAGATACGAACAATTACTTTTTTGAAAACATGTCTAAATTTGATTTTGACGTCAGTATTGTGGGTTATGGGCCGGTAGGTTCCACTCTGGCCGCTTTATTGGCAGAAATGGGATTAAAGGTTGGTGTTTTTGAGAAAAATGAAGACGTTTACCCAAAACCCAGAGCCGTGGGGTTTGATCATGATGCAATGAGAATATTTCAGCAGATCAACTGTGCTGAATTGTTGAGGCCAGCTCTCTCGGACTTCAAGAGCACCGTTTATTTAGGGGCTGGTGGTCAAATCATTCAGAAAATAATGACACTGAGTCCTCCGTTCCCTTTGACTTGGGAGCCGCATTTTAATTGTGATCAACCTTTGTTGGAAAGTCTAATTCGAGAGCGCAACACATCAAGGATTAATCTAACCACTTTCTTAGATCATGAAATCAAGGCCGTTAGACAGTCTGCTGATGCCGTTGATTTCTCATGTGTTAATGATAAAGACAGTGTTATTGATTTTCGTACTCGATACCTCGTAGGGTGTGATGGAGCGAGCAGCTTTGTGAGGAAGTCTATAAATACCAAGCTAGAGAGCTTTGATTACGATCAACACTGGATCGTGGTTGATATGAAGATCAACGTGGATGTTTTAGAGCGATTCCCTAAAACCAATATTCAATTCTGTGAGCCTGCCAGACCCTCAACTTACATAGTTTGTCCTAAAAATCACAGGCGATGGGAATTCATGGCTCTTGAAACCGATCCCAAAGATGAGCTCTTGTCAGAAGACTTTATTTGGTCTCTTTTGAAAAGATGGCTTTCCCCACACGAGGCAAAGATATGGAGATCTGCCTCTTACCGTTTTCATGCTTTGGTTGCTGATGAGTGGTTGGACAACAGAGTGCTTCTTTGTGGTGATGCTGCTCATCAAACACCGCCGTTCATGGGGCAGGGGATGTGTCAGGGCATCAGAGATGCAGGTAATTTGGCATGGAAGCTATCTGGAGTCATTAAGAAAGAATTTAGACCAGATATTTTAAAAAGTTACACGCTTGAGCGTCGCCCCCATGTTATCGAGACAACAGTTTTAGCGAAAAAATTGGGAGAAATTCTTACCGTTAGGGACCCCGCTCAAGCAGCAAAAAGAGATCAAGCAATGCATGATCAAGGTCAGGGTAGACCTATTGAAATGGTCCGACAAAATTTGATTCCTCCACTTCGAAGCGGCATTTTTGATTTTCATTCAACTGGAGCTGGTGAGGTTTTCCCCCAGCCTCTTGTTCAGTGCGAGAACGGTTCTGAAGTTCTTCTCGATGATATTGAAAAATTCAAGTTCAGAGTTGTTCTTAAAAATACATCATCTAGCATGGCTTTGCTGGACTTATTCAGTGAATTAGAAGTGCCAATTATTTTGCTGATATCAAATTTTTCAGATGTGGTGCAATTTAAAAATAAACGTTTGAACTTGATACCGGTTATCGAGATGAATGGAGCAGTGTCCAGATTTTTCCAAACCAAGGATTTATTAGGTGTTTTGGTCAGACCTGATCACTATGTTTATGCAGGTTATTCGGATCTAGAGGGAGCAAAAGAGGTAATCCAGTCATTTATCAAACATGGTGTCGAATATCAATTTGTTTAATTCATTTAAACCCTTGCGAAAATTTTTGTTGTTTTCCGACTCTTGATTTTCCAATGGCCGTCACTAGACCTTTTGAATTCGTCTTCATATTCAACGATGGTTCCTGGCAAATCTAGCTTTGCGGGTTGATCGCTTGACTTAGGAGCGGTAAATACTGTCGCCAAAGACACGCCTTTGGCGTGATTATCATCGATTGGCATGATCAATACATTTGAGCAAAGGTGACGGTAAGTGAGTTCTAAATTTCGTTTCAAAAAAGACTCCCGAATTTCTTTGACTCCGTGAAAAGTGTCCCCCGTTGGCCTGTTCCAGGACGCATCCTCGGCAAAAATTCCTACAAATGGATCAATCAAAAAATGATCAAAAGCCCAGCAATAAGTTAAAACCAATTGTCTGCATTGAATGATGGTTGATTCTTGTGTGGTTGAATTCATTGATTGTTGCCCTGGTTTTTCGAAGTTTTAAGGTGTACGTATAAACGATAGTGCGTTTATTTTAAAGTCTTTTATCATTTGTAATCATATCAATCCATTGGAGTTGCTGATCATGTTTGTTTATAAATTTGCTCTTCAATCGATTTTGAAGGCTGTATTTTTGAGTTTGGTTTTATTGATTGGTCTTCATGCCCAAGATTATCCCAATAAACCCATTCGCATCATTGTGCCTACTCCGCCAGGTGCTGGACCCGATTCGGATCTGCGTCAAATGGCTCCGAGACTCTCGCAAATTTTGGGTCAACCCGTTGTGATTGAGAACAAGCCAGGAGCATCTGGAAAAATTGCTGCTGAATATGCGTCCAAAGCAGCTCCTGATGGATATACATTCATTTTGGGTACTCCAACTGTTTTTGCCATTGGTCCCTTTTTGTTTAACAACCTGAATTTTGATATCAAGAAAGACTTTACGCCAGTGAGTTTAATCTCAACCACTGCCTTTGCCTTGACTGTAAACGCCTCAGTTCCTGCAGCAAATGCAAGTGCTTTTGTGTCTTTATCGAAAAGTAATCCACAATTTTCTAATGTAGGTGACATTGGCCTTGGCTCTACTCCGCATTTGGCTGCGGAGTGGTTCAATTCATTGTCCAATTCGGATTTAAAATTCATTCACTACAACACAACAACTCCCTATGCCGATGTTATGGGTGGGCAGATTGCGGGCATATTTGAGGCCATTTTGCCCATATATGGGAATGTAAAAACGGGGAAGTTAAAAGTTTTGGCTATTTCTGGAAAAACCAGAAGTCCTTTGTTGCCCGATGTTCCAACTTTTGCCGAGTCTGGTTTTCCAACTTATGATCCTAAAGTCTGGATTGGTTTATTGGCTCCCAGCGAAACTCCAAAGCAAATCATCACCAAGGTGAGCAATGCGATCAAAGAGGTCGCGAGAATGCCCGAGACCATTCAGCAACGTCGAGATAGTTTCAGTGAATCAGTTGGTAGTTCACCCGAAGAATTTGCCCAATTCCTGGAGGCTGAGCGAAGCAAATGGAGCGATGTTATTAAAAGAAGCAATATCAAAATTGATAACTGATCAATCATTAACTCTCATATCAACTTAATCATTTCGAATAAATTACACAAACTATTGCTCGCATAATTTTTGAATCAAGACCAAGACCCATTCCTCCTGGGTCTTGGTTCACCAATCACTTTAGTATTGAATCTTTTTAATCAGTAAGTTTTTTCTATGTTGTAGTCATAGATACCTTATCCTCTGTGAATCATTTCGGGTCGGATTTCAGAAATCCTTGTCGCTCCCATTTGTTGCATGATTCCAAACAATTCAGTATCCAAAATTTCAAGTACTCTCTCGACGCCTTCTTGCCCAAAAGCGCCCAGTCCCCACAAGTATGGCCTGCCTATGCATACTGCATCAGCACCCAAAGCCATTGCTTTGAAGATATCAGTGCCGCGCCTGATGCCACTGTCAAAAATGATTGGAATTTTCCCTTTTGCAACCTTTGCAATTTCGGATAAGCAGTCGATGCTCGCGCGCCCTGCGTCCTCACTTCTTCCCCCATGATTTGAGACATGAATTCCATCAACCCCATATTTCAAACATAGTTCAGCATCCTCCTCAGTCAGGATTCCCTTTAGAACAATCTTCATTTTGGTTGTGTCGCGCATTTTTTGCACAAAGTCCCAGGTCATGTTTGATGACTGCATACTTTTTACATTGCTCATGTCAATGCCAGCGAAATTGGGCCTTTCGTCTGCGCTACCTGGACCATGAATGTGACAAGAATTGCATTGTCTTGGGTCTTGTCTCTTAAGTCTAAACATGGTTTCTTGGTTTCTGCCGCCGTTCCGATCCACAGTTATTTCTAACACTGTAGAGCCTGCTTTGTCCACGCGGCGTACCACTTTTTGTGCAACTTCAAGGCTGGAGGTGGCGTATAACTGATACCAGACCTCTCCCTGTCTGGCCGCTATCGTGTCCTCAATGGTTGCAGAAGCTGCGCTTGAGAGGACATTTAAATGGCCCTTATTTTTGGCAGCTCTGGCTACGCCCAGCTCTCCATCGGGGTGATATGCTTTATTTCCACCTGTTGGAGCCAAAATCAATGGCGTTTTCCAGTGAGAGCCAAATAAGTTAATGGACATATCGATTGAGCTGACATCGCGCATTCGCCTAGGCCGTAATTGGTATTTTAAAAATGACTCTCGGTTTGCTCTTAATGTGATCTCATCATCAATTCCAGAAGCCATATAACCAAAATGGGCGGGCGGTACATTTCGATGAGCAACGGGTTCAAAATCAAAAACATTGATCGCTTCTGCTGGAGATTTAATCAAATCCTCTAAATTGAGGTTGGATGACCAAACCATGGGATCTGGTCGACGACCATAAGTTTGGGCTAAAACTTCATGAATCCCCGAAGTTGCAAGTAAAGGACTAGCAGCGGCCCATTTTAAAAAATGTCGGCGCTGATTTTCAATTTGTCCATTGCTTTTCATTTGAAATCTCCAGTTTGAAAGATTCCACAAAATGTACTTCTCTCTTTTTGACTTGTGATCATGTTTAACCCTGATAGAGTGAGCTATATGTCCCCAGTATTTTGGCCAGATATATCCACTTATAAGGATTTACCTTGATTTCATATTTTCTCAATTGTTTTATGCTTCGAGTAAGAGTTGAGGGGCATTTGCCATGGCTCTGGGTTATAAAACTTGTTAAGGAAATTTTATGAATCGAAAGAAATGTTTGGTTTGGATTTCATTCACTTTCTTGAGCTTCTCTTTCTTTTCCTCAGTGAATGCGCAAATTGCTCCACCCAGAACCTTGCCTGAACTCAAGGCTGAAATTCAAGATCGAGCCAACCGCGGTGCTTATCCAGTTGCTGAACTCAAAGCCAGTGATGTGAGCGTTGCTCTGGCAAACCTTAAAAGTTTGAGTCATGATGATTGGGCCTTGGCATGGATGCCATTGGGTGATAAATATATGCAGCAGGGAAGTGCTTTGGAATCTAAGGATAAGGCCGCTGCAGCGCAAGCTTATCAACAAGCCATGCAATATTTTTTGTTTGGAAGATTCCCCGTCGAAGATACAGAGTTGACCAGGCAATCTTATGACAAAGCTGTTGACGCATTCGATCATTATTCGAAATTATCCGATCAGCACTTGGAAACCTTTGTCTTTGGCTTTAAGGGACAAGCCATCAAAGCTTATTTGGGAATTCCTAAAGGTGTATCTAAGCCTCCCATCGTGATCACCGTTGGTGGGCTAGATTCGAGAAAAGAAAACAATGCCATTCGAGAGCTTGAATATTTGAAGCATGGAGTGGCCTTTTTGTCCATGGACATGCCAGGCACAGGTCAAGATAAGATCAAAATTGAGCCGGGAGCAGAGGGCGTTTTTTCAGCTGCAATCGATGCCTTGGAGAAAAGGTCTGATATCGATTCCAAACGCATCGTGATTTTTGGGGGTAGTTGGGGCGGTCACTGGTCTGCTCGAGTTGCATTCACTGAGAAAAATAGAATAAAAGGGGCCGTGGTTCAAGCGGGTCCTGTTCATGAGTATTTCTCACCTGAGTGGCAAAAGAAGGCTTTGGGCAATACAGAGTACATTTTTGGACTCTTTGAAGCTCGAGCTGCCATTTACGGTGTTAAAAATTTGGATGATTTTTTGGCGTATGGTCCCAAAATGTCGATCAAAGATGCTGGATGGTTAGACAAGCCCTCAGCGCCCATGCTTTTGGTCAACGGCGCCAAAGATACTCAAGTGCCCATTGAAGATTTGTACCTCTTGCTCAGAAGTGGAAGCCCCAAAGAGGTTTGGTTTAATCCTGATGGTGGTCACATGGGAAGATCGAAGACCATCAAAGATGAGGAGATCTTCAAAACTGTCGTTCTCCCATGGGTCGTCAAACACTTGAGTGAGGGATCATGATTCGTTTAGGATCATTTATGAAACTATTGGGTTTTTGGATTTTGGCTCTCCTGGCCACCTCAGCATTTGCCATTTATCCTGAAAAACCCATTGTCATGTTGGTTCCCTTTCCAGCTGGAGGACCCGTTGATGCAATGGGACGGTCATTGGCTCGAGTCATGGAGACCAAACTGGGAGCTACCATCGTCATTGAAAACAAAGCCGGTGCAGGTGGACTCATTGGTGTTGCAGCGGTTGCAAATGCTCAAGCCGATGGCTATACGCTTGGTTTGGCGGGTACTGGAGCCATGGTTTACGCTCCTTTCATCACCAAAAAAATGCCTTTTGACCCCATCAATGGACTGACTTTACTCACCACTTTGGTCAGAACTCCAAACGTATTGGTGGTGAGCTCAAACTCTCCCTTTAAAACAATCGGTGAACTGTTGGCTCACGCCAAGTCCCACCCCGGCGAAATCACCTTTGCTTCTCCTGGGGTTGCAAGCAGTGCACATGTCGTTGGTGAGTTGTTTCAAAAGTTAACCGGAGTGAAACTGGTCCATGTTCCATACAAAGGTTCAGGACCTGCACTTCAAGACTTAATGGGAGGACACGTTGATTTGATGATCGGAGAAATTTCTGGCTTGGTCATACCCATCAAATCTGGGTCGATTAGAGGTTTGGCTTTGAGTGATTCTCAACGCTTGAATTCATTAAAAGAGGTTCCTAGTGCAACAGACGTTGGTCTGCCTGCTTGGGTGGCCGATGGAGCTTACGGTTTGGTCGCTCCTGCTGGGTTGCCAGCAGCTTTGGTCAAGCGCTTGGTGGACGTGGCCAACGATGCGCTTGCTTCACCTGAGGTCATCTCTAAGTTTACTGAGCTCACGAGCTTGCCCCAGCCAGGCAGTCCAGCACAATATAAAAGCTTGCTTCAAGCTGAGCAGGCTCGTTGGTCAAGTGTGATCAAGTCAGCGGGAATCACCGACGAATAACTCTTAACCCAGCGCTCTCATGCTCAGAGCAACGAAGTACCGTTTAGAGTTCAAATATCTTCTGTGGAAATTGATGGAGTCTCTCGCTCGCATCATGATCGCCCACTAAAAAGTCATCGCACGCCCAACTGTAGGTTCTCTCGGTGGTGTAGGTTGGGTGAGCCGCTAAGACCATGTTTTTTGCGATTTTCATGGTCTCATCCATGCGAACCAATGGTCTTTCAACCATGTCATAGCCTTGTCCGTGGCAATGGAGCCTTTTTTCTTCTGGCCTTCCGTGCTCTCGCATGTATTGGTTGTACTCATTCCAGATGTCTTTGCAGTCTGCACCTGGTTTGAGGAGAGAGGCCGTGAACTTTTGGGCTTGAATGACAAACTCAAATTCCTCTTTCATTTCTTGCGAGGCTTTACCTAAAACACAGGTTCGACCCAATTCAGTATAAAAACCGCCAAATCCGTTGTTCTCGATGAGAAGTGTGAATTGGTCGCCTTCTTGAATGGTTCTGTTTTGTTGATAACGATTGGCAAAAACGGGAGCCATTCCAACCGGGCCAGAAGCGCAAAGGAAGAGTCCTTGTTCGCTCCCGTGGCTGTGTCCCACTTGTTCCGCGATCGCTGCAACTTCAATGTCGCGCATACCGGGTCTTATTTTTTCAAAAACGGTCTTCATGGCCAAATCCTGCATTTGAGCAACTCGGCGTATACAAGACAATTCTTCTTCACTTTTAATGCATTTGATTTCATCCACCATCTCTGAGGCATCAATGAAATGGGTGTTTGAGAATTTGCCTTTTTTAAGCGTGTCCATCAATGAATGTGAGATGGCTGTTACACCCAAGAGTCCGACGGTTGCGCTGGCGTATTTCTCCAAGGCCTTGGCGGCCAAGTCTCCGTCGTAATGAGACGTGTAGGGTGCAGAGGCATAACTGGGGGTGCCCATGAAGCGCGCAACGCCTCGTCTTAAGATGTCCTCCTCGGTTGAGAAGTCCCTCACCATATTGAATGGACCTTGGCCAATCACAGTCATTCTGTCTTCTACAGGAAAAACAACTGTGACGGTGTAGCCGTTGGTGGCTGGCACATCGGTGAAGTACTTGATGTAACCCCCCATGAAGTCATTGTTGGCCTGCATGAGCAAAACATCTATTTTGCGATCTCGCATGGCTTTTCTGACCAGAGCCCAACGCCTCTCGAGCTCTTTGGTTGAGATG
>Ga0007815_1000654_pt1 | contig 10821 bp, 9 predicted proteins | sample CryBogCBE02Aug09_FD_71212 | JGI IMG/M metagenome (GOLD analysis project Ga0007815, IMG submission 71212) | Freshwater microbial communities from Crystal Bog, Wisconsin, USA - CBE02Aug09 | ecosystem: Environmental > Aquatic > Freshwater > Lake | place: Crystal Bog, Wisconsin, USA | collected...
TTGTTAACGACTCCCGCTTTGTCCATTTCGTCAGCCACCCGCAGAGCGTTCATGATGGCGGTCGCATTCGAAGATCCGTGAGAAATAATGCAGATTCCTTCGAGTCCGAGCAACATCGCCCCACCCTGGTTCTCCGGGGTGAGCATGTTCATGATTGGCAAGAGGTATGGCGCGAGGGTTTCGCCGGCCTTCTTGGTGTTCTCGTCTGTTCCCACGGCCGTCAGGAGTGCGGTGAACAAGAACTTCATCGATCCTTCAAGGGTCTTCAATGCCACGTTGCCGGTAAAGCCGTCGGTCACGACGACATCAACCGTTGAGGGAATTAAGTCGCGGCCCTCGACATTGCCAAAGAAGTTAAGGGTCGAGTCATTGGCCAACAACTCGTGAGTCTCTTTCACCAGTGGGGTTCCCTTGGAAGACTCTTCACCAATGGACAAAAGTCCAACCTTGGGTGAACTCAAATTGTGGTGAGCGTTCATGTAGGCGCTCGCGAGCTTGGCGAACTGCACCAACATCTCTGGGGTGCACTCCGAGTTAGCGCCAGCGTCAACGAGAGCGGTCGGGTTCTTACCCGGATTGGGAATCGGTGTCACGATGCACGGACGAATTACTCCAGGCAGGCGACCCATGCGCAGTAACGCTGAAGCCATCGTCGCTCCGGTATTACCCGCCGACACCATGGCGCTGGCTTTGCCGTCACGAACTAATTCAGCGGCGCGAACCAGCGAAGAATCTTTTTTCTTGCGAACCGATGAACCGGGATCGTCATCCATCTCGATGACTTCGGTGCAGGCGAAGGTTTCGAAGCCCGAGGTGTCACCCATACGTTCGGGGACGCCAACGAGAATGACTTCAAGTCCGAGTTCTTCTTTTGCGCGTCGAGCGCCAGCGACTATTTCACTGGGAGCAAAGTCGCCGCCCATGACGTCAAGGGCGATGGGCAAGCCCAAGATTAATTAACCTCTACGGCTACGCGACCCTTGTACCAACCGCAGTTGGGGCAGACCACGTGTGGGGTCTTAGAGGTCGAGCACTGTGGGCAAACGCTACGAGCGGGCAGGCCGAGCTTCCAGTTCGCAGCACGGCGCGAACGGCCGCGGGCTTTGGATTGCTTCCTCTTTGGTACTGGCATCGTTCTTCTCTTTCGGCGTCTCGGGCCTATTCGGCGCCGGGGGCGGGTTCTTCGTTATCAAAACGCAGAGAATCTAGTGTAGCCCATCTGGGATCGGTCTCTCCCTGGCACTCGCAACTGGCCTCATTCCGGTCAATTCCGCAGTAGGGGCAAAGACCCTTGCAGTCTGGGGAGCAGAGCGGAGCCAGCGGCAAATCCAGAAAAACCGCGTCGTGGACCATGGGCGCCAGGTCAATAAAGTCTTGGTCGATGGGGTAAAAATCCTCGGTCAGGTCCTCGGGGTCGACGAATCGCTCATTTAGAGAAATATGGCTAATTCCATCGATGGTCTTTGAGCACCGGCGACAGGTCCCGCGCCACGGAGCACTCAGACTCCCCTTTACCCGCAGTCCGCCCGAATAGCTCTCAATCTTTACCTGCAGGTCAATCGGCGCGTCCCAGGAAACATCAGTCTCGGCCTCACCCTTGGGGTCAAAGATCTTTTCCGCGTCAAAGGGAGCGCTGAAGGCGACCTCGGTAGACGCAGGCAGATCTCGGCGAAGTTTCGCCACGGCAATACGGTACGGCGAGCTCACCCTTAGTTCGGGTCCTGGTCAAAGAAGAAGTCCCCGCTCCAGTCGTCGGCCGCCGCGGTGTTGGTCTGCGGTGCGACGTATGGCTGCGCGGGCTCTCCCCAATTCACTGCCGTAGGTGCGGGCTTAGGTGTGAGGGGGCGGTCGTGACGCAGCTGCGCCATGAAGTCATCACTGCTGAGTGGCTCTTCGGCGTACGGTGGCGCGTCGGGCACGTAGTTGTCCACGCGTGGGGCAATCATCGAACGCAAGTTCTCCCGACCGGCTTGGGTCTGATCGAGCAACTTACCCAGCACAATTTCAAAGGTCGCCAACTTGGCGTCAATGAAGTCTTCGGTTTCGTTGATCATCGTGCGAGCCTTCGTTTGGGCTTCGGTAATGATGTCTTCGGCACGGAGTTTGGCCTGGCGAACGATTTCGTTCTTTTCGATCATTCGACTGGCTTCGGCGCGAACTTGGTCCATCACCGCTTGCGCGCGCTGGCGCTCTTGCTCCATCAGTTGCGCGCGGTCCTTTAGGTCCCAGCGGGCTTGACGAATCTCGTCGGGCAAGTTTCGGATGGCCGACAAGACAATCGCCACCACTTCGTCCTTGGAGACGCTGATGGTCGACGAGAGTGGCCGGGTCTTGGTGTTCTCGAAGAGGTCGAGAAGGTCTTGTAAGTCAGTCTCAATGCTGCGAGCTTGGCGCTGGGGCTGCTCGAAGTATTGGCCTTCGTCGTATGGTTGAAATCCGCTCATTGTGCTCCTCGGAACTTCTCTTGCAGCCGGACGGCGACCGGTGCGGGGACAAAATGCGAGACATCTCCACCATACCGAGCCACCTCGCGTAAAAGGCGACTTGCGATGAAGGAATGGTTCGAACTGGTGGGAATAAACAGGGTTTCCACGCCCGACAGCGAGCGATTCATCTGGGCCATCTGGAGCTCAGACTCGAAATCGGAAACCGCGCGAAGGCCCTTCACGATGGCCGTGGCGTTTACGTCACGTGCCACATTCACGAGCAGGGTGGCAATCGCCACGATGCGCACATTAGGAATGTGCTTGGTTGAATCCGCAATCATCTCTTGACGCTCTTCGAGTTCAAAGAGGGAGGCAGACTTTTGCGGATTGCGAATAGCGGCGACCACAATCTCATCGAAGATCAGCGCAGCGCGCTCAACCACCTCAAGGTGCCCATTGTGGAAGGGGTCGAAAGAACCGGGAATGAGGCCGACGGTCATGCGGATAATTCCTCCGAAGGTTCGAGAATGGTTACCAGCGTAGTGCCGTATCGCTTTTCCTTCATCACTTCCCAACCCAGGGGTGCTTCCATGAAACGGTCATTTTCAACGACCACTCTCTCGGCCACCACCCCGTGCAAGAGTGCGTTCAAGTCCATTGGCCCATAGGGCGGGTCAGCGAGGATGAGGTCAACCTCAGCGGGTGGGGTCCACAGGGGCAAGGTGGCGCGAACAAAATGCGCCTCGCCATCAACGTTCACTCCCTCGTAGTTTTCCTTCGCCGCGGCCAGACACTTGGGGTCGGAGTCGTAGAAGTAAACGTGAGCTGCGCCTCGACTCAAAGCCTCGATACCGAGCGCTCCCGATCCACAGAAAAGATCGCAGACGACTAGACCATCGAGTCCGCCTCGGGCTTCGAGCATCGAGAAGATTGCCTCACGAGCAAAGTCGGTCGTCGGACGCACCTTTTCGGGCAACTTGGCCTTGAGTTGTTGGCCCCTCGCGCTTCCCGCTATTACTCTCACCCCTCAAGGGTATTGCCTAGGAGCGGAACAAATAGGTCGCTTCGTCCTCATCGACAAACAATCGCAACTCTTCTTCCATGCCCGCCAGGTCACCGGCTCTGACCATCTGCGAGGCCACCTCACGGGCCGCCTCTAAGAGGTCGAGGTCTTCCTGAAGTGAGGCCAAAATCAGGTCGCTTCGCCCGCGCTGACGTGCTCCCAGCAGGGTTCCCTCGCCTCGCAAGGCCAAGTCTGTTTCAGCGAGGGAGAAACCGTCGTTACTCGCCACCAGTGCCGCGAGACGAATAACGGACTCGTCGCTCGGTGCGGGGCCGAGCAAGTAGCAATAACTCTGATCACTGCCGCGGCCAACACGGCCTCGCAATTGGTGCAACTGAGCTAGACCAAATCGCCAGGCATCTTCAATCACGATCACCGTGGCCTCAGAAACATCAACGCCAACTTCGATAACGGTGGTCGCAACCAGTACTTGAATTTCGCCGGTCCGGAACTGTTGCATCACTAGTTCTTTTTCTTCGGGCTTCATCTGCCCGTGCAAGAGCCCCACGCTGAGGCCACGAAGCTCTCCCATGGCGAGGCGCGTTCGTTCTTCTGTCGCGCTCGTCGCTTCGACTTTGCTCGAACCCTCAACTAAGGGACAGACCACGTAGACACGATGACCGCTCTCAACCTCATCACGTACTCGTTGCCAACAACTGCTCACCTGGTCCTCAGACTCGGCCCAAATGGTTTCAATTGGCAAACGTCCCACCGGCATCTCGTCAATGGTCGAGATATCAAGGTCGCCAAAGACGACCATGGCGGCGGTTCTTGGAATTGGAGTGGCGGTCATCACCAAAAGGTCAGGGTCAGCACTGGTACTCGAGTGCGCCTTGGCGTTTTCTCGAAGTTTCGCGCGTTGCTCCACGCCAAAACGGTGTTGCTCGTCAATAACCACAAGCCCGAGTGACAGGAACTTGAGTTCTTCATTGAGCAGCGAGTGTGTTCCGACAAGTATGTCAATGCCACCAGAGCTAAGGCCTTCCAAGATTGCCTGACGCTCTTTCGCTTTGGTGCTGCCCGTTAAGAGCGCCACGTGGATTTCTCGAGAACCGCCTAAGACGCTGGGATCGGCAATCTTGAGTCCCGCCACGTCTCGCCGCAACGAAGTGGCGTGTTGTTCAGCCAATACTTCAGTCGGGGCCATGAGTGCACTTTGATGCCCTCCTCCCCTCACCGCCAACATGGACGCGAGGGCCACGAGGGTTTTTCCTGAACCAACGTCACCTTGGAGTAGCCGGTGCATGGGCAAGTTGCTTCGTAAGTCTTCCGCAATCTCTTGCAACACTCGGCGCTGTGCGCCAGTGAGAGCAAAGCGGTGCTGGGAAATGAATTGACGCACGAGTGACGCGTCCGGTGTAAGAGCAGCACCCGGTGAGACAGCAAGGTCTGAGTCGAGGACTTGATGAGTGATTCCAGTTGCGCTCTCTTCGATTCGCTTGCGTCTGAGCGCGAGCAGTAATTGCAAACGCCAGAATTCGTCAAAAGCCAACCGACGGCGTGCGGGGCCAACATCGGACAGCTCTGCGGGCAGATGAATGTCGTGCATTGCCCGCGAACGATCAACAAGTCCGATTTCACTGCGACTCTTTTCATCGAGCGGGTCAGCGAGTTGTCCGGCGCGACGAAGTGACTCTTCAATGAATCCACCCATTTCCCAACTCGTCAGACCAGCCTTTCCCGAAGCGGGATAAATGGGAACGACCCGGCCAACACGACCCGGGTCACGGTCTTCACTTAACAGACCCACAATGACGTCGACCACTGGGTTCGTCATTTGGCGTTGGTCGCGGAATTCACCCACTTTGCCAAAGAACATTGCCTGTGTGCCAACAGGGAGCTGGCGTTCTCGCCAGGCCTGGTTAAAGAAGACAACACCAAGCTTGTGAGGTCCATCTTTTACTTCCAAGGTAACCATGGGCTTGCCATTTTTCATGCGAGCCGAGCGACATTTCGTAACCTCACCGAATACCGCGGCCTCGTCGCCCACGGTGAGGTCACTCAGGTCAACTTGTTTGGTGCGGTCAATGTAGCGACGCGGATACCAGGTAAGCAGATCGAAGACGTTGGTGATGCCAATTTCGCCCAAAGCCGCCGTGCGCTTTACGCCGATGTTTCGGAGACGATCAACCGACACTTCAGCTAACGCTGCTAGTGGGCGCATCGACTCTTCCATGCACACAGCCTAAAGAGGCAAGCGACGTCTAAATGACCTAGTAAATAATCAAGTTGCTTCTAGGACCAATTGATCCTGAAGAGTTAATTGAAATTCGTTGTCTGATTAGAAGCTGCGGCTATGGCCAGAATGATCACCAGCACCAAAATACCTACGCCAACCCATCCGAGAACGATGCCCGCGAGGGCGAAGCCTTCACCCTTTTGACCAGTTTTCTTAATTTGGCGACGCGAAACGTATCCAAACACCAGCGCAAGGATGGAGCCAATCCAGTAAATCCAAACAATTCCCAAAACCATTGAGGCAATTGCTAGGCCATTGAGCGAACCAGAAGCAGCTACACCATTGGAAGTTCCAGCTTGAAATTCACTCGTTCCGCACAAGTTGCAAAACTTGGCGTCGTCGCTGTTGTTGTGGCCTTTAACACAGAGCATTTGGTCTCCTTATTGCTTGGATAAGAAGATACTAACAAATAGCACTGACAATGCGGTTATTCAATCCCGAAATAATACGGATAGAGAGGTTGTCCACCGCGGTGCACTTCGACCTCAAGTTCGGGGAATTCCTCAGCCACGAATCGCAAGATTGCGGCGGTGTCATCGCCTTCGGCACCCGACCCTTCCACAATGGTCAAGATCTCACTGCTTGGTGTCACGATTGATTGCAACAAGGCAGTCGAGGCTGCCACCACCGAATCGCCAATCGAGGAAATCCCCTTGGGACCAAGTCCGATCCAGTCGCCAACGTGGACCTCGCCAACATCAGTGGCGGTATCACGGACTGACTGGGTGACTTCAGCGCTGATGACGTCGTCCTTGGCCGACTCCATATTTTTGGCGTTCTCGAGTAACTCGCCGTTAGGGCTATAGGCAATGAGCGCCGCGAGCCCCTCAACAACTGAGGTGGTTGGCACAACGGCCACTTCAACATCCACGAGCCCATTGACCTGTTGGGCCACGGGAATAATGTTCTTGTTATTGGGCAAAATCACCACGAACTTCGAACCGGTAGCGAGAACGGCGTCGACGAGATCAGCGGTCGAAGGGTTCATGGTTTGGCCGCCACTGACGACCTCTCTGGCTCCCATTGAACTCATGAGTGCGGTAGTTCCCGCACCCAGGGCCACGGCGACAACTGCGGTGTGTGGAGCTGGGGTTCGAGTGTTGCCCTCGGCGACCCAACTCGCCTCTTCGTCAACTTCACTCAAATTAGTGATGCGAACGTCACTTAGAGTTCCCGCGGACTCTCCCGCCGCGACCGCAGCATCAACGTCGTCGGTGTGAATGTGGCAGTTGTAGAGTCCGTCGCCACCAACGATAACGATGGAGTCACCAATTTCCGCCCAGGCGGCTCGAAAGCTCGGCATCTGTGAATCGTCGGCGTTGAGCAAGAACATCACTTCGTGCGAGAGTTCCGCCACGCTGTAGCCAGTAGCGATGTCTTCAATATTTCGATTAATCGATGACACCGCCGGAGGTACGGGCAAGGGGTCACCGTAGAGCACGTGCGCGAGCGCGTCAAAGAACAAAACCAAACCCGTACCGCCCGAGTCCACGACGCCAGCCTTCTTCAAGACATCAAGTTGTTCGGGGGTGTGGGCCAAAGCCTTATTGGCTCCCGCGAGTGCGCCGCGCACCACGTCTTCGAGGGTCGAGGAGTTTTCTCGCGCGCCATCAACTGCGCCCAGGGCCACCGAAAGAATGGTTCCTTCTATGGGTCGAACAACGGCTTCGCGGGCCAATCGGTTGGCATTGGCCAGGGCTTCGAGCAGGTGGTCGGCGGTGACTTCGTCTTCGAAGTCGGCCACGAGGCCCCTGAGCAGCTGGCTCAAGATAACGCCCGAATTTCCTCTCGCTCCCATGAGCGATCCGTGGGCGATGGCCTTTTTCACCTCGGCCATGGGGGCACTGTCTGGAAGTTCTCCGAGGGCCTTGACGACCGAGGCCAGGGTGAGGGCCATATTGGTGCCGGTATCGCCATCTGGTACGGGGTAGACATTCAGGTAATTAATTACCTCTTTATGGCTGTCCAAGAGCCTCGCGAAGCTCTCCATTAGTGCCCGAAGGTCACCAGCACCGAATTGATTGGACGTAGGCATTGGTGACGATGCTACAATGGCAAACCAGTCTTTCCGGCGAATGCCGGACTTTTAAGGAGAATGCACATGGCGTCAGTCTGCGAAATCTGCGGCAAGAAGCCCTCATTCGGCATGAACGTTTCGCACTCCCACCGACGCACCAAGCGCCGTTGGAACCCGAACATTCAGCGTGTGCGCGCCCTCGTAAATGGCACTCCCGTACGAGTAAACGTCTGCACCGGTTGCTTGCGCTCAGGCAAGATCACCAAGCCTTCACGCGGCAAGGCCAGCGTTAACGCTTAATTCCCTCGCGGGAACAACTCCACTTAGTCCCCGCCGGACTGAGCTTTGACTGCAAAGCTGGACTCACCTCTTTATTACAGCGAATGCTGCCATCCCCGTGGAGTTAGCGCTTTGCCCTCAAGAGTTCGGGTTCCGAAATCCTTTACGGTGCGCCCTATCAAAATTGGCTGAAGCTGCGAGCGCTCCTTTGAAAGATGCAGCAATGTTTCAGGGTCCGGAGTAACAATCAAGAGTTCGTAGTCCTCCCCGCCACTCAAGGCCTCTTCCAACGTCGCCCCCTCGGCCACCGGTACCTGGTCGAGCTCGAAGCCCACGCCCGATAGGTCGGCCATCCGGTTTAGATCGAGTGCGAGTCCATCGGAGAGATCCATCATCGCGCTCACGTTCGCATCACGAGCGGTCATGCCTTCACGCAGGCGTGGGTAGGGGCGGCATTGTGCTTGGACCAATTCATTGTCCATCCCCGCACCATCTCGTCGCAGGCGGAGTCCCGCCGCCGCACGACCGAGTGGACCGGTCACGAAAATGAACTCATCGGGTTTTGCGTTCGAGCGAAGAATTGGTTTTGAGTCGGGACACTGCCCAACGACCGTTACCGCGAGTGAGATGTCTTGTCCCGTACTGAGGTCACCACCCACTACCGGGCACGAGGTCATGAGTGCGGCTTCGGCGATTCCTTCGTGAATGGAAATTAAGTCAGTCCCTTTGGGAGCGGTTACAGCAATGACGCACGCTTCGGGCCGAGCACCCATCGCGGCTAAATCAGAGACGGCGGTGGCGACAGCTTTATAACCAAAGTCGTGGAGTGAAAAGAATTTAGGATCAAGGTGAATTCCCCAAACACTGACATCCGTTGAAATTACCGTGCTTCCGACCGTTGGTTCTAGTACCGCGGCGTCATCGCCAATGTGCACTTCACCAGCTGGAATGTGTGATGCCGAGACGATGCGGGAGATAGCCTTAAGAACGTCATCCTCACGCTGGCCAAATCCCTCCGGGGTCCCGCTAGTAGGAGGTGTGGCCGTCACAGTGAAGCACGGTGCAACGAGGCATCGCGCAGACCGAAGGGACACTTAGTGGCATACCCAACGAAGAACGAAAAGCTGATTGCCTGGGTGGAAGAAGTTGCAAAACTCACTACCCCCGATCGTATCTACTGGTGCGACGGCTCAGCGGAAGAATATGACCGTTTGTGCCAAGAATTGGTAGAAGCGGGAACTTTCACGAAGCTTAACGAGGCCAAAAGGCCCAATTCCTACTACGCCACCTCCGATCCGAGCGACGTCGCTCGCGTCGAGGACCGCACCTACATCTGCTCGGTGAACAAAGACGACGCTGGCCCCAACAACAACTGGGTCGACCCCACCGAGATGCGCGCCACCCTGAACGGCCTCTTCGCTGGCTCGATGAAGGGCCGCACGATGTACGTCGTGCCCTTCTCCATGGGTCCCCTCGGTTCAAACATCGCTCACATTGGTGTTGAAATCACCGACTCGGCCTACGTGGCCGTATCGATGAAGATCATGACCCGCATGGGTAAGGGTGCACTCGACGTCCTCGGTGAGCACGGCGAGTTCGTTCCTTGCCTACACACCGTTGGAGCTCCCCTCGAACCAGGCCAGGCGGATGTCAAGTGGCCCTGCAACGACACGAAGTACATCGTGCACTTCCCCGAGACCAAGGAGATCATCTCCTACGGCTCAGGCTACGGCGGCAACGCGCTGTTGGGTAAGAAGTGCTTTGCCCTGCGCATCGCTTCAAACATGGCCCACACCGATGGCTGGCTCGCTGAGCACATGTTGATTTTGAAGTTGACCTCACCCCAAGGGGAGTCTCGCTACGTCGCCGCAGCCTTCCCTTCGGCTTGCGGCAAGACGAACCTCGCCATGTTGGTACCAACCCTGCCGGGTTGGAAGGTTGAAACTGTTGGCGACGACATTTGCTGGATGAAGCCAGGTGCCGACGGACGGCTCTACGCCATTAACCCTGAAGCGGGATTCTTTGGCGTGGCTCCGGGTACCAACATGCAGACGAACCCCAATGCCATGTTGTCCATTGAGGCCAACACCATTTTCACCAACACGGCACTCACTGCCGATGGCGATGTGTGGTGGGAGGGCATGGGTGAGGCCCCCGCTGGTCTCACCGACTGGAAGGGTCAAGCCTGGAGTCCTGAGCTCGGAACGCCCGCAGCCCACCCCAACTCTCGTTTCACCGCACCCGCTGGCCAGGACCCCGCAATTGCCCCCGAGTGGGAGGACCCCGCTGGGGTTCCCATCGACGCCATTTTGTTTGGTGGACGTCGTGCGAACACCATGCCTCTGGTCTTTCAGTCCAAGTCGTGGGACCACGGTGTATTCCTTGGATCCATCATGGCCTCCGAGACCACCGCGGCCGCGGCGGGAGCAGTTGGCAATTTGCGTCGCGACCCCTTCGCGATGCTCCCCTTCTGCGGATACAACTTTGGCGACTACTTCGCCCACTGGCTCACCTTCGCCAAGAAGTACGGCGAATCAGCTCTGCCGAAGATTTTCTACGTCAACTGGTTCCGCAAGGGCGACGATGGGCGCTGGCTCTGGCCTGGTTACGGCGAGAACAGCCGCGTCCTCGAGTGGGTCTTTGAGCGCAGCGCCGGTCGCGGTGACGCAATTGACACCGCAATTGGCTACGTGCCAACGCCTAACGCTATTGACGTGAGTGGCTTGGACGTGAGTGCCAAAGACATGGCCGAATTGTTGGCGGTCAACGAAGACGACTGGCGCGCTGAGGTTCCCCT
>Ga0007815_1000664_pt1 | contig 10729 bp, 10 predicted proteins | sample CryBogCBE02Aug09_FD_71212 | JGI IMG/M metagenome (GOLD analysis project Ga0007815, IMG submission 71212) | Freshwater microbial communities from Crystal Bog, Wisconsin, USA - CBE02Aug09 | ecosystem: Environmental > Aquatic > Freshwater > Lake | place: Crystal Bog, Wisconsin, USA | collected...
CTGCGCTTCGTGCTGAAAAGTTCATCAGCGGCTTTCGCAAAAACTAAATTCGACTAAAGACTGTTTGTCGGGTTTTGGGAATTAAGCCACATTAAACCCGTAGGAACAAAAGGTCTGGCAACGCTCGTGTTGTGAGCTCCTTTAGCAACGGGAATATATTTCAGGGAGATTCGCGAGCCGACTTCGGCTACAAATTTCTTTGCAGCTGCGTTGGCAAATTGATCTTTCACGGAGGCAATTACTAGTAACTTCGTCTGCACGTGCCCGGAAACAATATGTGCTGCCAAGTCATAACGGGCGAAGAGTGCGCTCTGCTGTCGCTTCGCTAAACCAGAGTCGTATTGCGGATGGAAGTAACCAGCCAACGACACCGCGCCATAGTATTGATCGGTGTGCAGAATTGCAGCCTCACTCGCGCACCAACCACCTTCGGAGTATCCAAAAGCACCCCACTTGCGAGCATCTACCCCCATGAATTTAGTCATGAAGGTGCGCATATCGGAGGTAATCCAACTCTCCACTTGTGGACCGCCAATGAAGTTGAGGCACTCGGTATCTCGACCTGGAACCACATTGATTGCGGGAATCACTAATAGCGTTGGGCCGATTTGGCCAGAATTTTCGAGTGACTCCATAGTGGCGACACCGTTAAGAGCACCAACCCACGTCTGTGGAATTCCAGGAGTCCCGGGAAAGAGCTCATCCACTTGATAGTCACTACCAATTGTGTGTGCAGGCGATTCAAGCCGCTTGGCTATCTGAGGTGAAGCAACGACATAGACGTTGCTCGAAATTCCTGACTGCGCACCCGTAATCACCTTCCGGAACATCAAGCTGCCACCACTTGTTCGGGAGGCAGATGCGATATCGGTGCTTGAAATGAGGGATAAGTCTTCGGGACTTACTGCAATTTTTACTAAGTCGTTCTTAGAGCCAAAGATATCGGTCCACGAATCATAGAAATCGCCGGCTCGATTGATTGTCACTCCTAGCGCTGTAATCACAAAAAATTGGAGCGCAAGCACAAGCGAGAAGCGTCCCACGAGATGTTGCCACGTATTGGTGGAGAGCCTGTTCCACAAGAGCGTAATCAGAGCCATCAAAAGCGCCGCGCCAACCCAGAAAACGATTTCGGTGATGAGTGAGTCAATCGCAAGCATGCTTAAATCCTATGGGTTAAACTAATAACAAGTAGTACTTATTAAGGAGATTCACAATGGCTAACAAAGAACAGAAGAGCAACGCAAACACCAAAAAAGAACCAAAGATGTCTCTTAAGGAAAAGCGCGCTGCCAAGCAAGAGAAGAAAGCAAACAAGAACTAATTAAAAACTAGAGCAGATCGGGATCGATTGTGCTCTCTTTGATCGTTCGTTTTACATCTTTCGCAATGGGATCGATGCTCTTGCTGATCTCATCTAAATTATTTTGGATGAATTTCTTAGGGTTGAGATCCTGCGTATTTAAGCTTTGAAATTCTGGGCCAAGTTGCTCTTTAAGCTCGCCTGCAGCCTGTTGGCCGAGTGAACGGATTTTTGCGATAAATCGGGCTAAATCTGCAGCAGCCTTCGGTAACCGGTCTGGCCCGATCAAGATTGCACCAAATACCGCAAGCACGAAGAGCTTTTCGAACCCGATTCCGAACATAGAACAACCCTAGCGCGCATATTTGCGGGTGTATAGTTAGGCAACGTGCATTTCTTAAACGTGAATCAAACGCCAACTTACGATCTCACTTATGACGACGTATTCATGGCTCCCAACTACACCCAAGTCGCAAGTCGTATGGATGTAGATCTCGCCACTACCGATGGCACCGGAACCACGATTCCTATCGTCGTTGCAAACATGACCGCTATTGCTGGGCGACGTATGGCCGAAACCGTGGCGCGCCGTGGCGGCATCGTTGTGATTCCACAAGATATTCCACTCGATGTGGTTGAGAACGTCATTGCTTGGGTGAAGTCACGTCACACATTTTTTGAAACTCCCGTCACGCTTCTTGGAAACGAGACCGTTGCCGACGCAATCGATCTCATCAACAAGCGAGCACATGGCGTTCTTGTAGTCGTTGATGGCGATAAGCCAGTTGGCGTTGTTACCCAAGGCGATTTAGAGAAAGTCGATCGCTTCACCCAACTGCACCAGATCATGCAAAAGGATTTCATCACCCTTCCAGAAAATATTGAACCTCGAGCAGCATTCGAAACGCTCGAAACCAATCGCAGAAGTTTTGGAACCGTGGTTGATTCCAATGGAAAGCTCCTGGGTATTTTGACCCGTGGTGGCGCACTTCGTGCCACTCTCTATAAGCCAGCCGTAGACGCAAACGGCAAGCTTCGCATTGCCACCGCAATTGGTATCAACGGCGATGTAGTTGGCAAGGCGAAGGCACTGCTCGCTGCTGGTTCGGATCTACTTGTTATCGATACGGCTCACGGACATCAAGTGAAGATGATTGAGGCAGTAAAAGCTGTGCGAGTACTTGATTCCAAAGTGACCATCGCTGCCGGAAATATTGTTACTGCAGCAGGAACCAAGGCTTTGATCGAAGCTGGTGCCGATATCGTCAAGGTAGGAGTTGGGCCTGGCGCTATGTGCACCACCCGAATGCAGACCGGTGTTGGCCGTCCGCAGTTTTCTGCGGTGCTCGAGTGCGCTGCTGCAGCTCGTGAACTCGGCAAGCATGTTTGGGCAGATGGCGGAGTTCGTCATCCGCGCGATGTCGCCCTTGCCTTAGCCGCTGGTGCTTCATCAGTCATGATCGGGTCATGGTTTGCCGGAACTCTGGAATCACCTGGCGATCTCATGCGTGACAGCAACGGCAAGTTGTACAAGGAATCCTTCGGAATGGCATCTGCACGCGCAGTGTCAGCGCGCACATCGGGTGAGAGTGGCTTTGATCGAGCTCGCAAGGCGATCTTTGAAGAAGGTATCTCTTCATCTCGCATGTATATCGATCCAGCTCGTCCAGGTGTAGAAGACTTACTTGATCAAATTATTTCAGGTGTTCGTTCTTCTTTCACGTACGCAGGAGCTGCGACTATCGAAGAATTTCACGATAAAGCAGTAGTGGGCATCCAATCTGCATCGGGTTATGCAGAAGGACGCCCACTTCACACTTCTTGGTAAGTGCTGCTTACTTCTCGGACTTAACTTTCTTGCCTGCTAGTACGTAGTACAAGCCGAAAGCGAGTGCGAATCCAACGTAGAAGGTGATGTCACCAATGTTTGGATACTTGTTGACGAACCAACCATCGAAGTAGTGGAAGCTCTTTCCATGTCCCCATGTCTGGTTGCAGAAGCCTGAGATTGAAATTACTGCTGCGATCACAAACGCAACTGGGCCAGCCCAGTTTTCGCGATTTGCGAAGAGCAACTTCTCAACAGATGCACCCTTGCGAAGGAACTTATCTGCAAAGACAACGCCAAGCCATGGACCGATCCAGTACGACATGATGAGCAAGAAGTTCTCATAGTTGTTAGCTGGGTTAGCCATTGCCAAGTGAGCTAGCCAGAAGCCAAGCGCACCGAAGATAAGAATGAAGAGACCACGGCGAACGCGTGAGCCAAGCTTTACACCGATAGCCAAGAATGACATTGAGCCAGAGTAAATATTGAGAACGTTTGCGCAGATAGATCCGCCAACGATTCCGATAAGTACGAAGCTAGCCAAGAATGGTGAAAGCGCACCGGTGAAATCACCAGTTGGGTTTCCGCTGTCGTAGGTGTGAAGACCAGCAGTACCTGCAGCAGCTCCAACGATTTCAAGAACTGTGGCAGAGAAGAAGATGCCAAGACCAGCAGCAAGACCAGCTTGCTTTGGCTTGGTGCTCTTTGGAAGGTAACGAGCGTAGTCAGCAGCGAATGGGTTCCATCCTGCTGCGTATCCGAATACTGCACCGATCAAGATCAAGAGACCGCCAGGAGCGCTCTGGTGATGGAAGTGATTGAGGTGAGCTGAACGGCTAAAGAGCGCTGTCAATGAAGCGAGCGCAAATACCACGATCAAGAATGGGAACAAGTACTTTTCAATAGCTTGTACCAAGTTGTGACCGATAAAAGCGATGATGATCTGGATCAAAACAACCATGATCAACGACTCAAGCGGAGTTGCGCTTGTGAAGGTTGAAAGCGCGTATGCGCCTGAGATTGAGTTAACCGCGAACCAGCCGATACCGGCAGCACCAGCATTGAGGACTGATGGCAAGATGTTGCCAAGCTTTCCAAATGCAGCACGACCAACGATCATCTGTGGGACGCCGTACTTAGGACCATCTTGGGTCAAAATGAATTGAGCGATACCGCCGAGGGCGTTACCAATAACAATGCCAATAACTGCTTCCCAGAAGTTCAAGCCAAAGGCGATGATTCCGAGGGCACCAACATAAACGGTTGCGAACTCAAGGTTTGGGCTCATCCAAGTTGCGAAGAGGTTCCAAGCCTTGCCATGGCGCTCATGGTCAGCGATCGCTTCGATGCCACCTGGCTCGAAAGCGAAGACCTTATCGCCGTATTCGCCTTCGCGAATTTCTAGATTAGACATACGTCGTCTCTCCTAATTTTGTTATCGGGGGTGTTTGCGACCCCGTATGAAATGACGGCTCATAGACCGAGGGAATGGGTAAACCGTATAGGCAAAATTGGCTACTGTGGGGTTTTCACGGGGCATTTTGATCGAAAAAGGGGCGAGTATGACGACCGATCACGAGTTTCTAGAGTTTGCTATTCAGGCCGCGCGCCAAGGAGCTGCCGAGGGTGGCGTTCCTATCGGTGGAGCCTTAGTCGTCGATGGAAAAGTGCTCGGAGTTGGCTACAACAAGCGAGTACAACAAGGTTCTGCGATTCGTCACGGCGAGACAGATTGTCTTGAAAATATCGGTCGCTTACCTGCGAGTGTGTATCAGAAGGCGACTATGTATACGACGCTTTCACCATGCCACATGTGCAGCGGTGCAATCTTGCTCTACGGAATTCCTCGAGTTGTCCTTGGAGAAAACGAAACTTTTATGGGAGCAGAAGACCTACTTCGTTCTCACGGAGTAGAAGTCATCAATCTTAATTCGCAAGAGTGCAAAGATCTCATGAGTAAATTTATTGCCGAGAAGCCAGAGGTCTGGAACGAGGATATTGGCGTTTAAGGCTGCAACCGCTTCATCTGCGCTGCGATCTCTTGCTCTCCTGGAATGTGGGAGTGCGCAAGATCGGCAATCACCCGCTCTTGATCTTCGCGTGATCGATTCTGACTGAGCTTGTATTTCGCTTCAACGCGAGTGATGTGAAGAGTCACAGCCACAATTGCTTTGAGCTCTAACTCGATATAACTCTCGTCGGCTTCTGAAACTGACCACGGCTTTGCCCGATTTTTTTCGTGAAGTGAAGTAAGGTCGGTGACAATCGCGCGCAGCAATTCTTTATCTTCACTTACTTCTACGGTGCCGGTGAAATGCAGTGATTGATAATTCCAGGTCGGCACTACCTTATGATCCGTCAGCTTGCGTTCATAATTGGTAGGCGATACATATGCTTGCGGTCCGCGCACAATAGCTAAGCCTGGTGCACCTGAAGCAATCGTTTTCCACTGTGGGTTAGCGCGTGCCATATGCATGACGAGTTTTCCATGGCTGCCTTCGCTCGCATTGCTCTGATCCCAGACAAACGGCATCAGCGTTGCTTGTGGCGCGCCACCGCCGTCGACAGTAACAAGATCTGCTGCTCGAACCGATGCGGCAAAATCTGTTATCTCCTGCCAATCAGTGACTGAAAATTGATGTGGGATATACACAGCGACATCTTCTCAGGTGAGAAGCCTTCTTTTACGCAGTTTCGGCGACGAATTGCCAATCAACTACGTAGTGGTTGAGCGGAGCCCAGCGCATGGTGCCAGTTCCGATCGCCATGACTTCGGTCAGCGTAAATCGCTTGCTCTGTCCCGCATGTAATACGAGCTTGGTAGTGCCATCATCAAAGCGGACCGGGCGAATAAGTGAGGCGTTTCCGTCGAGAATCCCGATGTCCCTGATATCAATTGTTGTATTTCCCTTCTTTTGTACGAAGGTGAAATAGAAAGTCGATGGCAGGGCTTCGGCTGTAATCTGCGGAACTTTTGGCCCAATCAAAGTGACGTCGGTAATCGCTCCACCCACGCTTGCCACAATGAGGTTACCCGGAATTGCTAATACCGGGTGAGCTGCACTTGCGTAGAGTGTCGAAGTAAGTGCTGACGAAGCGGCGAAAGCGCCTGTCTGGGTGTTAACCCCGACAAGCGCTAACGCGAACGCTACGAGAGCGTATAGCTTCTTATTGATTATTGAAGACATCGCTTCCGAAGGCCTTAAGACCTGCTTGTGCAGCAAATCCAATGTGGCCCTTTCCATCTAAACCAGGTGCTGCCTTGGCAACCTTGAAGATATCTTCAAGTGAGCGAAGGAAGCTGTAGTGGTTGTAGAAAGTGGTGTCAGTTGTACCTGGCTTATTCCATTGCGAAATAACCACCATTCCGACATCTCCGCCACCGAGGGTTGCGTGAGTTGCATCGAACAATGGATCAGTGACGCTGGTGCGTGCACCAAGTGTGATTCCCGAAACTGGACCATTAGGAGTAGTTGGAACACCATTAACTTCGAGTTGGAATGAACCTGTCACAACACAAGAGTTCGGGCAAGTTGATGTTGATGTCTTTGGAGACGACGCCCAACTTGGTAGGTCATAGACCGCACCAACTGTTGCTCCTGCTGGAATGTTTGTACCTGTTACTGAACGACCCGCATCGGTAGCAACAATTGAGTTGTCACTGATGTAGGAAGAGCTGCCATCTGAAGATGCTGCAGCATCGGTACGAGCACCAGGGATTGCGCCGGCACCTCCCATGATCAAACCAGGGATGGTTGAATCGCGATCAACGAATGCATTGAAACCAGGACCTGGGTAGAGCTGGTTGCCATTGGAGTCGGTCTTCACAATTGCGTTTGGACCTGTTGGCTCGGTGTTGACGTTCTTGCCGTTGATGTTTTCACCAGCAGAGTCAGCTGCAAGTGAAGCAGCAACTGTCGCAGGTGCATTGGCATTCTGGAAGCTGTTACCTGTGAAGGTGTAAGCAGGGAAACCTTCGTCGAATGAGACGATAATTGCGCCACCATCTTTGTACGCTGCAGAAGCTTGGATTTCAGGGATGATGTGCTCCAAGAAGAGATCGCCAGCATAAAGTCCGCCGGTGTAATTCTTTGCTGGGGCTGGTGTATTTGGATCGATCCAACCGCCTGAAAGATTGTTTCCGTAGCAGACTGCATCGTGCGCATCTGAGCAGTTATTTGGTGAGATCCATGAGAAAGCAGGTGTAGTTGCCTCGCTCTTGAGATCTGCATAGAGGCCTGTCTGAGGATCGAACAAGTTGGCAGAGTGCTTTGAATCGCACATTGTGCTCGCGTTATCGATGATTGAGTGGAACCAAGGCAATGGGAAGTGCTTGGCAACGTATTGATCTGTGGCATTTGCGCCACCTGGGTTAGCCACAGGTGAGTTCGTTGGATCTGCTCCTGGAGCACCGCATGACGTTACTGAGTGAGGGGCACCAGAAGAATCAGCGTTACCTAGATCTTGGGCATAAGCCTTCCAGCTCACGTTGGCAGCGGTGAGTTGGTTAAAGATTGTTGTGACTGATGATGGATAGACAGATCCTTGTAGTGTGTAAGGATCGCCAGCAGCTTTGAATTGACCGTAATTTGGATCGGTCTTGTCTGTGATGACTGAACCAGCTGCATCTTTATACATTGGGCTATCTAGCTGTTGATCGTAGAGCGGGGCCTGGCCTGCGACGAGAGCTGTGTAGTTGTCTTGGCTGTAGTGGCCAGTGCCGTAGTAGTTGGTGAGAAGCGTTCCTTCAGATGGAAGCGTCTTCCACAAATATGTGTTGTTGTTAAGTCCAGAGAAGGTCGCATCAAAGGACTTGTTCTCCATGATGATGTACCAAATGTGCTTAATTGGTGGCAACACGGTTGCAGTAGTTGCCGTAGCAGACTTCGCGGTATTCGCGGCTGTAGCCATCGGAGATACGATGGATGCACCGATCATTAGTGATGCTGCGAAAGCTGCAGCGAGCGCGAGCTTATTTCCGCGCACGGCATATGAAAGAGTGGAACGGGTGAAGCTCATGATTGTGGTCATGAGCGCACTGAACTCCTCGATTGTGGAATTCAGAATGACAGCAGGTTAATTTAAGCCAAAGCCTGCAAGAAGAATTCGAGGGTTCGCTCCCACGCGAGAGCTGCCGCTAATTCTAAGTAGACCTCGGGGCGATCGTTATTGAAAAATGCGTGTTGAGTTCCTTCATAGTCATAAGCCTTAGCGCTGCCACCTGCAGCTGTAATTTCGTGAAGTGCTTCCTGAATACCTGGAGCAGCTGAGGTGCCATCACCCTGCGCACAATGAATGAGCGCGGCCTTACCTGCAAAATTCGCCCACTGTGGTGCATGGCGTTCCCATGATGCCCCAGGATAAAAGGCAACCGCCGCCGTTATTTCTGGAGTGAGGGTTGCGCTCCAAATAGCGAGTGAACCGCCCATGCAAAAACCAACAACACCGACGTGCTGTGAACTTGTTTGCGGAAGTGAGAGAAGGTGTTCTGCAGCTCCGGTCAATTCTTTACCGGCACCATCGAGTTGTAACTCCATCATCAATTTCTTTGCGGTGTCGGGTTCACTCGCTGCTTGTCCGTGATAAAGATCGGGAGCAAAGGCAACAAAGCCAGCAGCGGCGAATCGGTCGACCACATCGGTGATATGACCGACCAATCCCCACCACTCTTGAATCACAATGACTGCAGGACCACTACCGCTTTCTGGAAGCGCTAGATAACCATTCTCAATCATTGTGCCCATCTGTGCTCCTTAGTTAGCGATGACTATCTTCAAGAAACTTCTGCTTACAGCCTTCCATGCAGAAATAATAATCAACGCCATCAACCCGTGCATGAGCTGGTGCATCGCTGATTCGAACCTGCATGCCACAGACTGGGTCTATCGCAAATTCCGCGCTCTGGCCTTTATTCGCGCGATAAAGAAGAACTACGGCAAGAAGAAGAATAAGAGCGACTAGGTTGAGAACAGCCGTGGTATTCCAAGTGAAATGATCATGAGTAAGGAAGGTGGTTCTTTTGGTTGGAGTGAGTGAAAGGAGCGAGAAAGCCTCTCCGATCAAAAATCCTCCGACCGAGATGGCCACCCAGAGCGTTGCCACCAATCTCAGAGTCAATTGCTTTCCAAAATACTTGCGATAAATCAGGATCAACGGAAGTGAGAGCAAGTCTGCGTAGATAAAGGCGATCGTTCCACTCATCGAAATACCGTTGTGCCAGAGCGAAGCTGCCAGTGGAATATTGCCGACAGAACAGACAAAGCTGATGCACGCAATGATTGGACCAATCAGAGCGCCTTCTAGCTCGCTCCAGACTCCATGCCCATGGATGAAAAGATCATTCCACATATGAGTAGGAACGAGACGGCTCACCAGACCTGCCACAAGAAAACCGGCTAAGAGTTCTACCCGCATCATCCGAAAATCACCGATGGTGAAGCCGGCTGCATCGCCCAAGGTTCCTCGCGACTCTTCAAGACCTTCATCTTTGGCAAGCGTTTCTTTGGTCAATGCGTTTTCTTTAACGACGAACGGCAGCGCTAACCACAGCAGAATAGAAATAAATATTCCCCCGAAAATTTCCGCGACTGCGAATTGCCAACCCATGATTCGAAGAATTACCAAACCAAGGTCAATCACCAAGTTGGTACTCGCAAACATAAAGACTATGGAATTTGTGAAGTTCGCACCTTTTTTGTTCAGACTGTGGGCCAGCGCGCTTGCCGCATAGGAACACGATGAACTTATTGCGCCAAAAAACATTGATTTACCTAGGTTTTTAGCAGAGCGATCCCCAAGCGCCTTGAGCATGGTTTTTCTGGAAACAAGAGCTTGAATAATTCCTGAGAGCGTGAAGCCAAGCACAAGTGCCCAGAACGTTTCGTAAAACATCCAAAAAGCATCTTGCACACCATGGCCGAGCGAACTCATGACGAAATTGCACCCAACTGACTCAATAGATCAGTTGCGGTTACAACCGCATGCAACTTCGATGCTGCTTTGCCAGCCCTGCCATGCATTGTGAGCGCTTTGGCGACCACCTCAACAACTTCTGTTTCGGTTTCTGGTTTCCAGGATGCCAACATCGAACCGATCAGCCCAGCCAAGATGTCGCCGGTCCCCGCTGTTGCGAGTTCAGCGCCACCATTTTTATCAACGATAGCTTTGCCGCCAGGTGAAGCGATAACGCTCTGATTTCCCTTGAGGACGACGATTGCGTTCTGTTCTCTCGCGATCTTGGATGCAAGTGCTACTCGATCTAACTGAAGGTCATCGATCTCATATCCCAAGAATTTGAGCTCACCCATATGGGGTGTCAAGACTTTCCATGGCGCATCAATCTGATTGACTCGAGATATAGCCGCTGCATCGAGCACTACATATGAACTCTTAGGAAGTGTGAGTGTGCGAGGAAGCTTTGGAGCACCAGGGCCGATCACCCAAGCATCGGCGTGAATCTCGGAAATTCTTCTGCGCAGTACTACGTCGGGATAATTTCTTAACACCAGTAGCGCTGGCAAACGATCCTGCGCCACATACATGATGTAGCCGCTGCCACCTCGGCGCGCTCCGCCAACTGCTAAGACTGCAGCGCCAGA
>Ga0007815_1000666_pt1 | contig 10694 bp, 11 predicted proteins | sample CryBogCBE02Aug09_FD_71212 | JGI IMG/M metagenome (GOLD analysis project Ga0007815, IMG submission 71212) | Freshwater microbial communities from Crystal Bog, Wisconsin, USA - CBE02Aug09 | ecosystem: Environmental > Aquatic > Freshwater > Lake | place: Crystal Bog, Wisconsin, USA | collected...
TGGCGTAGCCATGGAAAATACGGTCGCCGTGGGTGACGGAGCCAATGATCTCGAGATGATCCGTATCGCCGGCAAGGGTGTTGCCTTCAACGCTAAGCAAGTAGTTATTGATGCTGCGGATCACGTGATCAGCGATGGTGACCTTGCGGGTGTATTAGATTTGGTCGGAATTAAGCGGGTTAACTAATTACAACCGACAGGCATGAATGTCAGTGACCAGGATTCCTCTCGCTCCAACTGCCCACAACGAATCCATCATTCGATTGATCTCGCTTTTTGGAACCATTGAACGGACCGCGCTCCACCCGGGTTTAGCGAGAGCCGAGACGGTTGGTGATTCAATACCAGGGGTTAAACGGCACGCTTCTTCAAGGAACTTATCCTCAACGTCATAATCCACGAGAACATATTGCTTTGCAATCACTACGCCTTGCAATCTGCGCTTGAGGGTATCAACCCTCACATCCAATGAAGCAGCCGCACGTTCAATCACAATTGCTTCGCTCTGCAAAATGGGCTCACCAAAGATGGCCAAACCCGCTTGACGGAGTGTGCCACCTGTTGAAACTACATCGGCAATGACGTCGGCAACACCTAGTCTGACCGATGTCTCTACTGCGCCATCTAGCTTGACTACCTGAGCCTGGATCTTGGCTTTATCAAGATAATTTTGGACCAAGCCAGGGTAAGCAGTTGCAATACGCTTATTTGCTAACTTCTCTACGCTCCACGTTTCTGTCGCGGGAGCCGCGAACCGGAAAGTACTTTTCCCAAAATCTAATTGGAGCGACTCTGTCGCTTCTGCCCCACTATCAATCAGCAGGTCGCGACCCGTGATACCTGCCTCAAGTTCGCCCGAGGCCACATATAACGCGATATCTCGAGGGCGAAGATAGTAAAACTCGATGTCGTTTTCGTTATCAATAAGGACCAAGTCTCGCGCATCACTTCGCTGCCTGTACCCGGCTTCTTTGAGCATCGCAATAGCGGAATCGGAGAGAGAGCCTTTATTCGGAATCGCAACCTTGAGCATCTGATCTCTCCTAGAGGACTTTGTAAATGTCTTCCGGAGATAGCCCCCGGCTCACCATAAGAACTTGCAACCGATAAATTAATTGTGAAATCTCTAGGGCCAGCGCCTCGTCACTCTCATGTTCCGCAGCCAACCAAACCTCGCCTGCCTCTTCGATGATTTTCTTACCCATGGCGTGAACGCCAGCATCAAGCGCTGCAACTGTTCCAGAGTTCGCTGGGCGTTCCTTCGCGATTGTCTGCAATTCAGCGAAGAGTTGGTCAAAGGACTTCATAGGTAGAGTCTACTGAAGTGAGATGGCTGCACGCGCTGTATTACGAAGCGACTCAACCATATCCGCCGGGTTCGGCGCCCCATACACGGCGCTGCCAGCAACAAAGGTATCTGCGCCCGCACGTGCCGCGGTAGCAATTGTCTCCAAGCTAATTCCACCATCTACTTGCAGCCACGGCTTGCTCCCAGGTCGAGAATTGAAGTACGTAGCAGCCTCGGTGAGCTTTTCCATCTGATCAACCATGAACTTCTGTCCTCCGAAGCCTGGTTCAACGGTCATGACGAGCAGCATGTCAATCTCATCAACGCATGGCATGATCGAGGAGAAAGGCGTTCCTGGCTTAATAGCTAAAGCGGCTCGACTTCCTTCGCTTTTGATTGCACGTAGAGTTTCTAATGGATCAGTGCTGGCCTCATAGTGAAAGGTAACGCTTGCAGCTCCTGCTGCTGCATAGAGCGGGGCATCCTCATCCGGGTTGGCGATCATCAAATGAACATCTACCGGGAGTGAGCTGCTCTCGATGATCGTTCGTGATTCGGCTAGGGTGAAAGTAAAATTCGGAACGAAGATATTGTCCATAACATCTAAATGAAGAAGATCTGCGTTTGCGACACGTTCAATCTCTTCTCGCAACCGGCTTCGATCCGCATTTAAGACACTCGGACAGATTCTCAATTCATTCATTCGCTCACCTTAAATGATGAATTCTTTCGGAGTAAAGCCATGAACATGGAGTCGGTTCCATCTCGATGGGTCCACAATTGCATCGAACCATCCTCCATAAGAACATAATCTGGGACCGAATCTGGAAGGAATTCCTTGAGAGGAACCAGCGAGAAGTGCGAATTCTTGCGGAGAAATTCCAAAACTTGCGCCTTGGTTTCTAATAGGTGTGGCGAGCAGGTCACATAAGCCAGGTATCCACCAACATTGAGAAGCTGTGCGCCAGCGATCAGAAGTTCTTTTTGAATCTGCACCAACTCTTTAAGATCCTTAGGCGTTCTCCTCCAACGAGCTTCTGGACGTCGTCGAAGTGCGCCAAGGCCCGTGCACGGTGCATCGACGATAATTCGATCAAAGCGCTGCTCCCCCATTGCAAAATCTTGTCCGCTCTGGACACTCACTAATTCACCAGGAATCACTTGGGAGACAAGGCGAGCTCGGTGTTCGATGGGCTCATTAGCTTGAAAAGTATCGCCCGGTCTAAGAGTGTTAATTGCCGTGTAGAGAGCGGAAGCCTTTCCGCCGGGGCCTGCACACATATCTAGCCATGAGAGCTGACCATCGTGACCTCGAGCTGTGTTGAGAAATATTTCGCAGACCAACTGAGAGCCAAGATCTTGCACGCCCGCCCTGCGTTCATGAATCGCTGAATAATCACTTGGTGGCCGGTCTGAGATAACACCATTGCTTACCCACGGAAGTTTCTCTCCGCCGATCGCTAGAAGTTCTGAGACATCACTGCGACCTGGCCAGGCAATGAGATGCGGCTTTGCCGGAACATTATTAGCGGTAACAAGTTCGGCCACCTGAGCCCAATCGCGCAGGTGATCGAAAAATGAAGCAATCTCCCATTCTGGATGGGACCCAATAACAGAGAGATTGTGTTTGATACTTTGTGGGTCAGCCTCAAAATCGGGCTGGTATTGCAGATAAAAATCAGGTTGCCTTGTCGCTTCGCGCAAGAGAGCGTTAACGAAAGAGGCTTTGCTCTCACCTACGAGCGCCCTTGCCACTTCGACGGTCTCGCCAACGGCAGCATGGTCTGGAACCCTCATCTCATTGAGCTGATGTAATCCCATACGCAACAAGTTGAGAGCGGAAATATCTAGCTCTTCAAAGGGGCGGGATGAGGTTTTACGAATGAATTCGTCGTGCTTTCCTTGCATGCGCAAAGTTCCATAACCGAGTTCCGTAGCGAAGGCTCGATCTCGTTCGTCGAGATCCGACTCGCGAAGCAATTCGGGTAGGCGCAGGTTGGCATAAGCACCCTCTTCGTTCACCTGTTTAAGGAGGTGATAGACAAGGACTCGGGCTGCATCCGGTTGAGGCTTCTTAAAGGTGCGCGCCATTAGGACTGCTCACCTGGGCCAACTGGAACATCGTCAAAACTCTCCCCCGGCTGCAATCTAGAGCCACGAGCAAAGTCACTGGAGCTCATCCGCTTCTTACCTGCCGGTGTTACCTCGGAGATGTTCAGAACGCTATCGAGGGTCCGAACAATCAGGTGATCGCCAACTAAAGCAACCTCACCGGGATGGTGAAGGCCATTCGCGGCAAGCGATTCTTCGAGACTATGGATAGCTATCCGTTCTCCTCGGAAGCTACTCCATGTACCGGGCCTTGTGGCAAGTGCCCGACTTTTGCGAAGAATCAATTCGGTAGGCGAATTCCAATCAATGCGACCCATCTCTTTTGAGATTTTGGGGGCCAGAGTTACACCTGCGGCTACTTGAGGTACTGGCTTAATTCCTTTGGTCATGGATGAGATAACGTCGATGATCCGTGTTCCAGCCAGATCGGAGATCTCCGAAAGCAGGGACTCTGTTGTTGAATCTTCTCGAATGGCAACGCTCTCTTGGTAATAGACCGGTCCGGTATCCATACCCTTATCGAGTTTAAAAATTGTGAGACCTGTCTCCTTGTCACCTTCAAGCAAAGCCCATTGCACAGGTGCTGCGCCACGCCATCGTGGTAACAACGAGAAATGCACATTCAGCCAGCCAAATCGCGGTCCGTGAAGCAGCTCTGCGGGGATCATTTTCCCGTACGAAAGTGTGACAATAAGTTGAGGCTGCGCGGCAAGTAAATGTTGGTTTAAAGTCGATGTTGAATCAGGCTTAGCAACGAGTAAGGATCTAGCGTCGGCCCAGTCTGCTAATTCTGTCTGAGCAAGATTCTGACCTCGCCCGCTCTTGCGGTCAGGCGTTGTAATAATGGAGGCCAGAGTGTGATCCGAAGCCACAATCGCTTCAATCACAGGCACGGCCAGGAGAGATGAAGATGCAACTGAAATCTGCAAGGGGTTTATATACCTAATCCACGAGTGAGGTGTGGCGATACTTTAATCTGCGGCGCAGAACCACTTGTTGAAGCAGCAGCAAACCATTCGCTCTCCCGAATCTGCTTCATGGCAGCTTTTCTCTCTTCTGGAGAAAGGCGATCGATAAAGAGAATTCCATCCAGGTGGTCTGTTTCATGCTGAATAGCTCGAGCAAGAAATTCAGAACCAGAGACCGTAATTGGCTCACCATGCATGGTGAAACCTTTGGCGACTACCCTCATGGCTCGAGGTGTGGAATAGCGTAACTCTGGGAAAGAGAGGCAACCCTCTTCACCTTCTTGCATCTCATCACTGAGATCAAGCGTCGGGTTAACGAGATGTCCAAGTTCATCATCGACATCCCATACAAAGACACGAAGTCCAACACCGATTTGAGGTGCGGCCAGACCAGCTCCAGGAGCTTCCAACATTGTGTCGGTCAGATCTGACACCAGTGTTCTCAATTCCTTGTCGAAGGTTGTGACTTCCGCGGCAGGGGTGGTAAGAACCGGGTCACCAAATAAGCGAATCGGCTGTATAGACATGGACCTATCCTACCGAAGGGTGGTCACTTAGATTTCATATGGGTCTATGTAGTACGTGATTAGCTCACTTTTGTGAAGGCTCAGGACCCTATTCACTTCATAAAGTCGTGTGATGAGGTCCGGTGCGCCAGCTCTCGAAACCTTGAGTACTAATCGCAGTTTCTGGGCATCGGGAATAGGTCCGATTATCTCGACTTTCGGCTCTATCTTCTTCACCGCATTGATGAGAGGTTGAAGATCCTGTGCGGTGCAAACGATGATCCTACTTTTTGGAGGCAAGTTCACCTCGGAGCGTTGTTCGCTATCAGCTAGAGAGCTTTCGAGAAAGGAGCGCCTCATCAGTTCTTGAGAAAAAGGGTGGCTCTCCGCCAGATTGCAGAAAATCTCTCCCCTTGGTGAGAGTAGTGAAATCACTCGCAGGGTTGAGAGCCGGGTTAATTCGGTTGCTCGCATACTTGTCTGGCCAAGGGAAGCCTGTAGATCCATTAAGGCTAGGGCTTGATATGCAGCTACTGGTTCCACTCCCGCCGTCGAGAGAACTAACTGTGGTTCATTTCCGAGAAAATCAATTGGATGGTCTGCCTGTGAAAAGTGAACAGGAACCCCTGGGAATGATCGTGCATATTCTTGTGCCAAACGCTCGGCTCCTGCGGTTGCTACCCGAGGGCGTTTTTCAGAGCAGAATGAACATTGCCAATCAATCCACACTCGATCACATAAATGACAACGTGGGTCATTGCCTTGACTTCTAAAGTAGAGCTTGCCGCCACATGAGCAATAGGCAATATTGCGACACTTTTGGCAACTAAATGAGGCGATATACCCAGATACAGGAGTGCGAAGTAGAACCGGTCCCTTCTTGAGTGCCCGTCCAACAAGGTGGTGCGCTCGAGATGAGTGTGTCTCCTCCGAAAATGTCAGAGACAGTGGAGCAGCCTTTGGAAATTGATACATTGGCAAGGCACCGTTACGGCACTCCTCTAGCAGCTCATATGAAGGAGCTAGGGATAGAAAGACGACCGAATATTCAGATGTGCGTGAAAGCGCGATTTCCCTGGTATTCCATGTGGGAGCTTTTCTCTCATAATGAGCAGGGTCCGCGTCATCTAAAACGAAAAGAGTTGCCTCCTTCGGCAATGGAGCCAGAATTCCTGAGCGGGTTGAAATTGTTAATCGTGCTCGCCCGCTGAGCAATTGCAGATAATTGAAAAACCTTTCGCTCTTACGCTGGGACGAAGTGAGCACATTCGCAGGTATTGCGGCTCCTGCAAAGCGTTCAGTCAGAATCCTGATGTCGCGCTCGTCTGGAACAACTAATAGGACAGGTGACTTTTGGATCCGGATCGAAATAATGTCGACGACTACATTCCAGTACGGTCTGGTTATAGGAAGCTGAACAAGTGCACGAAGCTGTCCGCCTTGCAGCCAGGCAACTAACTCTTCAGGTAAATCTTCCGGCAGCGCGACTCCATCAGGCTGAAAGTTCACTTCTGATGCGGCAGTCTGAATAAACCTTTTCGTCGATGTTGCAACAGGGGTTGGAATCGCGGATCGGACGATGTCCCACGGTTGACACCCGTAATTGGCGGCAATCTGCTGTAAAAATGCGATGTGCGCGGAGTTCGAAACTGGTAGTTGACTTAAAACTTTGGTTACTTGCTTAATCTGGCCCGATATAGAAACACTCTCCATGCGTTCCAACACGATTCCCATGGCTGATCCATGCCCGTAAGGAACTTCGACGAGAACGCCTTCGGTAATTGAACCATCCATCGATTGTGGCACCGAATAGTCCAGGAGTGCTTCCAAATGAAAAGCAGGAGTGTCCACAAGAACGCGAGCGTAAGGAAGGCGTTCACTCACCGGTTGCTTTGCTGTGGCACGCTCGGCGCGAAGTGTGAGTGGCTTTATCGCAGCCACTGTTGGTTATCCCTTAACAGCTTGAGCTAGAGCCGCCGCGCGATCCGTACGTTCCCACGTGAATTCAGGAAGTTCACGACCGAAGTGACCGTAACTAGCAGTCTTGCTATAGATCGGACGCAATAGATCGAGGTCACGGATGATTGCGGCTGGCCGTAGATCGAAGACGCTTGAGATCGCAGCCTCAATCTGCAAGACCGGGACCTTTTCAGTTCCGAATGTTTCAACAAAGAGTCCTACCGGCTGTGCTTTACCAATTGCATAAGCGACCTGAACTTCACATCTGGAAGCAAGGCCTGCTGCAACCACATTTTTTGCTACCCAGCGCATCGCGTAGGCTGCTGAACGGTCAACCTTTGAAGGATCTTTGCCTGAGAATGCGCCACCGCCGTGACGAGCCATTCCCCCGTATGTGTCGACAATAATCTTGCGACCAGTCAGTCCAGCATCACCCATGGGACCACCAGTGACGAATCGACCCGTTGGATTAATAAGAACGCGAACGTTCGATGCATCGATTGCCAGACCAGAGATGATCGGGTCAATGACGTGAGCTTTGATTTCTGGTGTTAGTTTCTTTTCAACATCCACATCCGCAGCATGCTGTGACGAAATGACGACGGTGTTCAACGCCACTGCTTGATCCTTGTCGTACTCGATCGTTACTTGCGTCTTTCCATCAGGGCGAAGATATGCGAGTTCACCGGTTTTGCGAACCAGCGAGAGGCGTTGCGAAAGTTGGTGCGCCAGGTGGATTGGTAGTGGCATTAATTCCGGAGTGTCATCACATGCGTATCCGAACATGAGACCTTGATCTCCTGCGCCTTGCGCATCAAGCGGATCAGCGGAACTCGCAACTCGTGATTCAAAGGCGGTGTTTACGCCTTGTGCGATATCACTTGATTGCTGACCGATGCTCAGTGATACGCCACAGGAATTTCCATCGAAGCCCTTATCGGAAGAGTCATAACCGATTTCCAAAACAGTGTCGCGAACAATATTCATAACATCCGCGTAACCACTTGTTGTCACCTCACCGGCAACGTGAACTTGACCAGTTGTTATCAACGTTTCCACGGCGACGCGTGAACGTGAGTCCTGACTAAGAAGCGAATCGAGGATCGCATCGGAAATCTGATCCGCCATCTTGTCTGGATGACCTTCGGTCACAGATTCTGAGGTGAAAAGACGCTTGATGTTTGATGTGCTCATTGGCTTAACCTAACTTATTGAGTGCATGATCAAGCAGATTTTCAGCAAGTGTCAGCTTTGAAGCCCTTGAAAAAGGCCACTTTTGACCGTCAGCGCTAAGAACGACCCCTTGTGTTTCATCCGAACCAAAGATCTCAGATGTTGATACGTTATTCAGATACAGGTAATCGACCTGCTTCTGCTGGAGTTTCGCAACTGCATGAGCTTCGTCATCAAGGTCATCAGCCCCTGCCTGAGCGGCGAAGCCAACAATGACTTGGCCGGATGCCTTACGTGCACCGAGTCCGGCAAGGATGTCGGGGTTGGTTTCAAGTTCAATTCGTGCGAGATCTTTCTTCTCAATCTTGCCAGAGAATTCCTGGCTCGGCCGGGCATCAGCCACTGCTGCGCTCATGAACAGTATGTCGTGCGAAGCAAATTCCGCCTCCAACGAGGTTTGCATCTCGCGCGCAGTACCGACATCAATAACCGTTACACCAGAGACGCTCGATAATTCTTTGCGAAGGTCGTGATCGATATGCGCTGCGACCAAAGTAACAGCTGCTCCTCGAGCAGCAGCCGCTACTGCAAGAGCCACGCCTTGTTTGCCAGATGAGTGATTACCTAGATAGCGCACAGAGTCAATAGGTTCTCGCGTTCCGCCAGCGCTGATCAACACTCGCTTGCCAGTCGCGTCATGTGAATGGCGAAGGAAATTACTCACCTCGGAGATGATGCGAGCTACCTCTGGATATCGGCCAGGACCTGAATCAGCACCCGTCAGCCTTCCTGTGTCTGGCTCAATGACCAGCAGGCCTCGGGTTCGAAGGAGGGCAATGTTCGCTTGTACCGCCGCGTTCTGCCACATTTCGGTGTGCATTGCCGGAACCACAATCACTGGCGCAGTTGAAGCAAGGACAATGTTTGTCAGCAAGTCATCTCCTAGACCATTGGCTAGTTTGCCAATCAGATCAGCGGTGGCAGGTGCGATGATGATTGCGTTTGCCTGCGAAGCAATGCTGACATGCGGAACTTCGTGAACTCGGTTCCAGAGATCGGTTGCGACTGGCTTACCGGAAAGCGCTTCCCAGGTGGCAGCGCCAATAAAATTGAGACTAGCTCGAGTAGGAACTACGGTGACGCTGTAATTAAGATCTTGAAGCCGACGTAAAAGTTCACAACTCTTATAAGCAGAGATGCCGCCGCCTACGCCTAGGACGACCTGGCGTCCATATGAGCCATATGAACTGGCCATCACAAAAGGTTAAGCGTTGGCCTCTGGAGCAGTTGCTGGCTCTAGATTTTCAATTGTAAGCAGACCCTCGCTGATCTCGCGAAGCGCGATGGAAAGCGGCTTCTCGTGAACGTACGTGTCTACAAGTGGCCCAACGTACTCAAGCAAACCTTCACCGAGTTGTGAGTAATACGCATTGATCTGACGAGCGCGCTTAGCTGCGTAGAGGACGAGGCTGTACTTAGAGCCTGCTGCATCCAAAAGCTGGTCGATCGGTGGATGTGTAATACCGTCGGTCATATTCGATGCCATCGTAAACCTCATTCTGTCCTGGAAGTTGCCAAGGATATCAGGGTTGAAAGGACCCGGTCGACCTGATCGTTAATGAGAATCTCATCGAACTCTGGCGCTGCGGCCATCTCCTGTTCCGCCAAGGCCAGCCTAGCCGCACGTCGCTCAGGCGAGTCTGTACCGCGTGAGACCAATCTGCGGACAAGTTCGTCCCAGTCTGGTGGTGCAATGAAGAACATCTTGGCTTCGCCCTCCCGCTGGCGAACCTGCCGTGCCCCTGCTATCTCTATCTCCAAAATAACGTGCTTGCCGAGAGCGCGCATTTTCTCAACAGGCTCTTTCGGGGTGCCATATCTATTGCCAGCAAAGTCGGCCCACTCTAGAAATTCATCCGCTTCAATCATCGAGTGGAACTTCTCTTCTGAATAGAAGAAGTAGTCAACGCCTTCCTTTTCACCCGGCCTAGGTTCTCTGGTTGTCGCCGAAACGCTCACCCAGAATCGTGGGTCGTTCCTCAGCTCTGAAGTGATTGTGCTTTTACCAACTCCACCAGGCCCAGAGATGACCACGAGATTTCCGCGAGGAGTGTCTACCTTGCTCACACTCAACTCCCCTCGTAATCCTGTTAATTGGTGAACGCCTAAGCCCCCGAGTCTACGCGATGGCGATATGTGATGCCGTTCCATGATGGCTTGTGCTCGAACTTTGCCTATTCCAGGGACTGAGGAGATGAGCTCTAATACCTTCATTCGGCGGATAGATTCGCGCTCATCATTGACCGCCTCGAAGATGGAGAGTTCTCCGCGCGCTATTCGATTCTTTACTTCGGCACGTTCTTGCCGCGAGCGTTTGGCCTGCGCGAGTGCGGCGGCACGTTGCTCCGGCGTAAGTTGCGGCGGCAATGACATGGGTATGAATAGACCTTAACTGATGGAATCAAGGATGCTTTTAGCAGCATCCCCCATTCGTGAGAGCGAAGCTTCACTGCCATCATAGAGACCAGTGATTGGTCGACCGATCACCAGGTAGTCTGATCCTGCAGCAATAGCTTCTGATGGAGTCATCACTCGCGCCTGATCCCCGATCTCACTATTGGCAGGTCGTACTCCAGGAGTGATGAGCGAAACGTCGTCCGGAACCAGCGCTCTTATCGCATGAACTTC
>Ga0007815_1000670_pt1 | contig 10652 bp, 10 predicted proteins | sample CryBogCBE02Aug09_FD_71212 | JGI IMG/M metagenome (GOLD analysis project Ga0007815, IMG submission 71212) | Freshwater microbial communities from Crystal Bog, Wisconsin, USA - CBE02Aug09 | ecosystem: Environmental > Aquatic > Freshwater > Lake | place: Crystal Bog, Wisconsin, USA | collected...
ATAAATACATTACAGAACATGTTCACATGGAGATTCTAATATGGCTCAACTAAGTTCACCAGGCGTAGCGGTTACAGTAGTAGATGAAAGTTTCTACACACCAGCAGCCCCAGGTACAGTACCTTTAATCGTAGTTGCAACAGCAGCAAACAAAATGAATTCAGCTGGAACTGGTATTGCACCAGGAACAATGCCAGCAAACGCAGGTAAAGTATACTTGCTAACAAGTCAAATGGATCTTGGAAATACTTTTGGTATTCCATACTTCCAAACTGACGCAGAAAATAATCCAGTTAACGCTGGCGAATTAAACGAATACGGTCTACAAGCTGCACACAGCTTCTTAGGCGTAAGTAATCGTGCTTATGTTGTACGTGCTGATGTTGACACAAGTCAACTACACGCTCGCGCAGCAGCTCCAACAGGATTGCCAGCAGATGGTACATTCTGGTTTGATATTGCAGATAGCAATTTTGGTATTTTTGAATGGGACGGTGGTAGCACAAAAGCTTCTGATTCCGACTATTCAGAAACAGCACAATCTTTTGTTAACCAAACAATCACAGTTATCACTGACGCAACACTAGTTGGCGAAAACGGTGGCCCAATCAAGAGCTATGGTCAAGTTGGTGCATACGCTATCGTTGCAGCTACTACTGATCAAGCTGTTACATTGTGGTACAAGAAACAAGCAACTGATACTCTAGCAGGTACATGGGTAGAAGTTGGAACTAGTTCTTGGAAAGCCAGCTACCCAGCAGCAGCCGGAACTATTGCTCCTCCAGCAACTGGCGGCACCGCAATTGGATTTGGTCCTGCAACAGTATTTGAAGGTCATATCAGCGGAACAACATTGACTATTACTAGTGCTCCAACACAAGGTGGCTCACCAGTAACTATTACTCCAGCACTAACAAATGGTCCATTGATAGTAAGCAATGATACTAACTACCGTAGTGGTACACGTATTACCGTACAAGTTGATGGTACTCCTGGCGGCATTGGTACATATACTGTTAGCCAGAATTATCCTAGCAGATTCCCAGGTGGAGATGCTAGCATCAGCCTAAGTATTGATAGTCTAACAGCAGACACATTCTTGATCAACAGCGTACACATTCCTATCAGTTCAAGCAGTATTTCAGATCTAGCAAGTAGCATTAGAAGTACAATGAATGGTCTAAACATTGGTATTTCAGCAGCTGAGTTTAACGGTAAACTATACATTTATAGCGATGGTACAGCTAATGGCGGTACTGGTGAATTCCAATTGAATGGTACAGCAGTTAGCAAGTTAGGTTTGGAATCATCAACTACTTACTATCCACCAGCATTACAAATCAGTACACACTTTAACGTTCCAGCATTCAAGACCACAACAGGTCGTGGATACGGTTCAAGTACTACAGCAGGCGGTAAGCCAAGCGGTAGCGTCTGGGTTAAAACAACTAGCGTAAACAAAGGCGCAAATTGGGTTGTTAAGAAATATAATGCATCTTTAAATACATGGATCATTCAAAGTGCTCCAATGTACGCAAATGGTGCAGCAGCTCTAGCAGCTCTAGATCCTAAAGGCGGTGGTGCAAACTTGTCAGTTGGCACAACTTATGTTAAGTACGACTTGTCAGGAATGGACGTTGCAGACTTTAAGATTTTTGCAAGAAGCGGAGTTGGTGCAACAGTAGTTACAAGTATTCCAGTAACCGTAGGCGGTTCAGGATTTACTAACGGTACACAATATGCGTTTGACATCAGCTGGAGCACAACTGGTGCTAGTGCATACACAGCACCTACAACAATTACTTTTACAGCTGGTTCATCAGCAGATGCTACTATTACACAAATATTAGAACAATTTACTAATATTAATGATGCAAATATTCTAGCAAAACGTGTTGGTAATACAATCAGTATTAGTCATTTAGCTGGCGGTGATATTGTATTCACAGACGGTGAAAATAGTCCATTATCTAAATTGTTTACAGCTGATGTTACAGCAAACTATCACATGACAGATGATGGTTCGTCAACAATCGCTAGCTTATGGGTATCAACAATCGCTGGACAAGGATTTATTGTTCCAAGTTTAACACCTCCAACAACAACTCCAGAAGATCAAACACTATGGTATAACAGCGACATTACTGAAGTTGATATTATGGTAAATGCTGGTCCTGGTAACGGTTGGGTAGGTTACGGAACTGCAGCTGGTAAAGCTGTAGTTAACGGTGGAGTAAGCCAAACAACAACAGATGCAATGGGCCCAATCGTAAGTGCAACAGCACCTAAGACACAACAAGACGGTTCAACAGCACTAAGCCACGGTGATATTTGGGTTAGTACAGCTGATTTAGAAATGTTCCCAACAATCTATCGTTGGGACGAGTTGAATAAGAAATGGGTTCAAATTGACACAGCAGATCAAACAACTAGTCAAGGTATTGTATTCGCCGACGCTCGTTGGAGTGACAACAGCATGTTAGGCACACCACAAACAGGTGCAGGTGCTCCAGATGCTATTGCTGATTTGTTAAACAGCAGTTATGTTGACCCAGATGTAGAAGATCCAGCATTATTCCCAACAGGAATTTTACTATGGAATCTACGTCGTTCAGGTTACAACGTTAAGAAATATGTTAAGAACTATATTGACACAACAGCATTAAACACAATGTACGGTAATGCGTTAATGACTAACTATCATCCAGATCGTTGGGTCAGTGATGCTCCAAACCAAATCGATGGTGCAGGAACATTTGGACGTAAAGCTCAACGTGCTGTAGTATTGAAAGCTCTAACAGCAACAATCGAAAGCAATCAAAACATTCGTCAACCAGACACAGTTATCTATAACTTGTTAAGTTGCCCAGGATACTTAGAAACACTAAGCCCATTAATCAGCTTGAATACAGATAACGGCCAATCAGCGTTCATCGTTGCAGATAGCCCAGCACGTTTAACACCGGATGCTACAAGTTTAAGCAACTGGGGTAACAACGTAAATGGTGCAGCTGTAGACGGAGACGAAGGTCTAATCGCTACAAATAGCTATGCAGCTGTTTACTATCCATGGGGTTACACACAAGACTTAACAGGTAACAATGTTGTTGTTCCTCCAAGTCATATCATGTTGCGTACAATCGCTCTAAGCGATAACGTTTCTTATCCATGGTTTGCACCAGCTGGTGTACGTCGTGGTGGTGTAACAAATGCTAGCTCAGTTGGTTATGTAGATGGTCAAACTGGTGAATTCCATACTGTTGCTCTAAACGGCGGACAGCGTGATACATTAGCTGGAATCCACGTTAACCCAATTACATATCTTGCTGGAACAGGTTTGGTATGTTATGGACAATACACACGTCAATTAGTAGCAAGTAGCTTAGATCGTATCAACGTTGCACGTCTAGTAATTTACTTACGTTACCAATTGAATAAGATTGCTAAACCATTCATATTTGAGCCTAACGATACAATTACACGTAACGAAATCAAGCAACAAATTGAAAACATGCTTCTTGAATTAGTTGGTCAACGTGCGTTATACGACTTCTTAGTTGTATGTGATAAATCAAATAACACACCAGCTAGAATCGATAGAAACGAGCTGCATGTCGACATAGCAATCGAACCAGTCAAATCAGTTGAGTTTATCTATATCCCAATGCGTCTAGAAAACACTGGTGCTATAGCTGGTCTTGGCGCATAATTAGGAGAACATAAATGGCAATCGCAGCATTATCAAATTTTACAGTACCACTAGCTAGTGACCAAAGTGCAGGTTCACAAGGCATGCTAATGCCTAAACTGAAGTATCGCTTCAGATTGAACTTTGAAAACTTTGGAAAATCTAGCCCAACAACAGAACTTACAAAACAAGTTCAAGAAGCGGCTCGTCCAAGCGTCAAGTTTGCAGACCAAGTAATTGATATCTACAACAGTAAGATTCACTATGCTGGTAAGCCAACTTGGGATCCTATCACAATTAAATTGCGTGACGATGTTACTGGCGCTGTTACTACACTAGTAGGCGAACAGAATCAGAAACAATTCGACTTCTTCGAACAAAGTTCTGCAGCTGCAGCTGGTGACTACAAGTTCACACTACGCATTGAAATGCTTGACGGCGGTAACGGCTCGAGTGCTCCAGTTGTGTTAGAAACATGGGAACTATATGGTTGCTATCTAGCAAGCACAAACTGGGACGATATCAAATACAGCGAACAAGGTGCTGCAACAATCACCATTAGCATTCAATTTGATAACGCAGTTCAAACAACTGGCGGATCATTAGGATCACCAACACCAGTTAGATTGACTCCTGGCGGCACAAACAGTATTGGTAGTTAATTAAGAAAGCCTAGGCAACTAGGCTTTTTTATTGACTGATCATTAAATGCTCAGTTTATTTTTTCGATAAATATTAGCATGGCCTTCACTCCAAACTCTGAATTAAAATCTAATACACCTATGGTGTTTAAAGATTGGCAACACGCTGCCGATCTGTTTAATGTTGATCAGTTTAGACTGGCTCCAAAAAGCAACTTCTTATTCCATGTGGCTTTTGGAATAAATCAAGGAGCATTACAAAATGCACAGTTAGTTCAACGCTATGGCCAAGAAATAAACATGTTGGTTAAGAATATCGACCTTCCAAGTTTTGGTATTCAAACAGAAGTTTTAAATCAGTATAACCGTAAAAAAGTAGTACAGTATCAAGCAAAGTATAACGAAATTGGTATCAAGTTCCATGACGATAATATGGGCTTGATTAATCAGCTGTGGCAAAATTACTTTACCTACTACTATGCAGATTCTAGAAGTGCTACTAAACCAGGAGCATTTGCTAGAAACGCTACTCAAGGATATAGTAGTGCCATGCCAACTCCTTATGGATTTGATAACGGAAGCACACAGCCATTTTTTAACTATATTAAAATTTATCAAATGGCACGTCATGAATATGTTTGCTATCAATTATACAATCCTATAGTGACCAGTTGGAACTATAACAAAGTAGATTATAGTAATACAGGTGTACACGACTTTGATATGAAAATTATCTACGAAGCTGTTAGTTTCAGCGCAGGCGCTGTCGAAGCTGGTATGCCAGAAGGATTTGGCCTAACACACTATGATAGTAATCCAAGTTCACTAACTGGTACTACTAGTGCAACCGCTGGCGGCCCAAGTTTTGTAAACTCCATAGATTCAAGTACTATAGCACCGGGCGTGTTACAAAATGCAATTAATACAGTTAATCAAAATCAAAATTCAAGCGGTGGCATAGGAGTAGGCAACTTGGTTGCAGGAGCAGGTCTATTAACAGCAGGCATTGGCTTATTCAACGCTGTTGGCGGTTTGAGTGGTATAGGAAGTGCTATTAGTGGCGCGGCTAGTGCTGTAGGCGGAGCAATTAGTGGTGTTGCAGATACTTTATTCCCAGGTTCTAATAAAAACGCTACTGATTCTAATAGTACTACAAATGACGCAAACACTACTCAATCATCAAGCGATAGTCCAGCACCAAGTAACGATCCTGAACAATCAAATCCAGGAAGTGCAAGTTCTGATGAAGCAGCTCCAGTAAATACTCAAGACGGTACAGGTACTCCAAGCAATCCGTCCGACGAAGAAAGCGGAACATAATATGATAAGAACTAACTTACCTCAACAACCACAAACTAACGTACAAAGTGTACGTACTTTCTTTGATAATTTTTTTACAAAGACAGTAAGTTTTCCAGCAGAGCAGATCGATGCTACAGTAGCTTTTTTTGCTAAAAGAGGATTTGATACTAATAGTGCAAACAGTATTGCTATTACATTATTAAATCAAGCTAGAAAAGAAAACGTTCCTGTTTTTTCTTTAATTGATAGTTTAAAAGGCTTAACTGATATTCAGTTAACACAAGTGGTAACACAGGTGTTAAATGCCAGTAGAGAAAAAACTAGTCTGCTAGGTTATAGAATTGCACCAGCTACAGATAGTTTTGAATCGCGCAATATACTAGTGTAATATGGCTAAATTTGCTCGTGGAAAATTCGTAATGAAGAACCCTGGGAAATATGTAGGAACTAAAACTCCTACATACAGATCCAGCTGGGAACATACATTTATGAATTTCTGCGATACTAATCCTAGTATAATCAAATGGGCTAGCGAAGCTATACAAATCCCCTACAGAGATCCCCTAACTAACAGACAAACTGTTTATGTTCCAGATTTCTTTATACAATATGTAGATAAGAAAAATCATGTACTAGTTGAACTAATTGAAATTAAACCAGCTAGTCAAACAATATTAGAACGTGTGGGCAAGAACAAATACAATCAAGCACAGTTTGTTAAGAATCAAGCCAAATGGGCTGCGGCAACCCTTTGGTGCAGACAACAGGGCATAAAGTTCCGTATTCTTAACGAAAATGATATCTTCAGCAAGGTATAAGCATAAGTAATGTTATGACAATATATCTTTATAAAAAGACTCATAATATTACAGGTTTACAATACCTAGGCAAAACTATATCTAAAGATCCATATTCTTACACAGGTTCAGGTGTAAGATGGACTAATCATTTAAAAAAACATGGGTAAATGTGGCGCCAGCAATCGTGGAAAAACTTGAAAATTGTTAGACGGCAAAAGAATTTGGATAGAAAAGGAATCGGCATGACAAAAAAGTTGGAGGAAATTCTCAACTTACCTGAAAGCAAGAAAATTGTTAAACAGGAAGAAAAGAATCAGTTAAAAGCCGAAATGGCCGCTCCATTTTTGCGGGACATTAATGAGTTTGATAAAATTTCTGCAGCTTTGCCCCAAGTCAAAGGACTGGGCGACGCAGGCGATTCTGAGTTAGATGAACTAGCACGTAAGGCTACAGAAGCATACGATGATATTATGGACTTGGGCATGAATGTAGAAGCACGTTATAGTGCTCGTATGTTTGAAGTTGCCGCTAGTATGCTCAAAAATGCCATAGATGCTAAGACAGCCAAATTAGACAAAAAATTAAAGATGATTGATCTACAGCTTAAAAAGCAAAAGTTAGATCAAGATGCAAACAGCGCAGACGAGGGTGTAACAATCCAAGGTGACGGAGTTATTATCACAGACCGTAACAGTCTGCTAGAAAAACTCAAGCAGATGAAATAAATACAGTACTGGGATTAACATATGAAATCATTTAAAGACTACCTGACAGAAAGTGTCAAAATTTACGAGTTTAAAGTAAAGATCGCTGGCGAATGTCCAAAAGATTGTGCTTCTAAACTTAAATCTGCTCTTGCACAATTTCACGTACAATCGTGTAGTGCTGGCAAAAGTACACCAATTCAAGAGCGTCAATCAGAATTTCCTGAACACAAAAACGTTGCTACAACAGTATTTGATGTTGTAACAAGTTATCCGGCAACTAGTCTTCAAGTACGCGATATGGTCAGCGAACGACTAGGTATTCCTTCTGCTAACATAAGAGTTAGAAATTTACAAGAAGAATTAGAAGACGAAATCAATCATCAACACGATAAAAGAACACACAAGTCTGTAATTGGTACAGACTATGAGCCAAGTAATCATCAAGATTTAGTTGGCGATAAACGTAAGATGAATTTTTTACAAGAATTAAACAAAGACAAAAAATCAATGGAACAATACACCGGTGTTAACGATGAATTGTTTTCTAAAACAGGTAACTCAAAGAAACAGCCAGAAATGTCAACTGAAGCTAAGGCTGGAAAAAGTGTAGTTGGCTCTAGCAAAGTGAAACTTCCAGATCCAATGCGAGGAGCATAATATGAACTATAAAGATCTTTTAACAAAATTACAAGCAATCGAAGAAGGACATACTCCACCGATTGCACCAACACATACCGATGGTCCTGCAGAAGAAGAAATGATGGGCATCTCTCTTCCAATGCCAGGCATGATTGGTCACGAAGAAGCACCTAAACAATCTGACAATGTTAGCATGAATGTTAGTTTAAATGGTCAAGGTGCTGGCGGTGTACGCGATCTAATGAACATTCTTCATAACATTGAAAAAGGTGCAACTGGTGCAGAGCATGATGATATTGTGTTTGGCGAGCCGGGCGAACAGCACGAAAGACATCCACACATCGGTGATGATGAAATGGAAGAAACAATGGGCGACAATGGCCAAACATTTGGTAATAGTGTCCATGGTGATCATGGCACACACGTACACGGTATCGATGCTGTTACAGCTACAGGCGATGATTTGGCTAGCAAAGGCAAAGCAAGTCCACTACAACGTGCTCCAGGCGTTAACCCATTACGTAGACCAATGGAAGAAGGTCTAGTTAAAAAATTACAAAATTTATATAACGAAATTAAAACACGTGATTTAAATGAAAATGTATTGACGGATGAAACAGGCCATACAATGCAACATATCTTGCACACACATCAGCGTGATGTTAGAGATTTTGAACAAAACGGCGATATGAGCGATAGCTTGTACGATGCACTATACGATTATTACTTTGACGATATGCCATACGGTGTTAAGAAAGCTCGCGATGGCGACCCGTACGAGTGGATTAGTGATCGTTTTGCAGATGATTTAGGCATTAGTGAAACAGTAGCAATGAATCAACAAGTTGAAGAAAATCAAGCAGGGCACGACTATCAAACTGGTGAGCCTTTAAAACAAGGCCCGGACGGCAAATGGTATAACAGCAAAGGCGAAGAACGTGATCCTATGCATGGCGGGCCATTACGTCCTGATGGAAGTGCAACACTTAGAAGTTTAGTACCTAAACCTCCTAAACCTTCGGCAAATATGGATAAACCTAATCCAGCACCAACACAACCTACAAATATTACACCACCTGCAAATTCAGATAACAGTAAAATATCTATAAACATGCCAGAATCGGTACAGCTAGCAGAAATGTTGAAGATTGCAGGATTAAAATAAAAGTTTCGTCGCAGTTAGCACTCTGTTTAACAGTGCCAAATAGCTCCGTAGGGAGCTATTTTTTTCGGTAAATAAAAGTATGGCAAAAAGTCTCGACGGGGTCTTAACAAAAAAGGCTCACACTAAAGAAAAGTTCACAGAAGAGCAAGTACAGCACTTGTTGAAATGTGCTGACCCATCTGATGGGTATTTGCATTTTGCTAAAAACTTTTTTCATATTCAGCATCCTGTTAAAGGCAAAGTAAAATTTGAACCTTTTGAATATCAGGAAAGATTGCTGAGTGCATATCACGATTATCGTTTTAACATCAACATGCTACCTCGTCAAAGTGGTAAGACCACTTGTGCATCAAGTTATTTGCTTTGGTACGCTATGTTTCATCCAGATCAAACCATCTTGGTGGCAGCACACAAGTACACAGGTTCACAAGAAATCATGCAACGTATCCGCTATGGATACGAACTTTGCGATGACTACATACGTGCAGGTGTTGTAAACTACAACAAAGGGAGTATTGAATTTGAAAACGGATCTAGAATTGTTTCAGCTACTACTACTGGTAATACCGGTCGTGGTATGTCCATATCCTTACTATATTGTGACGAGTTTGCGTTTGTTCAGCCCAATATTGCAACTGAATTTTGGACCTCAATTTCACCAACCCTGGCAACAGGTGGACGAGCAATCATTACATCAACTCCAAACAGCGACGAAGATGAATTCGCAATAATCTGGAAGGACAGTCAAGACAAGTTTGATGAATTTGGCAATGAAAAAGACGACGGTACTGGACGCAACGGTTTTCACGGATTCCGTGCAGAATGGCATGAGCATCCGGATCGTGATGACAACTGGCGAGCCGTTGAAATGGGACGTATTGGAGAAGAACGCTTCCGTCGAGAATACGGTTGCGAGTTCTTGGTGTTTGATGAAACACTCATCAACAGTTTAAAGTTGGCAGAGCTCAACGGAAGAGAACCTCAATTCAAAATGGGTCAAGTGCGTTGGTGGAAGAAGCCAACACCGGGCAACATATATCTTGTGGCATTGGATCCCAGTCTAGGCACAGGCGGCGACTATGGCGCCATCGAAGTGTTTGAAATGCCCAGCATGATACAAATAGCCGAGTGGCAACACAACATAACACCTATACAACAACAAGTCAAAATATTTAGAGATGTGATCAAGCACATTGCAGACGAAATAGGCGGCGAAAGTTTCAATCAAATATATTGGAGTGTGGAAAATAACACTGTGGGAGAAAGTGCTCTAGTGGTTATTGAAAATTTAGGCGAAGAAACATTTCCAGGATTGTTCTTGAGTGAGCCCATGCGCAAAGGGCATGTGAAAAAATTCCGTAAAGGATTCAATACCACGCACGGCACCAAAATTGCCACTTGTGCCAAGGTAAAATACCTTATAGAAGAAGACAAAATGAAACTGCACAGTCGTCCCTTAATCAGTGAACTAAAGACATATATTGCCGCTGGTACCAGTTTCAAAGCAAAAGAAGGCCAGCACGACGACTTGGTAGCTGCACTACTGCTAATAATACGCATGAGCTTGATACTGGCAGAATGGGATCCACAGGTGTTTGAAAACTTGCGAGTACACAGTGAATGGGGCGATGATGTGGATTTTGAGCCGCCATTGCCAATATTCATATCAACGGGTATGTGATAAATATAACATGAACACGAATTTAGATA
>Ga0007815_1000671_pt1 | contig 10652 bp, 28 predicted proteins | sample CryBogCBE02Aug09_FD_71212 | JGI IMG/M metagenome (GOLD analysis project Ga0007815, IMG submission 71212) | Freshwater microbial communities from Crystal Bog, Wisconsin, USA - CBE02Aug09 | ecosystem: Environmental > Aquatic > Freshwater > Lake | place: Crystal Bog, Wisconsin, USA | collected...
AGGGTCTGTAGCGCGCTTTTCAACGGAAAGCGATGGCAGATAGGGTTTGGGATGACTGGCATGACAGAAGGCAGGGTCAACGATGGAATCTGTCGTTACCATTCCAAGCGCATCGTGATCCACCGCGCAGTCAAGGGTCGCGTAGTCTCGCTGGAGGAGGCTACTATCCATGAATGCGCGCACGCCGCATTTCCCATGATCATGGAAGAAGACATCGACGCTTTCGCGGCTACCACTGCCAAGGTGCTGGCTAAAATGCAGGCCGCAGAGGGGTCATAAAATTATTTTCACTTTTTTTTATTTTGTTGTTGCAAAACCCAAGCGATAGTCCATAATGATCCTATGAATCGAATCCAAATATACCCAGCAGGCGGAAACATAACCGAACATCCTCTTTACTACAAGCGAATCGTCGCTGGTGAGGATATTTCTTTCCTTACCCATGCGGTAATCGACGGCAAGTACGCTTGCAAAATCTCTGGAAACTACCTGTGCCATGACACATCTCTGGAAGATCAGAACGGCCTTCCTACCTGCTCCACCTGCGCCAAAAAAGTCATCAAAGCTAGGGCAAAAAATAATTAAAAATATTTATTGCAAAACCCAAGCGTAGGCACTACTTTCTTAATTGTCAGCCACACACAACACACACACAACACACACACATGAAAGAGACCACATACACAAACCGCATCAACAACGACAAAATCATCGTGATCCATAACGGATCATTAGTTGAAGAAGTCTGGGTAGAAACCGAGTCGGATCGCCGCCGCAATCAAGCAGGCTCCAGAATCAACTTCCAGTCATTCATCAACCTCCTCAACTATTGGACAGACTTCAATCTGCTAGCCAAATAACCACCACCAAACCCACACACACATATGACCTACACAACCTACATCACCTGCGCCGTTGCCTTAATTTTCTCTATCAGGAAACACTGGAAAAAACGCAATGACTCCTGTCTTAAACATCGCATCTGGGTGCGTAAGGAGCTTCGCAATACCATCAGTTCTCTGCGCGAGATTCGCCAGATTGGAGTCACCTACTAACCCACACCCATGACATACACCGAACACCAACAAGTCGCGATCATCGAACAGACCTGCGACGAAGTCCGCAAAGAGAACGAGCAGTTAAAAACAGACATCCTGTTTTTGATTCACGATATGGAAACCATCCTGCGCCTCAATAGCCTTGGAAAAACCAAGGAGATTGCTGACCTGATCAAACTAACCCTCAAATGACACCTGAAATGATCGGACAAGACATCCTTTGGTTTTTCCAAGGCATGATCAATATCCTAATCCCATTCTCGCTAGCATTCATCGCACTCCACATCTACTACACAAACAAATGAACACACACGAACTATCCTCACTTGAAGGACTACTAGCCTGTCAGATCAAACTGGCAGAGCGTCACGGCCTCGACGAGATCCGCATTAGCGTTCCACGCGCACGCGAGATCCTGCATCAGGCAATCATTGGTCAGAAGCGTTCAGAAATTGCGCCTAAAAAGGAGCCGTTGTTCTTTAGCCGACTCGACGCAATTCACTTCACATCATAAATATATGCTTGACACTGATACCGAAGCGTCTAAACCCAACCAAATGGATACACACCCATACAAAGCAGGCAAAGACGATATGCGTGAGCAATTGCTCGCGTTCATCTACGAACGCTACTGCTACTACCGAACCTTCTTTGGGAAGGAATCGCAAACAGCATTAGAACTGAAGCGCATCATCCTCGACATCCGCGAGGATCAGGCGAAAGAAATCGAAAACATAAAATCAACCGCCACTGATGAATGATCTCTGGCGACCTGCGAGTATCCCTGCTGGATGGAGTGCGGCATATAAAAGCCTATCTGCTCGCTGGGAACTCGTATGTCGTCATGGATTTCATCACCCTCACCCTGATGATCCTAACTTGAAAGCGGACGGCATCCATGCCTGCGATGGGTGCTGTTCCGAGTTCAAAGAGTTTTCCATAAATAAATCCCATGAAATTACATCATAATCCCTGCATCCCATACATTTGGATAATGCTTGATAATCTTGACAAAAGAGGCTTGTTAGTCCGTAAATTGCGTCCTGCGGTAATTATGCCGCTGAAAAATCAAACCAATTTATGTCAAAAGAGCCTGTCAACCACCCTGCCTTCCCTGTCCAAGCCTACGCTGGAGACAACACTAACCCTCCAGTGCGCCCCAACAGCGGCATGAGCATTAGAGACTACTTCGCATCCGCCGCTTTAGTTGGACTCACTACGCCAGCATCAGCAGGCGATCCAGAGGCAACAGCGGAGAATGCTTATGCGATTGCTGATGCAATGCTCCAAGAAAGGCTGTATACTACTCGTAAATAATATGTGGCATCACAATCCTAAAAACCCTCTCATGGTCAACAAGCCCAAAGCACCTGCCAAGCCTGCGGCTCTCAACGCCAGTGCGGAGGAGCCTAAGTCATCATCGCTGTCATCACTGAAGTTTGCTACTCCTGAGATTCGCGTCGGCCTGAACAGCGCGAAGTCGTCCATGCCTGATAGCGTCAAAGTTCCCAAGGTATCTACCAAGATGCCTAAAGATAAGAATGTCATCATTCCCAAAGTCAAAAAAATGCCCAAGCGCAAGCTGACGGCCTAACCAAACAAACACCAACACCATGGAAGATACAACATCCGAAACATCCAGCGTAGCACCTGAAGTAGTAGCCGCCGCTGGCGCAACAGGAACCGCTCCAGAGGCTCCCACAAACATTGTGCCTATGCCTGCGCCTGAAAGCACAGAAAACGCGCCTACAGAGGCTCCTGCGAAGCCAGAACCTAAGAACCTTCAGGAGCTTATTGCTAGCATCGACATTGAGAATGTCACCGAGCATGAGATCATCATTGACTTAGTATCTGGCATCCAGCAGGTGGCGGTTCGCGCTTCCATCGCTCTGGGATTACTTGAGCGCAAGGCCAAGGCCGAGGCCGCTAAAGCTACTGCCGAGGCCGCTAAAGCTACTGCCGAGGCCGCTAAGACTACTGAGACTCCAGCCGCCGAGTAATGAAATCAGGCAAAGCCAACAACACCGCTCGCGCTTCCAAGGCATCGGACGCCGCGAGCAGATTGACGGCTCCACGCGCCCACGCCGCTCCGAAGGCTCCTATGGGAGCTAACGGAGAGACTGGCGATGTCCAGCGCGCCGCTAGAAAGGTATTCATCCTGCGACGCAACAATCTATCGACAGCCAATTGACACATTCATTCATTCACACATGGACGACATCGTAAACCATCCGAGACACTATACCGCTCATCCCAGCGGCATTGAGGCCATACAGGTCACCGAGCATATGAACTTTTGCCTTGGAAACGCAATGAAGTACCTCTGGCGTTCAGGCAAGAAAGACGCCGCTACAGAAATTACTGACCTGCGTAAAGCGATCTGGTATATAGAGCGCGAAATCCTACGCCTACAAACTCCCAATGAAAAATAAAAACCCTCACCTCCAGCGTCTCATCAATAAGACTGAGACCTATCACGAACTCATGAACAGCCGTATCTCTCCTAAGACGCGCAAGAGCCTCAACAGCAAGTTGGGCGGTCTCGCGAAGGGCATGAAGATCAAACCAATGGACATGGAGGGAAACAAATGAAAAAAGGTCTCTGGTACAACATCCACATGAAGCAGAAGCGCATTGAGGCTGGATCTGGCGAGAAGATGCGTAAGCCAAACAGCGCAGGCGCACCTACGGACGCCGCCATTAAAAAGTCACAAAAAACATCCAAGAAAAAATGAGCGAGAAGAAATTTAAGAAGGTTGTTACCAATCCTGACACAGGAAAGAAGAATACCATTCGTTACGGCGCGAAAGGATATTCAATCGCTCCTCACACGAAGAAAGGCGACTCCTACTGCGCTCGTTCAGCAGGACAAATGAAAGACCATCCAGCGGCGGCGCATGATCCAAACTCCCCACTGCGCCTCAGTCGCAAGAAGTGGGCGTGCATTGGCAAGCGTTCTGCGCGATGAGCGAGGCTATTCCTAAAAATCAATTCGGATGGGGAGGCGGCAAAGGCGACTACGAACGCCCAGTCAACCGCCGTGTGTTCCGCGAGAACATCGACAAGATTAAGAAGGGAGCGATGCGCGGTACACCTGTTGCAAAGAAGGGTGGAAAAACTACATACAAATATTTATGAAAGTCACAAAGAAACTCGTAAAGCATCTTACCAAAATTGGCAAAATCGGAGGCAAGGCAACCACCGAAAAAAAGGCAAAAGCGGCAATCGAAAATGGCAAAAAGGGCGGCAGGCCGAGGAAACATCCTGTCCGCCAAGCCGCATAAACAGAGGCTGTAGAAACTATTTTCATTTTCTGAAAGATTTTCCTTGGAAACCCAAGCGATCTAGGCAATATTGGTCGTGTAGTCAATAAACACACACCAACACACACACATGAAAAACAATGGTTACTTCATCAGCACAGGCGACAAGAGCGGCTTCTATACACTTCGCAGGATGGACATCGAACCCACCTACGAGATGAACGACAACGGCGATTACGCCTGCACAGGTGAAACGCACAAGGAGACTTTCCTCCAGAACCTGTCCACAGATCGCTCCGAAGCCATCATTAAGGCCAAGGCTCTCACAGGTCACGACCTTGAGATCGGATTTGACCTGACCGAGATCGAACGCCTGAAGGCCGAAGAGTATGCGCTCCGCCGCGAGCAGAAGCAGGCAACAATCCTTGCCTTCATCGCCTCCAATACCAAGTTCAGCGAGATGTACAACTTCGCCGCCCAAAATACTGGCAACACCTTCGCATCAGTTCGCGGAGAGTACGAGATCAGCACCATCCGTGACATCATCCAGAAACTGGAGCAGTACGGATCGGTTTCCGAGTCACAGGTTAACTTCGCGGTAAGCCTATTCAATAGCCTGATGGAAAAGATCGAACAGACTAAGGTTATTGAGGCCGCCAAAGCCGCGCTCATCGCCAGCGGTGCAAAGGCTCCTGAAGGCAAACAAAGTGTCTCTGGGACGATCTTAGGCTTCAAGGAGGTGGTATCCTACATCAATGGTCGTAGCCGCTTCACCACCAAGGCAATCATCCAGCTTGATAACGGAACCAAGTGCTACGGCACGCTGGCTTCTTGCTCTCAAGCCATGAAGGGGGCGAAGGTCTCATTCACCGCTGACTTTCAGATCAGCAACACTGATCCACTATTCAGTTTCTACAAGCGTCCAACCAAGTGGGTTGAGACGATGGCGGAGGAAACAATTGCCGCATTAAAATAATTCTTTACACGCAATCCCAAGCGCATATATAAACCTTCCCTGTGGTCACAAAACACACACACACATCCATGATTTCCATTATGCCCACCAATCTGACAAAAAATCAGATTTCTACTTTAAGAAATTGTGCCAAAAAGCATGGCGCAGTCTTGCGGCTTGATTCTTACGGATTCACTTTGGATTGCGGTTCCAAAATTTGGAAAACCTCGCAAGACCCAACAATGTATTTTCAAAGGGATTCTAAAAACTTTTCTTGTGCAATTTCCATGATGGATTTTGGTACGGAAAATCCTAGATAATCACCAACCAACCCAAACAAACACACATATGGCTAACACCACATCAACCCTAAACTCCGCCCTAGTAGCCGCCCTTGGCGAGCTTCGCAATGTCCCAAAGGACAAAGTCAATCCGCACTTTAAGTCGCGGTTCACATCACTCGACGCAATCCTCGACGCCACGCGCCCTGTGCTTTCCAAGCATGGGCTGGCAATGTCGCAGGAGCCAGTCTATGAGGACGGCATGGCAGGCGTAGTTACACGCATCATCCACGCTGGCGGTGAAAGCCGCGAGAGCAAGCTCCTCTTGCCTCTACGCGACCAGTCCGCCCAAGGCGTTGGCTCTTGTTTGAGCTACGCTCGCCGTTACTCCGCCGCCGCTGTTTTAGGAATTGCTAGCGATGAGGATGACGATGGTCAGGTCGCCAGCACACCTATCAAATCGGTGATCGCAAAGCCAGCCTTCAAGAAGCCAGAGCCTGCGCTTTCGCCAGAGCCTACCACACCAGCCGCCAAGGACGAGTGGGAGATCATGTTCAAGACAATGGAGGCGTACAAGGTTTCCGAGGAGCAGGTTCGCTCATTCCTTCTAGCCAAGGGCGTCGAGGTTCCAGAGTTCCTGATCGACCTGCCGCTCGCTGTTGCCAAGCGCGTCAACGAGAAGTTCGCGGACATCGTAACCTCCACCAAGAAATAGTATGACCGACGAACGCAAAGACAAGATGTCAGGCAGTGCGATGGCTAGCTACGCCGCCTGCGCTGGCAAGTATCAGCTAGAGATCACCTGTCCCCCCAGCGAGTCTGGGGCGGCGGCGATCATGGGCAACCGCATCCACCAGTATATGCAAGATCCCATGTCGATCATCCTGACCGACGAGGAGCAGGAGATCGCAGATCGTTGCCAAGTTGAGTACGAGGAGATCCGAGAGGCTATCGCGCTTGGAGACCCTGACAGCACGACGCTTGAGAAACGCCTCTGGTACGGCGACATCTGGTCAGGCCAGATTGACCGCATCGATCACTTCGGTGAGGAAACCGCGCTGGTAGTCGATTGGAAGACTGGTCGCGTCGGTACAGGCAACACGGCGGCGGAGAACCTTCAGCTTCGTTCTTACGCAGTTTTAGTAAAAAAGAACCTGCCGAAGCTCAAGCGCATCTTGGTAGCCATCGTCCAGCCTATGGCGGCGAAGTTCACCATCGCGGAGTACAACGAGAACGACCTGATCCAAGCCGACGAGCAGATCCAGTCCATCGTCAACGCCGCGCTAGCACCTAACGCTCCGCGCTCGCCATCACCTGACGCCTGTAAATATTGCCGCGCCAAGTCTATCTGTCCTGAGGCCGCAGGTGTTGTATCTCAGATGGACAATGTAAAAGCTGAGATCGTTCCAAAGCTGACCGACGAACAGCTAGGCGATTACTTGGAAAAGATTGACATCCTTGAGCCGTTGTTTGAGGCATTCCGTGAAGAGGCAAAGCGCAGGCTTTTAGATGGTCACCAGATCGTCGGACGCAAGCTGACCTCTGGACGCACCAGCCGCAGTGTTGAGTCGGTACACGACCTCGTACCGCTCTTAGCGGATCACCTGAATACCGACGACATTCTCGCCTGCTGTAAGGTATCACTTCCACAACTTGAGAAGACTTTTGCCGCAAAGACCGAAATGGCTAGCAAAGACGCGAAGATCGCGTTGGAGAAGGCCATTGCCGAAGTCCTTGTGAGCAAGACGAGCGCACCAATCATGGTTCGCGCGAAGTAAACACAAACAACAAAAACCCATGCCAAACAAACCGACAGATAAACAAATAGATATATCAATGGCTCTTGCTTATAGAGCGGTTGAATGTTTAGAAGATCCAGTGAATAACCAAATTGAAGTTATGAAAGATTATCTTCAACTTTTGGCAGATTCTAATCTCATTGATCCAGAAGACGGCGAGAAATATATCAAAACGGCTATTCATGCCGCAGTCGATTCTATCCTCGACGCAGATAGCGAAGAGGCAGAAGAAACCAAGCAGGAATCCTGCTGTAACAAGTAAACAAGATGGCATACGAACATAAAGAAGGTAAGGGAACGATTTTCCCTAACGACTACAAGCAAGATGACAAGCATCCTGACTATCGCGGCAAAGCGATGTGGAAGGGCGAGATCATTGAGATCAGCTTGTGGGAGGGCGAGACACAGGGCGGCGTCAAGAAGTTTGGCGTTGCAATCAGCGAGCCTCGCGCACCGAAGGACAAGCCTCAAGGCTTCATCAAACAGAACGCGCAGGCGTACAAGAAGCCTGAACGCGAAGACGACGGCGACAGAATCCCATTCTAAGAATGAGCGCAGTGGTTGCAAAGAAGGGCGTCAAGGACGACGACACATTCATCTGCGATGACTGCGGAGATCCCATCATGGGTAACCGCATCATCAATGGAGAGATGGTCTATTATGTGAAACAGGATCTATCCAACCCACATAACAACCGCTATCGTTGTGCCGATTGCCAAGACGACCTTTGGAATAATTACTAATCATGGAACCTATCTCCTTCATCATCCCTGTGACGCCAGTGTCCCTTCAGAATTCTGGCAGAAAGGTGATGGTGATGGGAGGTAGGCCAGTCTTTTACAAAGACAAAAAAGCGAAGGACTGGATCAAGGTTGTTGGCTACTACGCCAAGAATTACACGCCAGCCGAGCCATACGAGGGAGCCATCAAGCTAACGCTGACATTCGTCATGAAACGGCCTGTTGCGTTGAACGCCAAGAAGTTTAGCCAAGGGCGCATACCTGCCGACAAGCGGCCTGATACCGACAACCTATGCAAGTGCCTCACCGATGCGCTGATTGGGTTTTGGGTTGACGACGCACAGATAACTACACTACAAGCATCAAAGTGGTTCGCGGCTCGCACAGAGATGCCACGAATCGAAGTGCATATCGAACCAATAAATTTACAAACACATGGACAGCCAGAAAGCATTTGAGAAGTGGTACGCTACTGAAGGAATCAGGACGCCAGTACCGAAGGGCGAACACGATCACGAATTCTATCAGCGGATTGCATACCTAGCAGGCGCAGAATCCGCGATGAACTACTGCATCGATGTAATCGATCAAGTCGAGACAAAGCTGAAAAATAAATGAACTACTACAGCTTCCATGTGGGTGACTTCGCCGCCCACACATCACACCTGTATCCAATGGAGGAGCTAGCGTACCGCCGTATGCTCGACCAGTATTACCTAAGTGAATCACCACTGCCGCTGGACGCAGAGCGCGTTGCACGCCTGATCGGAATGCGCGACCAGTCTGCTATGGTAGCGGAACTCCTGTCTGAATACTTTCTGAAATCAGAAGATGGCTGGCATAACAAGCGCGCTGATTCCGAAATCGCCATCTATCAGGCCAAGGCTAACCGCGCGAAAGCCGCAAATGCTTCGCGCTGGTCAGAGAAGAAGTCTGATGTGGATCTGAAATCAGAACGAAATCAGCTCCCAACCAATAACCAAGAACCATTAACCAAGAAGTCTTATATAAATAAGAAGAAGGTATCCAATCTTCCTGACGAAGAATGGATCGCCGCGCTCAAGGTTCAATACGACTGGATTGATTTTGAAACCGAGTTCAGGAAGATCGACTCATGGCTGGCAGTCAACCCACAACGCCACAAGACTCGCAAGTTTCTTATCAACTGGCTCAACCGAGTCGAGAGGCCAGTAAAGACTTCAGTAGCAGGCACACAAACAACCAACCCATACTCTGGTATATTTTAATCATGGAAACGATTTCAACGAATTGCATAGATTGTCAAAGCACTTTCGATGCCGAAAACATTACCTTCAACGGACGCACCCTGTTCAGTAACTCCATCTGTCCCACCTGCCTCGATAAGCGAATCGAAGAGTCAGATAGCAACCGCGAGCGCGAACTCCTAGAAGGGCGTAGGAATGCGTTTTGGAGTGAAGTGCCAAGATTGTACGCAGAAACGGATAAAGTGCGCCTACACGCCAACCTAGCGAGCGCAATCGATAGCTGGGAGTATTCACCCAAGGGTCTTGGCATGATCGGAGCTTCAGGAGCAGGAAAGACCAGAGCCGCAGTAGAGATTTTATTCAGGGAACACGAACTGGGTAGGAGCATCTGCTTCCTGAAGGCAACCAAGCTGACTCAGCACGCGCAGGATAGGTTCAATAACGACGACCAAATCAAGCACACCGCCGAGATGCGACTCCGCAAAGCCTACGCCTGCAAACTCCTCCTGATCGATGACCTTGGTAAGGGACGCCTGCCAGCATCAGCAGAGGAGTTACTCTACGACCTGATAGACGAGAGATCAGAGCGCGGACTTCCTATCATCTGGACATCTAACGCATCTGCTGACGATCTCCATGAAATGCTATCCAAAGACAGGGGTAAGGCAATCCTGCGCCGACTAATCGAATTCTCAACCATCGTAACCATATGAATGACCAATCAGAATTATCACCCACCCAACTCGCAAACGAAAATCGACGCCTTCAGGAAAACATTAGATACTTCATTGATGAAACGAACCAACTGAAAGAAAAGGTAAGCAAACTCAATGAAGAGGTCGAGCGGCTAGAAAACCCAGACAAGTATAATCGCGAGTGGGTAAGGAAATCATTGTACAGATCCTTACAAGACAGCAGAAAACGCTCAATCTTAAAGGGCATGAAGTTTTCACTAACCAGCGACGACATCGACGCCCTATTAGAAAAGAATCCTGACCGCTGTACCATCTCAGGTATTAAGTTCAAACGCAGACAAGATAAGCACAGCCGTAACCCACACGCTCCAAGCATCGATAGGATTGATAATTCAAAAGGGTACATCAAAGGAAATGTCCGCATCGTAGCTTACTGCATCAACAACGCCATGAACGAATGGGGAGAGGACATTATCAAGGAAATCGCAACCTCGTACTACGAGTGGAACACACACATATGAACTTATTCAAACGCATCGCCTGTTTCATCTCAGGTCACTTCATCGTAGTAACACACGCGAAACCGCGCCGCCTCCAATGCCTGCGCTGTAACAACATCTGGAAGAATCTATGAA
>Ga0007815_1000674_pt1 | contig 10618 bp, 8 predicted proteins | sample CryBogCBE02Aug09_FD_71212 | JGI IMG/M metagenome (GOLD analysis project Ga0007815, IMG submission 71212) | Freshwater microbial communities from Crystal Bog, Wisconsin, USA - CBE02Aug09 | ecosystem: Environmental > Aquatic > Freshwater > Lake | place: Crystal Bog, Wisconsin, USA | collected...
ACCACCTTGACGCGGGTGGTGTTGCCGATGATGTCGTCGCGATCCTTGATCTGGCCGGTGCGGCGGATGTCGAGCCGCACGCTGGCGTAGAACTTCAGCGCGTTGCCGCCGGTAGTGGTTTCCGGGTTGCCGTACATCACCCCGATCTTCATCCGCACCTGGTTGATGAAGATGACGAGGCAGTGCGAGCGGCTGATCGAGCCGGTCAGCTTGCGCAGCGCCTGGCTCATCAAACGGGCCTGCAGGCCGACGTGGCTGTCACCCATCTCGCCCTCGATCTCCGCGCGGGGGACGAGTGCGGCAACCGAATCGATCACCAGCACGTCGATCGCGTTCGAGCGCACGAGGGTATCGACGATCTCGAGCGCCTGCTCGCCGGTATCGGGCTGCGAGACGACCAGTTCATCGATGTTGACGCCCAGCTTCTTGGCATAGACCGGATCGAGCGCGTGTTCGGCATCGACGAAGGCGGCGGTGCCGCCGGCCTTCTGCGCCTCGGCAATGGCGTGGAGCGCCAGCGTGGTTTTCCCTGAGCTTTCCGGCCCATAAATCTCCACAATGCGGCCCTTGGGCAGGCCACCGATGCCGAGCGCGATATCGAGCCCGAGCGACCCGGTGGAGATCGCCTCCATCTGGACCGCCTCCTTCGAACCGAGCTTCATCGCCGAACCCTTGCCAAAGGCGCGGTCGATCTGGGCCAGCGCTGCTTCGAGCGCCTTCTGACGATCCATGGTGCTTTCTTTACCTTCCTGAATCAGCTTGAGCTGAGCTGCCATTGTTGGTCCCCTTGCCTAAACTGCCGACCGGGAAGGTCAACCGCGACTCGTTATGTATCGCGTTTGTTCTCATCGAACAAGAGGGGAACAGAATTTTTCCTACCGGAACGGAAAGGGCATGGCCCTACCCCCGCCCCCGCAGCACGCCGGCCACCTTGTCGCCGATCTGCTGGACCGAGAAGGGTTTGCCGATGAACTGGGTGTTGGCGATGTCGATCTCGCGGCGCAATTGTTCCTCGGCGTGGCCGGACATGAACAGCACCGGCAGGTCGGCGCTGCGTTCGCGCATCGAGCGGACCATGGCGGGGCCGTCCATGCCGGGCATGACCACGTCGCTGACCACCAGATCGTACATCGGGCCGCCGCTGGCGGCGCGGGCCTCAAACAGTTCCAGCCCCTCCTCGCCGTCGCGCGCGGTGGTGACGGTGTAGCCGGCGCGGGTCAGCGCGCGTTCGGCCACCAGCCGCACCGCGTCCTCGTCCTCGACCAGCAGCAGGTCGCCGCCGCCGGCCCAGCTGGCTGCCGCCACTTCCTTGATGCGCGGGGCCTCGGCCGGCGCGTGGTGGACCGGGAAATAGATCGTGAAGCGCGCGCCGTGGCCCGGCTCGCTCTCGGCAAAGATATAGCCGCCCGACTGCTTGACGATGCCGTAAACGGTCGACAGCCCCAGCCCGGTGCCGCCCAGCGATCCGCCGCGCCCCGGTTCCTTGGTGGTGAAGAACGGATCCCAGATCTTGGCGAGGTTTTCGGGCGTGATGCCGCCGCCGGTATCCTCGACCACCAGTGCGGTATAGTCGCCCACCGGCAGCACATCGCTGCCCATCGCGCGCACCGCGCTGGCGGGCACGCGGCGGGTGGCGACCAGCAGCCGTCCGCCGCCGACGCCATCGTTGCCGGCGTGGCGCGACTGTTCGTGGATCGCATCACGCGCATTGACCACCAGATTGACGATGACCTGTTCGAGCTGGGTCGGGTCGGCGCGGATCGCGCCCAGCTCGCGGTCGTGGGTGACGACCAGCTGGATCTTCTCGCCGATCAGGCGTTTCAGCATCTGCGAGATTTCGGAAACCACGTCGGGCAGTTGCAGCACTTCGGGGCGCAGCGTCTGCTGGCGGCTGAAGGCCAGCAACTGGCGGGTCAGGCTGGCGGCGCGGTTCGAATTTGCGCGGATCTGCTGAATGTCGTCATAGTCGCTGTCGCCCGGCATATGGCGCAGCAGCATCAGGTCGCAGGTGCCAAGGATCGCGGTCAGCACATTGTTGAAATCGTGCGCGACCCCGCCGGCCAGCTGGCCCACCGCCTGCATCTTGGTGGCTTGGGCGACCTGCCGCTTGAGCCGGGTTTCCTCGGTCGAATCCGCGAGGCTCAGCAGCACCGTCGCCTCGCCCAGCCCGCGCACGCCCGACAGGCCCAGCATCACCGGATCATCGCCCTGCCCGACCAGCCGCACCGCAATATCGCCGGTGCCGGCACCATTCATCGCATAGCGGCGCACCGCGTCGGACAGCGCGGCCTTGTCCTCGCGCACCACCAGATCGGTCGGCCAGCTGGGCAGCACCTCGCCCTCGCGGCCCGCAGCGCGCAGGAAGGCGGGGTTGGCGAACAGCAGCCGCCCGTCGCGGTCGGCCATGGCGAGGCCCAGCGGCAGACCGGCCAGCAGTGCCTCCAGCTGCGGCGCAGCGGCGGCGGGGGCCGTATCGCCCCCCAGCCCCATGCCCGGCTCGGCCAGCAGCATCAGCGAGGGCGCACCCTGCGGGTCGGCCGGATCGGTGCTGTCCGGGTCAGCCAGCGAAACGAAAAACAGCGTCAGCGGGGTAACGTGGTGGCGGTCGTTGGCCCAGAACAGATGGCCTTCGTCGTCCTGCACCAGCAGATTGGCAAAATCGCGCCCCGCCGCATCGCGCGCGGCGGCCAGCCCGATGCGGGTGGCGAGCGCATGGTTCGCGGCGCGGATCAGCCCATCAGGCTCGACCAGCGCGGCGGCAAAGCCTGCCGCCCCCAGCATCCGCCCGGGCTTTCCCGCCAGCGCGGCGGCAAGATCGGCCTGCTGGTCGCGCGTCAGCAGCGGGGCCAGCCGCCAGACCAGATAGTCCTCGCCCCGCCCGGCGCGGGTCACTTCGCCCTGCCAGCGGGTGCCGCCGGCCTGCAACGGCCCGGCCCGGCCCACGCCATCGCGCCAGGCGGCGCGCATCGCATCGGCCAGCCCCTCGCCCCCGCTCTCCAGCGTCAGTCGCGGCGGCGGATTGCCGACGCCGAAGACCGCCTCGAACCGCCGGTTGGCGCAGACCAGCCGCCCGGCCCGATCGGTAATCGCCACGGCAGCATCGCCACCTTCGAGCGCGGCGACCGTTACCGACCAGTCGGGCGCGGCCAGTTCGCCCACCACATCGGCCACCGGGCGCGCCAGCGCGGCACGGGCCAGCAGCCCCAGCCCCAGCAGCCCGCCGGCAAAGCCCGCGACCAGCGCCGCCTCGCGCGTGATCAGCGCCACCAGCAGCACACTGACCGCCACCCCCGCCGCCAGCACCCGCCAGTCGTCCGCCAGCGCCGCCACCGTTGCGGGTGCCGGCCGGCTCATCCGGCTTGATCCTGACCTGCGTGGCGGGCGGCCATCCGCGCCAGATCGCGCCGCCGCTTGCCCAAAATCCAGCGCCGCCAACCGAACTGCGCGCCGAAATAGGCAATCGCCCCCAACACCAGCCCTTCGACCACCAGCCCGGTGGCAAAGGCCATGCCGTGCTGCGCCACCCGCGCCAGCGTCAGGTGGTGGCCGCCATTGACAGTGGTGGTGGCCATCATCTGCGCGTCGGCAAAGGCCTCGCTATGCAGCAGGAAGCGCCCCAGCTTGTAGGCAGCGGCCCACATGAAGGGCCAGGTGAAGGGGTTCGAGGTCCAGGTCGCGACTGCCGCCACCGGCACATTGCCGCGCAGGCCCACCGCCACGAAGGGCGCGACATAGGTGTGGGCAAAGGGAATGGTCACCCCCACCGCCACGCCGATCCCCACCCCGCGCGGCACCGAGCGGCGGTTGAACCGCCACAGTTCGGGCCGCAGGATCAGGTGCGCCACCGGGCGCAGCCAGCGGTTACCCTCCAGCTGTTCGCGGGTGGGGACATGGGCGCGCGCGCGCTCCATCAGGGATGCCATCAGGGCGCTCATTTGTATTCCCGCATGATCCGCGACTGTTCGCGCTTCCAGTCGCGTTCCTTGATCGTCGCGCGCTTGTCGGCGGTGTTCTTGCCGCGCGCCAGCGCCAGTTCGACCTTGGCCCGGCCCCGACGGTTGAAATAGACCGACAGCGGCACCAGCGTCATCCCCTTGCGCTCGACCGCGCCGGTCAGCCGGTCGATCTCGCGCTCGTGCAGCAGCAGCTTGCGGGGGCGCTTGGCCTCGTGGTTCCAGCGGTTGCCGTGGCTGAATTCGGGGACATTGGCATTGACCAGCCAGACCTCGCCGCCGCGCAGCTCGGCATAGGCTTCGGCGATCGACCCCTCGCCAAAGCGCAAGCTCTTGACCTCGGTGCCGGTCAGCATGATCCCGGCCTCGAACTTGTCGTCGATGAAATAGTCGAAGCGGGCGCGCCGGTTCTCGGCGACAGTCTTGACCTTGTCGAAGGCGGCGGGGGTGGGGCGGACCATGACAGGCGATGTAGGGCCGATGGTGCGCTTGCGAAAGGGGGCGCAGGGAAAATCGCCGGGGGTTGGCCGCAACTGCGCCCCCGCTCGTCGTCCCCGTTCTTTTGCGGCCATAAACGCGGCATAAACGCTCTGGCCTTGGCAGGCCAAATCGCTAGATTGCGCCGCGCGCGCCGCAGGGGTCGGCGGACAGGGAGAAGAACATGGCAATCGATTGGGTCGCAGACGTCAAGAAATATGCCGCCGGGGCCGATGAAGCCGTCGTTGGCGGCATCGAACGCTATTGCGGCATCGCGCTGGCCAGCCGCGATGGGCAGCTGGTGGCCTATTCGGACAAGGCCGAACTGGCGACCGTGCGCGACAGCTTCCTGAAAAAGAAGCTGGGGCTGACCGGCACCGACGCCGAACTCGACGCGATGATCGCCGCGGTCGGCACCACGCTGAAGGGCGTGCGCCAGAAAAAGCGCGTCACCGTCTATTACCTGCTGGCCGAAGCCGCGGGCAAGCTGGACCTGTTCGTCAAGCCCGCCAAGGCCCCGGCGAAGGCCAAGGCCGAACCGAAGGCCAAGACCGCCGCCGAGCCCAAGGCGAAGGCCCCGGCGAAGGCGAAGGCTGAACCGAAGGCCGCCGCCAAGGCCGAAGCAAAGCCTGCTGCAAAGCCCAAGGCTGCGGCGAAAGCCAAGGCCGAGCCGAAGGCCAAGGCCGAGCCGAAAACCGCTGCCAAGCCCAAGGCCGCTGCGCCCGCCGCCAAGGCTGCGCCCGCCCCCGAAGTAAAAAGCGTGGCCGCGCCCGAAGCTGCCCCCGCCGCCGGCTCCAGCTGGATGCTGTGGGGCATCGCCGGGCTGCTGCTGCTGGCGCTGCTGTGGTGGGTGCTGTCCTGATACCCTGCATCGCGCAGGCCTGAAACAGCGCGGGGCCGGGAAGCTGATGCTTCCCGGCCCCGTCGTTTTCATGAACCCCGGCTCAGCCGCGCATCGTCAGCGCAGCACCACCACATTGTCGCGCGCGCGCGGATCGCGCCGCTCGCCGCGATACTGGCTGGCCATCGGCTCGTCGGCCACATCAGCCTCCAGCCCCAGTCCGAAGCCGTTGAAGCGGGTCCGCATGGCGACGCCATAGGCGCCCAGCATCCCGATCTCGATATAGTCGCCCGGCGCGGTGCCGGCGGGCAGGGCAAAGGGCCCTTCCATGAAGTCGGCATCATCGCAGGTCGGGCCGTAGAACGAGAAATCCTCGGCCGGCTGCTCGCCAGCGCGGTCCGACAGGCCGCGTACCGGAAAGCGCCAGCCCAGATGCGCCGCATCGTAGAGCGCGCCATAGGCCCCCTCGTTGATGTAGAGTTCTGTGCCCCGGCGCTTTTCGACCTGCACCACCAGCGAATTGTATTCGGCGGCCAGTGCCCGGCCCGGCTCGCACCACAGCTCCGACGAATAGGAGACCGGCAGCGATTCAAAAGCGCGGTGGATCGCGGCGAAGTAATCTTCCAGCGGGGGCGGTTCCATCCCCGGATAGATCGACGGGAAGCCGCCGCCGACATCGATGATGTCGACCGTGACCGAAGCATCGACAATCGCCGCGCGCACCCGCTCCATCGCCTGCACATAGGCAAAGGGCGTCATCGCCTGGCTGCCGACATGGAAGCAAATGCCCAGGCAATCGGCCACCTGCCGCGCCGCCTGCAGCAGCGGGGCGGCATCGGCCAGATCGATCCCGAACTTCGAGGCCAGCGACAGCTCCGAATATTCGGACGAAACCCGCAGCCGCACACACAGCGACAGGTCTTCGGCCGGGGTGCCATCGGCGGAGCGGGTCGCTTCGACGATCTTGTCGAGCTCCTCAGCCGAATCGAGGCTGAAGGTGCGCACGCCGTGGCGATGATAAGCTTCGGCAATGGCGGCCAGCGGCTTCACCGGGTGCATGAAGCACAGCACGGCCTCGGGCCCCAGCACCTCGCGCACCAGCCGCACCTCGGTCAGCGAGGCGGTATCGTAATGGGTAACGCCCGCCTCCCACAGCACCTTCAGCAGCGCCGGGGTAGGGTTGGCCTTGACCGCATAGAGCGAGCGGCCCGGAAACTTCTCGACAAAGAAGCGGGCGGCACGCCGGGCGGCGGCGGGGCGATTTAGAATGACCGGCTCGTTCGGCGCGAGGGCGCGAACTACGGACAGCGCATCGGGATGATGGTGCAATTCAAGGGACCCCCAATAGGCCTTCCGGCCAGAACACTACGGACGAAGCTGCCTTGCGGTTTGGAAGTCCCCATGGGGCAGCGAGGGAGGCGATATAAGCCAGCGCGGCGGGGGTGCAAGCAAAAATGCACCCCTGCACCAAGGGGCATGATCAAGGGGCGGAATTGCGCCTTTTGCGCTGCCGCAGCGGCTCAGCTCAGCCGGTCGCGAAACTCTTCCCAGCCGAATCGCTTCACGCATTCGAGCGAATCGTTTTCCGAATCCCACAGCCAGATCGAGGGCAGCGGCACCCCATTGAAAGTGGTGGTCTTGACCATCGAATAGTGCGCCTGATCGAGAAAGGCGAAGCGCTGGCCCGGCTCTGCCGGGACCGGCAGACGGTAGTCGCCAATCACGTCGCCCGCGAGGCAGCTGGGCCCACCCAGCCGGACCGCCGTGCCCGCGGCCTGCTCGCCCAGCATCGCCGGGCGATAGGGCGCCTCGATCACGTCGGGCATGTGGCAGGTCGCCGAAATGTCGGTGATCGCCACCGGCATGCCGTTGTCGTGCACATCGAGCAGCGTGCCGACCAGAATGCCCGCATCCAGCGCCACCGCCTCGCCCGGTTCGAGGTAGATCTCGGCGCCGGTATCGTCCTTCATGTCGCTCAGGAATTCGACCAGCTCGTCGCGCTGGTAATCGGCGCGGGTGATATGGTGGCCGCCGCCCAGATTGAGCCATTTGAACTGGCCGAAATAGGGCTCGAGGTAATCGAACGCCTTGTCCCAGGTCCGCTTCAGCGGCTCGAGGTCCTGCTCGCACAGGGTATGCATATGGAACCCGTCGACCAGCTCGACATGTTCGGGGCGCAGCTGGTCGATCGGGAAGCCCAACCGCGAAAAAGGCGCGCAGGGGTCATAGCGCGGCACCTCGCCCTCGGGGTGCAGCGGATTGAGTCGCAGGCCAATGTCGAAATGATCGCCCCGCGCCCGCGCCGCCGCGATAATTGCCGAACAGCGCACGATCTGCTGCGGTGAATTGAAGATCACATGGTCGGAGATGCGCAGGATCTCGTCGAGCTCGTCAGGCTTGTAGGCGGCGCAATAAGTGGCGATCTCGCCATCGTAGAACTCGCTCGCCAGCCGCGCTTCCCACAGGCCGCTGGTGCAGACCCCATCAAGGTATTCGCCGATGATCGGCGCGGTCGACCACATCGAAAAGGCCTTCAGCGCCGCCAGCACTTTCACGCCAGCGCGGGTCTGCACATCGGCCAGCACCGCCAGATTGGCGCGCAGCTTGGCCGCATCGACCACAAAGGCGGGGCTGTCGACGCGCGACAGGTCGAACCGGGCAAAGGCCCCGGGATCGCCGGCTCTAGTTTCCATTGCGGCTGCCCATCAAAACGCCAACGGCCCCGCCAATTCCTTCACCTGCCACGGCAGGCCCTGTTCATTCAGCATGGCCATGTAAGGATCGGGGTCCATCTCTTCCATGTTGAACACGCCCGCACCCGCCCAAGCGCCGGTCAGCATCATCGCCGCGCCAATCATCGCCGGCACACCGGTGGTATAGCTGATCGCCTGATTGCCGGTTTCGGCATAGGCATCCTCGTGGTCGCAGATGTTGTAGATGTAGAAGGTCTTTTCGCCCGAACCATCCAGCGCCTCGCCGGTGGCGATGTCGCCGATGTTGGTCTTGCCCTTGGTGGTGGCGCCCAGCGTTTCGGGCTTGGGCAGCACGGCGGCGAGGAACTGGAGCGGCACGATCTGCTGGCCCTGATAGCTGATCGGCTCGATCCCGATCATGCCGACATTCTTCAGCACCGTCAGGTGGTTGATGTAGGCATCGCCAAAGGTCATCCAGAACCGCGCGCGTTCCAGTTCGGGGATGAATTTGGCGAGGCTTTCAAGCTCCTCGTGGTACATCTGGTACATGTTCTTGGGGCCGACCGCCTCGAAATCGAAGCTCTGCTTGTGCGACAGGGCGGGCGTTTCCACCCACGCGCCGTTCTCCCAGTGGCGCGCGGGCGCGGTCACTTCGCGGATGTTGATTTCGGGGTTGAAATTGGTGGCAAAGGCCTGCCCGTGGTCGCCGCCATTGCAGTCGAGAATGTCGAGCCGGCGGATGGTCTTGAGCTTGTGCTTCTTCAGCCACATCGCGAACACGCTGGTCACGCCCGGGTCAAAGCCCGAACCCAGCAGCGCCATGATCCCGGCTTCCTTGAAGCGGTCGTGATAGGCCCACTGCCAGCTATATTCAAACTTCGCGACGTCCTTCGGCTCGTAGTTCGCGGTGTCCATATAGGGCACGCCAGCGGCCAGGCAGGCGTCCATGATCGGCAGGTCCTGATAGGGCAGCGCCAGATTGACCACCAATTTGGGCGCGATCCGCTCGATCAGCCGGGTCAGCGCGGGCACTTCCTCGGCATCGACCTCGTAGGTCTGCACGGTCTCGCCGGTGCGTTCCTTGACCGAAGCGGCGATCGCGTCGCACTTCGACCTGGTGCGGCTGGCGAGATGGATCTCGCTGAAAATTCCCGCGTTCATCGCCATCTTGTGGACGCAGACCGAGGACACCCCGCCCGCACCAATCACCAGCACCTTGCTCACAGCCCGCACCCTTTGCTTTGCACCTCTGAATGCGCGCCATATAGAGCCATGTGATGACAACTCAACATGCCCCCACGCGCGCCGGCATATCCGCGGCGATGGAAAAGATCGCCGCGCTGCTGCCGCCCACCCCGCTGCTGCCGCTCGACGTCGCTGGCCAGACGGTCTGGTGCAAGGCCGAGAGCCTTCAGCCGGTCGGCGCCTTCAAGATTCGCGGTGCATGGCACCGGCTGACAGCGCTGTCCGAAACCGAGCGCGCGGCGGGCGTGGTCGGGGTCTCCAGCGGCAACCATGCGCAAGGGGTCGCTTGGGCGGCGCGGCGGCTGGGCATCCGCGCCACCATCGTCATGCCCAACGATGCGCCCGCGATCAAACTGGCCGCTACCCGCGAGCTTGGCGCGCAAGTGGTGCTCTATGACCGCCCCGGCGGCGAGGATCGCGACGCGGTGGCGGCCAAGCTCTGCGCCGAACAGGGCGCAACGCTGGTTCACGCCTTTGCCGACCGTCACGTGATCGAGGGGCAAGGCACCCTCGCGCTCGAGGCCATCGCCCAGCTGGCCCGCGCCGGGGCCGACGCGCCCACCCGCATCATAGCGCCGTGCGGCGGCGGCGGGCTGACCGCCGGCTTGGCGCTGGCCTGCCCCGAAGCCGAAGTGATCCCGGTCGAGCCCGAGGGCTGGGACGATGTGCGGGCAAGCCTTGCCGCCGGCGAAATCCGCAAGGTCGGCCCCGGCGCGCCGCCCACCGCCTGCGACGCGCTGCAAACCCCCGGCACCTACCCGATCAACTTCGCGGTACTGAAGGAACGCTGCGGCCACGGCCTTGTCGTCACCCCGGCCGAGGTCCGCGCCGCCCAGCGGCTGGCCTTTGCCCGGCTGCATCTGGTGATCGAACCGGGCGGCGCAGCGGCGCTGGCGGCGGTGCTGGCGGGCAAGGTCGACGCCGGGGCCCGGGCCGGTGGCACCACGCTGGTGGTGCTGTCGGGCGGCAATACCGATGCCGCCGCTTTCGCCCGCGTGCTGGCCAGCGCCGATTGAGTTGCATTTGACAATCTAGCAGGTGCAGCGCAGTCTCCCGCCCCTGACCGAAGGGGGCAGGGGGAGAAATTCAATGCAGATGCAAATGCTGGCGCCAGCTGCAGTGCTGGTGCTGTGGTCGCTGATCGTGATGGCCTGGATGGTGGTGACCCGGATGGGCGCGTTCAAGGCGATGGGGGTCGACCTTGCCAAGTCGCCGCCGGGTGGCCGGGGCATCAACCTTGATGGCGTCGCGCCCGACAAGGCGCAGTGGAAAAGCCACAATTACAACCACCTGATGGAACAACCGACGCTGTTCTACGCCACTTGCGTCATTCTGGCGCTGGCTGGCGCGGGCGATCTCGATGTGAAGCTCGGCTGGGCCTATGTTGCCTTGCGGATCGCGCATTCGCT
>Ga0007815_1000675_pt1 | contig 10600 bp, 5 predicted proteins | sample CryBogCBE02Aug09_FD_71212 | JGI IMG/M metagenome (GOLD analysis project Ga0007815, IMG submission 71212) | Freshwater microbial communities from Crystal Bog, Wisconsin, USA - CBE02Aug09 | ecosystem: Environmental > Aquatic > Freshwater > Lake | place: Crystal Bog, Wisconsin, USA | collected...
CGACATGGAAATACCCAATCGACTTGCCGCATCCCGGTCTATTTGAATAAATGCTTGTAAGCCCTGGTCTTGCAGATCAGTAGCAACTTGCGCAATCTCAGCTCGAGCTTTCAATCGCTGGACAAGAGCGGTTGACCAAAAGGCTAGATCTTTGTCGCTAGGACCCATCATTAAATATCGATACTGTGTTCGGGCAGTACTATCTTCTATGGTCAAATCTTGAACGGGTTGGAGGTATAAAGCCATACCTGTCATTTTTCGACTCATGCTCTCTAAGCGGCCTACAGTTTCAGAAATGGAAGTTATACGTGCGGATTTAGGAACAAGATTAATAGTCATTCGTCCTGAATTTAAACTCGTATTGCTACCGTCTACGCCAATAAAAGAGGTTAGACTTTTCACGTCGGGATCTTTAACAATCTCTCGAGCTAGCGCTTGCTGCTTATCAGACATTGCCGCGAAAGAACTCGACTGAGTTGCCTCTGTGATTGCTTGAATTACACCTGTATCTTGAAGTGGGAAAAATCCTTTGGGTATTAACATATACGACCCCAAAGTCAACACCACAGTCAAAGCAAATACCCAAAGTGTCTGGTGGGATCGATCCAATACCCAAGTAAGTGCTAATCCATACTGACGTATTAAATTCTCAATATACTTTGCCACTTGATTTGACCACTGACTGATTGGTTGTGCACTAGCTCTTGTTGGGGACCGCAAAAGCTTAGAACACATCATCGGCGTTAAAGTTAGAGATATCAGCGCTGAAATTAAAATAGCAGTACCAAGTGTTATTGCAAATTCATGAAACAGTCGGCCAATAATGTCCCCCATAAATAGCAATGGAATTAATACGGCGATCAATGAGAAAGTGAGAGAGATAATCGTAAATCCAATTTGCTTTGCACCCCTAAGCGCAGCTTCAACTGGCGTGCACTGATGATCCTCTATGTAACGCACAATATTTTCAATCATCACAATGGCATCATCAACTACAAACCCTGTTGCAATCGTTAAAGCAATCAGAGTAAGATTGTTGATGGAGAATCCACACAAATACATAACCCCAAACGTACCAACCAGTGACAGGGGCACAACAACCCCGGGGATTAACGTCGCTAGAGCCGAACGCAGAAAAACAAATATCACCATAACAACTAATGCAACCGCAAGTATCAACTCGAACTTAACATCCTTTACAGAAGCGCTAATCGTCAGAGTTCTATCTGTCATGACCGTAAAATCTAAGGAGTCCGGTAAGGACGCCCTCAGCTTAGGTAACACGCTATTAATCCGTTGCACTGTCTCAATCACGTTGGCTCCGGGTTGACGCTGTATGTTGACAACGATTGCAGGCACATCGTTTGCCCATGCAGATAGTCGAATATTCTCAGGCGCATCAACCAGGGTTGCAACATCTCTTAAGCGAAGGGGATTGCCATTTTTATACGCCAAAATAATTGATTCATATTCACTAGCCGTTTGCAGCTGATCATTAGCATCCAACGTCGAGGCTCTAGCTGGCCCATCAAAACTACCCTTTGCCATATTTACATTAGCATTAGTGATTGCGGTTCGCACATCCTCCAATGAAAACCCTGCTGCTGCCAATGCTGCGGAGTTGACTTGAACCCTTACCGCAGGCCTTTGCCCACCAGCAATGCTTACCAAGCCGACACCTGCTATTTGAGAAAGCTTTTGAGCAACACGGTTCTCAACCATATCATGCACACGCGTAATGGATAGCGTTGGAGAGCTTATAGCAAGTGTCAAAATCGGCGCATCAGCTGGATTAACCTTGCTGTATGAGGGTGGAGCTGGCAGATCAGGCGGCAATAAATTTATGCTTGCATTTATCGCCGCCTGCACTTGTTGCTCGGCTACATCTAATCCTACATTCAATGAAAATCGCAGCACAATGACTGATGCACCACCAGAACTGCTCGAGCTCATTTGATCAAGCCCAGGCATTTGCCCCAATTGACGCTCCAAGGGAGCGGTTATCGATGAGGTTATAACTTGGGGACTTGCACCTGGGTACAAAGTTGAAACTTGAATCGTTGGATAGTCAACTTGGGGGAGAGAGGAGACTGGTATAAATTGGTAGGCTAGTATTCCACCAAGAAAAATAGCTAACATCAACAACGAAGTAGCTACTGGCCTAAGAATAAAGAGGCGCGATAGATTCATTAGATGCTTTACTCGTTAGAGCTTTGCTGGCGACGTTCACGCATTTTTTGGAAATAAGCTTTCCGCTCCTCAGGACTCATTGCCTTTATTTTCTCTAGGACCTCTGGGGGTAAGCGGTCTAAAAATTTTTGCCGCTTTGTATCCTCCCCTAATCCGTTACCCACAGAACCATCTACCCCGCCCGAAGCGTTATTGGGCGGCGTCGTCTCGTTAGTTGACAAGCGCCTCAGCTCTTTTTTTGTATCCTGAATTTCTGCTGATTTATTGGATATATTGGCCCCTGTATCAGCTGCTTGCATACCTGTATCAATGGTTTTCGTTATCTCTACTTTACTCTGCGCTCTAAGCCTATCGGCACCGTCAATTACAACTAGCGCACCGGGCTTAACGTCCCCCTCAATCGCTTGCCAATCTCCGTCTGAAGCGAGTAACTTAATCACCGTAGGAATCACTGTGTTATCTGGATTGATGACGTACACGAAAGTACCTAGCGCACCGCGCTGCACTGCTGAGCTGGGAACGGAGAGCGTATTTTTAAGTACATCAAGCTGCAATTTGATATTCACAAATTGATTGGGAAACAGTGATTCATCTTTGTTGTCTAACAATGCTTTTAGTTTCAAAGTTCCAGTTCCGGTATCAATCGCATTGTCTGTAAGAGAGACTTTCCCCTTTCCCAGTTGATGAGTTAATTCGCTGTCCCAAACCTCCACCTGTAAAGACGTCCCTTCATGCAATTTCTTTTGTATCAAAGGTACATACTTTTGTGAAACTGCAAATACTGCAGCGATCGGTTGGAACTGAGTAATCGTTGCGATACCACTTGCATCACTTGATCGCAAAAGACTCCCAATCTCTACCTGCTTTATGCCTATGCGCCCTGATATAGGTGCTACAACATGGGCATAAGACAATTGCAGCCGAGCGCTGTCTAATTGTCCTTGATCGATCAATACAGTTCCTTTGAGTTGACGCACCAAAGCTTCTTGTGTATCAACTTGCTGAGCCGCAATCGCATCCTTACTTAATAAATCTTTATAGCGTTGGAGATCAACAATTGCATTCTTGTACTGTGCTGTATCACGCTCTAGTTGGCCTTGTGCCTGGGTAATTTGTATCTCTATATTCTGAGTATCCAAATCAACTAGAACTTGACCTGCTTTGACTAATGCTCCTTCCTTAAAGTGTAAAGCTTTCAACTCCGCATCGACTTTCGCCCGAACCGTTGCAGTGTTTAGCGCGCTCATGGTTCCTAATGCATTCACCGTAACGCGAACATCCATCTGACGTGCGACACCAGCACTTACGGGCTGGGGGCGACCAAAACCGCCACCAGTTGCTTTTGAACTCCAAAGTCCCCCAGGACTCCATCCACTTGAGGTGTCGTTACCTCCCTCTGGCAATCCGCCAAAAAACACCCACCCAGCAATACCGATGAACAAACACAATAGGGCTATTGCTATTATTAGCCTGCGCGGTGTTACAAAATAAGTTTTGCCGAGAACATGAATTTTCATAGCGAAAGAAATGTGGTACTAAAAAGGTTTGTAGATAATAACCAAGTAATTCAATTAACACGTAAAGATAACGCCATAATTTTTATCTTGTTATTACTCAAAGCATCAAATTAACCTTGACACAAGCTCAAGTGCTGCACTCAACAAAAAGGCAGAGGTAATCGGAAGATACCAGACTCTTTTAAATAAAATGAAAGTCAAATCGCCAGGCAACTTTCCAAATCTGAAACGCTTAAGCCAAGGCTGAAAGTATTGTGCCAAGACCATCAAAATTATGATTGCAAACAACCATCTAAACATAACTTAACCTATGCCTTAATGGGATGAGAATTATCATTTAGCTTTAAAGGGTATGAGTCCGGTCTGCGTGTTGACACCCAAGAGGATCAAAGCTCACGCCAACTCCGATTACAAGGACCTTAAAAAGCTCTCCCATTTCGTGCTCATTAATGAGTTTAAGCCCTGCCGCTCTTTGAGAGCTTGGTACACGCTCCAAGGCCTCCAAAAGCCCTGAATTGATAAGGAAATGGGCCTGACTGGTGTATCCAAGTACATCTGCACCCGCATCTTGAGCTGCCAAGGCCATTGCGGTGAAGTTAACATGCGCGGTTATATCTTTCTGGCCAACTAACAAAAGTGGATTATCGTCAGATCTATGACGGAAATGACACATCAGTGTACCCATGTGTCTTTGAGGATGATAGTACTCCCGCTCTGGAAACCCGTAATCAATAAAGAAAAACGCGCCATGGGTAAATTTTTCAACAAGTGTTTGAATAAATGCAGCACCTTGTGGATGAATCTCAGTCAAATAATCTCCTGTAAAACCAACTTCAGTGGGCGGGCGAAGAGAGGTTTCACGGAAAGCCCATTCAAACGCATATGAATCGAAATCAACCGGTAAGTCTGTAACACTCTCTGCACTCCTTTGTGAATAAGTCACCCCCTGTTCCAACCAGACACCAGATTTTCGTTTTAAAAGATTAACAGGCAAAGCATCTAAAACCTCGTTGCCAATCAAAACTCCCTGCATCGAGGGCGGTAACTCACTGACCCATTGCACCTTGTGCTTAAAGTTACGCAGGTTCTCATTTTGAAGCGCTCTTAATTCTCCAGACACATCTACTAGTGTGTATTTTGTAACCCTATCCCCCAAATGCTCCAATAATTGGCGCGCTAACTCACCCGTACCGGGACCAAACTCCCATACCTCCTGGGTCTGAGTTTGTTCTAAAGCCTGAGCTACGCTGTTGCCCAGTGCCTGTCCAAATGCAACAGAGAGCTCTGGCGCTGTCACAAAATCACTTCCTAAAGAGGGTGAGCTTCCAATTTGACTATTTTGTGAACTGTAGTATCCCCACCTCGGCTCATAAAGAGCAGTTGACATAAATTTAGAAAAGTCAATCCAACCATCGCCCTCATCAATCAGTTTGCGAATTAACGCCTCCAGGTCTCGCTTAGGCTCGACTTGGATGCCAGACTGAGCCAAGGGATCAGATGTTTTGTACGATTGCAAGTTGCTTCAATCCTTTTAATGCGCTAAATGTTCAAATGGCGTCTGATACTAGGGCAAGCAACCGCCGTCTTGAAATAGTCAACGGCTTTTGATGCCAGAAATAAAATACTTTACGGATTATCGCAATTCTTAGGAAGACTTGTCTAGATTTTACAAAAAGACAAATATCCTTAAGAATTCATTAATCACCCAATAAAAGCTCTATATCTTGGATAAATCTTTTAGCCGCTCCACAAAAATTCTAAAAAAGAGGTCTAAACTGGAATAGTGAATTTCTGTTAAGAATTAGTTCAAAATATTATAGAAAGTCCCTCACTCAAGAAATAAATACTTTATGAATTTCAAACAATTCACCTAGGGGAATTAATTAAACTAATATGTTGCCATAAGAGCAGGATAAGTTATATTTAAGGTAATGTACTAAGAAACTTGAGCTCTACATACGATGAATATTCCAGCCTGTCCATTTTGCAACCACCCAGACACGATTTTTAAATCCAAAGCAAGCGTATGGGAGTGCAATAACTGCGAGCAAAGGTTTAGCATCGCAGATAAAAAAGTAAATGCAGTAGAACCTCAAACTATTTTTCTAAGTTACGCTCATAAAAGCGAGAATGCAATTGACTTTGACATTTCAGAAGAACTGGTCCAAATGGTTAAGAGTGAACTCGAAAAAGATGGCCACAGCGTATGGATCGATTTTGAAGGCCTAAAGGCTGGATCTCAGTGGCGAGAGGGAATTACAGCTGCCATTTTGAGCCACCAACATTTCATTTTATTTTTATCCAAAAGATCAGTAAGGGTTCCCGGTGTATGTCTAAATGAAGTCGCCCTAGCTATTCAAAATAATAAGATCATACAAACCATCCTAACAGAGAGCGAAGAAAATATTCGCCAACCATTAACCATTAGTCACATACAGTGGCACACCCTAGATAACTGGCAACAAATAAGAGACGGAAAAATTACTGGTCCAAATGGCGAGGGTTGGACAGACTGGTTTAGGGATCGGATGAGTGAAATAAAAGCAAATTTATCTGACATCCAAAGAATAAAAACCTCTGGCGATCTTCAGCGTCTAAAGGATATCTTAGACCCCAAAACTTTTGAAGCTGACATTATCAATAATGTTCAGGGCTTTTACGGCAGAAAATGGTTATTTGATGCATTTGATAGTTGGCTAGATCACTCCAAAAATCGACTTTTTTGGATCAAAGGTGGACCAGGCATTGGAAAAAGTTCATTTGCTGCCAAGCTAGTTCATAACGCAAACTCTGCGGTTGTTGGATTCTTTAAATGCGAGTACCAAGGCTCTAAGACCCCTGAGGAATCAGCTAGTGAGTGCATCAGAACACTAGCATATCAACTAGCAACCCGGTTGCCTGACTACAGGCAAAAGTTAATGTATCAACAACTAATTGATAAAGATAAGGTAGGTAAAAAAACAGCTGACGACTTGTTTACTTTCTTGATATCTGAACCACTGAATGTCTCGGGGAAAATTCCCGAAGCTACACGGTTAACTCTAATTATTGACGCTTTAGATGAGGCAGGAAGAAGTGATGGCAGCAATGCATTAGCTGATTTAATTCATAAAAATGTAGATAAATTACCTCCCTGGCTGGGTTTGCTCGTTACCTCGCGCCCAGAGCCGTACCTAGAACTCCAGCTCAGCGCATTTGAGAAAACAACCATAGAAAGCGAGGCAGAGGACAATATACGTGACTTAAAAAAGTATCTCAATGAATTTTTAATTCAAAAATATTCTGATCAACTAGATGAGATTAAAAGGGCCAAAATAATAGACATCGTTATCGAAAAAAGTGGCGGCACCTTTCTCTACATCAAGCGTATCCAAGATAAATACGACTTAACTCAACCTGAGGAACTTCCAACAGGTATTGATGATTTATTTATGAGGGACTTTAAACGTTATTTCCCCATACAAAAAGAGTACGATGAAAACATAGAACCCTATTTGAGATTACTAGTTGCATCTCCCGGACCTTTACCTGCAGAATTGGGCGCACAAATCCTAGGACTAGACAAGAGGCATTTAATTGGAAAAATATTTACACCGCTTGGTAGTTTGATCACAGAAAAACAAGGCGGTACAGCATTTTTTCATAAATCAATCTCCGATTGGTTATCAGACCCAAAAAGAAGTTTGTCCTATACGGTGAGCGCCTCTGGAGCAAAGATGATTGGGGAGTTCTTGTGGGAGGAATTTGAAAACAAATCTACAACAAAATGGAATAACTACATACTTGAGTGGTTAAATTCACTCGTTGTTTCGATACCAGCTTGGAATCAACCACTCAAACTAGAAAAATTGGCGCTTTTTTACGAGAAAAATCTCAAACATTTAAATGCCTTTGAGCTTCGTTGTCAACAAATTTTCACACTTGAATCTGAGAGTATTCAGAATACCACCTTAACCAACACCATTGATAAAGCTGGTTTACTTTTGTTTGCAATGGGAAGATTTAAAGAGTGTGAGGAATATTTTCAAAAATCCATTGATATCAAAAAATTAATTCCAAATTTAGATCAAACAGAGATAGCCATATCATTGCTATACCTAGCAGACAAATGCTACAAAGTAGATGAATTGGGCAAAGGGGAGATTCTCTACAGAGAGAGTCTTCGAATATACGATACCTGCAATCCAATTGATACTGTAGAAAAAGCCAATATCTTAGACCGTCTTGCAGGCCTACTTAATGCCTTGGAAAAAAATATTGAATCCGAGGTGCTCATTAAAAGATCTCTTGATATTCGTTTGAATCTATTGGGCGACGATCACCCAGATACTGCAATTAGCTATAACCGTTACGCCATATTGCTTAGCGACCTAGATCGCTTGGATGAGGCAGATTATTACTATCGCTGCGCAATGAAAACTTTTGAAAGCAACTACGGTCGGTCACACCCTAATTTTGCAAGATCTTTAAACAATTATGCTGCATTGATAAGCGACAAAGGAGATCACGTGCAAGCCCTAGAATACTTCAAAGAGGCTATGGAAATTAGGGTGAAGATCTTAGGCCGTGAACACCCTGATTGCGCAGAGAGCTATCATAATCTGGCTAACATTTACTGTTTCTTTGATCAATACAGTTTGGCTGAGTCTTTATATAAAAGAGCATTAGAAATTCGCATCAATCTTCTTGGAGAAACTGCATTTGCAACGAATAACACCAAGTACAGGCTTGCTAATTTACTTGAAAACTTAAATAGAAAAGATGAAGCTAACACTTTATATGATCAAGTTTTCAGTAGTAAATCATCTAAGATCGGTGTCGACTCACCCACATACACTTACGACATGCATTGAGAAATTTTGTGATAATTGCGGATGTAAATTTCACCTAAATAGATTTAACTCTTTTGATTTTTAAACAAGTGCTTGGCACATTGGGCCATATATAGGACTTACTTATAGTGACCACACACTCTTGAACTTTAGGTAATTCCATTACTGTATTTGATACTGTATTGGCAAAGGTTTCCATTAATTTAGGTCGTGTAATTGAGGCGGCCATGACCTTGTCGTAAATTACGGAATAATCAAAACCTTTTTTAAGCCCGTCTTCTGAATCTAAGATTTGTGTATTGATTTCATCTATCCCAACAGTAACGTCAACCAAAACACGTTGAATCCGTCCAATCTCGTTAGGTGCAATACCAAACTCCATATCAATTGCAATTTGCTGAAGAGAGATGTAGGCCAAATTAGAAATATTTTGATGCATGATATTTAAATATTTCCTAAATCAAATAAATGCTTCGCCCTCCGTCAACAGGAATTGTTGCTCCAGTTGTGAAGGTTGCATCGAATAATAAAAAACAAACAGCAGCAGCAAGTTCCTCAAAGGCACCAACTCTGCCCAGGGGAGTGGCGTTTAAGATTTGATCCTTACGCTCTTGGGTATAAGGTGGATTGGTTGGCCACTCAAGCGGACCTGGTGAAACCGAATTCACACGAACAGCAGGGGCAAGTTCGACCGCAAGCGCTCGAACCGCAGTATCCAAAGCGCCTTTAGATATTTGGTAAGTCAAATTGCCCTTTTTCGGTCGGTTGATACGAATATCCAGTACAGCTACGACAGCGCCGTTGTTTTCAATCAGACTTTGCTTAAGCAGTTGAATCAAGCGCAAATGACTCGTCAAGTGAGTTTGTATATCAAGGTCTAATCTTTCAGAAAAATTGTTCAAATCAGACTTAATATATTCCGATGCATTGGCAACTATTCCAACCGTATTCTTGGTCTCCTGCGGTAGAGCTAAATTTTTCAAAGTCAGATCTTGTGACCAAAATTTGGCACTATTCGGGCGTATTGCATTTAATTCATTAGTCAATATTTGTGCAGCCCCCTCAGACGACTCTCTGCAGTGTATTAACACGTCAAAACCTCTACGGTGTATGGCTCGGGAGATAGCGGCACCCCCTCTTTTTGAGCCTCCGGTTACTAATATATTTTTATTCATAGAGATATGACGCTAGATTAATCAATAGTATTAAATTAGCAAATTATCAAATTCTGATGCTATGGTTAAAGATATCAAGGCGCTTGAGTTTATCTATGTTTTGCACAAAAAAATTATAGTCCTCTTCGGATGCATTTTCAGCAAAAAGGGTATTCATATATTGCCTGAATTTGAAAAGACTCTTAAGGTCTGCTTGACCGCTTTTAGAGATTCCTTTAAATTCCTCATTGATGATCAATCTATATCTGGCGTCAATATCTTTACTTGATGAGCACATACTACCGGACCTAATCCTTGCCAAATAGCTCGCAGAGTGAATAATATCTATCTCTCCTCCAATCCTGTCAATAGTCTCACAAGTATGAATGACGTCCTCTGCAAAGAAGTTATTCCATTTAGGAAAGTATTGTCTTTGCGCAACAACATGCAGGGATCCCAACTCTAAAGCGAACTGCTTTATGCTCATTTTGCGCAAATCCTGACCAATTATCCTTGCTACATTATCGGCATCATCACTGTATATCGTTGGAAAAATAATTGCCTCTCGAGATTGAAGCGCATTTAATGAGTCTTCGACGTATGATTTGGATAATTGGTCATCATCGTCTAAATATGCAATAGCTAGACCTTTTGCATGCTCTAGGCCACGGTTACGCGCAGCAGCCGGACCACTTGCCGCCATGTTTGATGGAATAACTTTTATGCGCGCGTCAATCTTTACGAGCTCCGCATATTCGTTTGCATCATCAGGACAAATAATCAACTCCCAATTCGAGGAAGTTTGATCCAACACCGATGAAATCGCCGAATGAAGTCGATCACGCGCATTGAAAGTCGGCGTAATAATCGTTAGCATTTGAATAGCATAGCGTCTAAAAGAGGATAT
>Ga0007815_1000699_pt1 | contig 10410 bp, 9 predicted proteins | sample CryBogCBE02Aug09_FD_71212 | JGI IMG/M metagenome (GOLD analysis project Ga0007815, IMG submission 71212) | Freshwater microbial communities from Crystal Bog, Wisconsin, USA - CBE02Aug09 | ecosystem: Environmental > Aquatic > Freshwater > Lake | place: Crystal Bog, Wisconsin, USA | collected...
ACTATATCCACCGTAATTAACAATATCTCCCTTTTGATAAACTGTTGAAGAACTCCAGGCACCTTGCTCTTCCTGGCCTGGTATATACATTGTGAAATTTCCTGAAGCAGGAATGCTTGAAGATGTATGTCCAACTGTAACTTGATATAAATCTGCTCCAATTTTTACAACATCATTAGCTTTATATCTGTAATTAGATTGCCAATTGCCTTTATATTCAATTCCGCTGTAGAATGTACTCCAGTTGCTTTGATTAGCTTCTAAACCAAGAGCCGTAGTCGAAGCACTAGTATGGTTAACAATACACTTGTAAACAATTCCACCATACTTTACAATATCATTTAGACTATAAGCTGTGCTAGTAGTCCACGTAGTATGCCAAGAGAAAAATTCATTGTAGATGGCCCACTTAGCAGCGTCAGTTGCAAATGTCGAACTAGTGTGATTAGTGTTACAATAATACATAACACCGCCGCTGATAACTAAATTACCTAGACTATAAGCTGTTCCTGTAGTCCATGCTCCAGAAAAAGTTTTGCCGTCGAGTACTAAATTCCAATAAGGATACGGACTAGAATACAAGTCTGTGTAAAAATTTGTACTGTTTGATGTGTTAGGAACTAGACATACATAGGTTTTACCTTGATACCCAACAACCGCATCGCGATTATAAAAAGTATTTGGCGTCCACTGACCTTCCCAGGTAAATTTTAGTCTTCCAATTTTAAATTCTGCTGCCATTTTATTCTTTTCCTATTAATTTGAACTAATTATTTGAGCTTGCGAATATGTATACGCTTGATTAATTCTAACAACTAGCTGTCCAGTTGCAGTATCTAGATAATAATAACAATTTTTATTGTCCCATCGATATTGATCAAATTGTAAATTAGGATATGGACGACTATGGTCAGTTGCCAATCGTCCATCAAAGAAATCTACACCATATTCAAAATTTTCAAAATTATTCTGACTTAAACCTGGAACGTTTACCGTGATTGTTCCTGAGCTACTTAACTGATCAACTTTATAAAAATAAAGAGTACCGTCGTCTAATCTTTGTAGAGCGTAAAAATATCTAGGGTTTCCATCTCCTAGCAAATCATTTAAATTGTATTCGTTACCAACATAATAGGTCATAATTTTATCCTTAGCTTATTTCAACGTAGCTCATAACAAGATCAATACTACTTGCTGTATTAGATGTTATTATAATATTTGTACTTGGACCACAGACTAGTCTTTCGCCGCCGTTAATTACTCTAGCACTTGTATTAGGAGGTATAACAATATTCTGAACATAATAGGCGCTAGTACTAGCCACAGTGTCTTGTAATTGTACACTGGCTAAAATAATGCCAGAAGTTGTATTGGTCAAACTTAAACCAATTACTGTAGTTCGTGCAGTGTTATTTGTGGTTAATACAGTAGTAGGACTTGTTCCTAATCCTGAATTCAATACGTTTTTAAAAGCTGTTGTCATTATTTTATCCTATCATTAGTGCAGCTTCAATACCAATATCAGTTGCATCATTAAATGTAACACCAGTACTTGTACCAGAAACGCTGGTCCAACTAACGCCGTTGAATACTTCAACATATTGATATGTAGTATTATAACGAGTCATACCGACTTCAGTATATTGCAAAGCAGGGCGCTGATTTTCATCGCCGCTTGGTATTACTAGTCCGTAAGTTCCGGATATTTTAACATATCCATTACCGTTTTCTACAAATTCTGTTACCGCGTTTGATGCTACATTAGTAATGCTATTGCCCGCAAAACGCAGATTTCCTATAAGAACTCCACCAGAACCTGATGTGTTTAAATTGATATCTGTATTAGGCGAGATTGCACTAATTGTATTATTACTTATGTCTAAATTACTTGTTTGAAAATCAATTGTGTATAATTTAGCAGGGTCTATTGTTGCTACAAGAACATTGTTTGCAAAGAATCTAATAATATTATCACCGGCGCCAGGTGTTAATTCTGGTGTTATTCTTGTTTTTCCATCAGCACTTTCTACTCCGCCCAATTTATACCAGTTATCTACATTGTAGCCTTCATATCTTTTTAAATCAGTATTATAACGGATCATACCGTTACTAGCAGGATCAGGACGCTGGCTTGTTGTTCCAACTGGTAGTACAAAACTACCGTTGTTGTTTATAATAACACTGGCATTACTTTGAGGTGTTAATAATAAATTTGCATTTGTTCCAACACTTTGAATATTGTTATCTGTGAATTTAACACTTTCTACTATAACACTACCTGTGCCAGATCCTTGAATGTTCAGATCTAAATTACCTTGGTTGGTAGCAATGGTACTTCCGCCAATGGTGATATTTGGAATAGTTAAGTTGCCAGAAATGCTAGCATTACCAGTAACTGTTAAGTTGCCGCTGGTAGTAAAATTACCAGTTTGATTAAAATTACCAGTTTGTCCAACTGTACCATTTATACTAGTACCAGCTAATGTACTAGTTCCAGAAACTATTAAGTTATTTTGGATTGCAAGATTCTGACTAATTAAAAGGCTACTAGGTATGTAGACTTGTCCAGATCCAGTAGTTACTAAATTAAAATTAGCATTGTTAGTAGTACTAGTAATTGTGCTACCGCTAATTATAAAATTAGGAATTGTAAGAGTTCCAAAAACACTAAGGCTACCTGCTTGTACATTACCGCTGGTTGTAAAATTACCAGTTTGTGTAAAATTACCAGTTTGGGTTAAGGTGCCAGTTATTCCAACATTTTGTAAACTAGTTGTTCCGCCTACAGTTAAATTGCCTTGTATATTGGCATTATTATCTACTTGTAGATTATTACTTGGAATATAAACTTGACCAATACCGTTGGCGCTTAGTAACAAGTTACTGTTAGTGGCTGTACTGGTAATACTATTATTTGTAATAGTTAAGCCGCTAGTAGTTACGGTATTAATATATGCTGTATTCCAGTATAACCCGTTGGCTCCTAAATCGTAGAGTAAAGTTGTGTTAGGAATTAAATTGCTATTAATTCTAGCAATTACATTTAGCAAATTAGTACTATCTGCACCAATTGTAGTAGTACCACTAATAGTAGTAGTGCCATTTATAGTTAAATTACCGCTTGATGTAAAATCAGTTGTGGTAATTCCGGTGGCACTTACATTAGTAACATACAAGTTTTTCCAAGCATTTGAGCTAGAACCTAAGTTGTAATAGTTATTTGTGCTAGGTATAATATCGCTGTTTACTTCGGCATCAAATGTAACGGTGTCGCTAGTTTGATTACCCAGCTGAATATTACCGTCGGCTGTGATTACGCCAGTTGCGTGTAAGTTTCCGTTGATTAATACGTTTCGATTTGCAGATACAGTACCAACAACTAGTTGGCCAGTGCCGCTTGGATTTATGTTTATATCTGTATTTGTACCAGTGGAACTTATGTTATTTGTTCCAATAGTCAACTGTCCAACACTGATTAACCCTTGATAAACTACAGCGTTTGATCCGCTTGGGGTTAGATTAATTGTTGAATTATCACTGGCAATAGTGTTGCCGCTGACAGTAAACATACTGCCAGGTTGGCCAATTTGTGTTTGATTTGTTACATATAGATTGGTAGTACGGGTGGTTCCAGTTACATGGAGGTCGCTAGCGGGTGTGGCATTATTAATACCTACGCGGCTGTTTGTAACATCCAAGTAAAGAAGGCTCGTCTCGAAGGCCAAGTCTACGCCATTGCGTAGGAGGTTGTCCTTTAAGAGCGGACCCGAAATTCGACCAACAGCCATTTACGCTCCCGTATACCCCGTGTTTCACGGTTAACCACTTTTTCAGCTGGACGCTCTTAGCGGGTTTACCACTGTTGAATATCGTAAAACCTTGGTCAGATTTTACAGTAATAGTATTTATCGGTTTTGGTTATAACCCCAGGATAAGGGCCCAAGTATAGGAGACGTCACTCACTTCTTCTTTGGTAAGTTTGGCTGAAGCTCCGTTCCATTGTACCCACTGTGTGCCATTCCAAAGCTCTGGAACTTGTGAGCTTGAGTTATATCTAGTTGTACCTAATTCAGGAGTTGCTGGTCTATTATTGATACTTCCAATAGGTAGTATAAATCCGTTCGAACCTGTAAATCTTACATGTCCGTAATCTGTACTATAAAATGTTAGAGGATTGTTTATAACGTTTATTGTGTTACCATTAACTTTTATATTTGTATTGACAAAATTAACTTGACTGGTTGGATTTAAGAATAAATCTGTAGATAAATTTGTATTATCGATATTATTTGAGTTAATTTGTATAGTGTCAGCTAGCAAAGTATTATTAAACAGTTTAGTTGAATCTATAGTAGTCGTTAGTATATTATTTGCTGTGAAATTTAGGGTTTCAGCCGAGCTATTAGCAACGGCAGATGTTAGATGATTCTGGCTTACTAGTCCTATGAAATTTACGTAACCAGTTTCACTAAAACCTTCGTAGTTATTCCAAATATCATTATAACGAATTTCTCCGTTAGATATCATAGATCTTACTTGATCGTCCCCTATAGGTAAAACTAAACTTGTATAAGAGTTTGTATAAACATTACCTGTTCCGGTAGGAGTTAAGTAAATACTTTTTTGTGAAATACTAGTATTAAAGAACTCGGTTGTAAGTATAATTCCATCTTGAGTTACAATTAACTGAGCATCTTGGGTTATCAATTGTTCAGAAGTACTGGTCCATGTATTTCTAATATTGTTATTAGTAATAGTTAATTTTTCAATATTAGTAGACCCAGTGCCAGCTGCTAAAAATGATATATCACTATTCGATGCTATACTTTGTATGGTATTTCCGCTGATTTGGAAATTACCTATATTGATATAAGATCCAGTTGTTGGAAATATAAAATTATTAGAAACTAGAGTACCAGTTATATTAGTATTACCGTACTGAGAATAATCTCCAGTTTGTGCTATTGTACCAGTGTTTACTAGGCTTTGTAAATTAGTAGTTCCAGTTACTGATAAATTTTGTACAAGATTAATATCTTTTCCAACTTGTGCGCTACTGGGTATAGCAATCTTACCAGTACCAGTTGTTAACAAAGTTATATCAGCGTTAGCTGATGTGTTTGTTATTGTACTTCCACGGAAATCAAAATTACCTACATCTAAGTAAGTATTTGCACCAGAAATTGTAATATTGCCAGATGCTGTAAGTAAACCACTGATAGTAGTACTACCAGTCTGGTTAAAATTACCAGTCTGTGTAATTGCTTTAGAGGTTGTATTGCCTAGTGTTGTATTAACATTTACTAGCAAATTTCCGTTAATAATTGCATTCTGATCAAGCTGTAAGCTAGACTGATAAACTCTTACCAACCCAGATCCATTTGCAACTAATACTAGGTTACTATCAGTATTAGTAGTTGCTATAGAGTTATTGGTAATTACAGTATTACCTCTAACTATTATTTTGTTTACAAATAAATTATTCCAATATAAACTACTTGATCCTAAATTATAAACTCCGTTAGCACTAGGAATTAAACTACTATCAAAAGTAGATCGAATTCTTACTGTATCAGAACTAGACGAACCTACTGTAAAATTATTATTGTATGTGTTAGTGCCCGTAGCTGTAAAAGTACTAGTCACATCTAAAGTAGATGTTAGTATAGTACTAACTGTGATCTTTCCATAGTATGTTTTCCATACCAATGTCGATGATCCTAAACTATCTGTATTTGTTATACTAGGTAGTATATCACTATTGACTTCTGCTTTAAAATTAATAGTATCAGTTGGCGCATTACCAAAAGTTATGTTACCATCAAATGTTACATTGCCAGTGGCATGTAGATCACCATTTACTAATGTGTTAGAATTGACTACTATCTGTCCAGTAGGAGTTAAATTTAAATCTCCGCTAGCGGTATAATTGGTAATGCTGTTACCGCTAAAATAAACATCTGTAGCTTTTAAATTTGGAACTACAATCGTAGGGTTAGAAGACTGATTAGGACTAATAACTATTGGTCCAGTTACGTTTTGTACGTTATTGGTTGTAAACTCGAGGTTAGCTAAAAAAGCGTTGTTGTCTACAATTAACCAGTCAGTACTAGTTAAACCAGTGCTTGTACCGCTTGTATTAGTAAAAGTTGAGACATCTAAGTCGTACGCAGGGCCGCTATTGTTAATGCCAACATAATTGTTTGTGACATTAAAATATAATAAAGTATTTTCAAAGGCAAGATCAACGCCGTTACGTTTGAGATTTTCTGCTAGTAACGGGCCGCTTATTCTACCAAGTTCTCGCCCCATGGTCAGCTCCTAGCTTAACTGTCAAAGCCGTGCAATATTACTATTGGTGTGCTTAGTCCCGGTGTAGCAGATGTAAATTTGATATAGTACTTAGAGGCATTTGCACCTTGATTAAACGGTGCTACACCAATTGTTGTTCCTGTTTGAATCAGATAGTTTGTTGACCAAGTTTGATACACGTTACCAACAATAACCACTAAGTTATCACCGGTCCATGTAGCATTATCTTGTACACTACCGCCAGTATACATTGGAGGTTGAGGGTTCAATGGACCATATACTGTACTGGACCCATCTCCTGTATAAGTTTCTCTTGTAACAACAACAGGTTCTTTGAAACGTAAACTACGCCATGTTCCTGCTTGATAAATTTCAACTTGACCGCCATTTAAATCTGTACAATAACGAATCATTCCGTTTAATGGTGAGCTTGGACGTTGTGCAACGGTTCCTGTTGGTAATATTAAATTATTTGTCACACCCATAACAATATTAGCTGTTGATCCAAACACAGCATTAGAACTACTAGACGTTATAGCCGCGTTGGTAGGATCTACAAAAAATTGTGGATCGTTAGCAATTCTGCGATTAATTGTTTGTCTTTTTAAGTATCTCATTATACCGCCAATGTACTTACAACTATGCTTACACCTGTGCCTGAATATGCTACACTGGCGATTGCATCTAGTTGATCTCCGTTGCCTAATACTAATTTTTCTTGATCAAAACTTACAGTTTCTCCAGGAGGAATCGGTAGTGCTGAAACTATAGTTGTTTCTGGATTTCCGTATGGATTCTTTCCGCTTGGAACAGCATAAAGTGTCAAATTGATAGTTGTAGAACTATGATTGTTACAAGCTATAATACTAGTAATAGCGTTATTACCAGAACTAGAATACACTACGGTTCCGTTAGGACTTCCACTTGTAACTGCGGTTGCTGTAATTTGAGTTGCGCTTAATGCCATGTTCTATTCCTTATAGTAAAATACTTAGAAGTACTGCTCGGTTCTTACTGATTAATTCGTCTGTTGTCAGTGTATTTTTAAAATACAAACCTGTCTTTCCTGGTGTACCAACACCAGTTCCAGGGTCTCCTGAATATATTAAACTTGCTCCAGAAACACTGCTTGCTGGAACTGAATGATTGTCTAATTGTATTACACCGTTTACTTCAACTGTAGTATTATTTGATGTTAAAATTAAATTATCATTAGTAGATACTACATGTTTAGGATTGCCTGAACCAATAGTTGTAATAGTATTTGGAGTTGTATTTCCAGCTACTTGTACGTTATAAGTTAATAATTGTCCACCTAGATATAATCCGCTAGATGTCATGGTAGACGAAGTTCCACCTACAGTAAATGTTAATAAATTAGTTGTTGCATTTATTAAACTAGTTGTTCCACTTGTAGTATCTTGTATGCTATGTACAATAGCTTGTCCTTGTCCGCTGCCCGGTGAATATGTACTAGCCACATAAAGTTGCAAGTATTGAACGTTTGGAATTGTATCGTAATCTGTGTTTTGAATTCTACTGGCATAACTGGCGCCTGCACTAACATCGTAGTGTGTTACACGTAATACACCATCGCCGCCGCCTAAATCAACTTGTAAATCTCCGCCATTTGATGGCTGAATTTTGCTTACTTTAATACCTTCTGCTACGGCAGATGATGTGCCGTCTGTAACATTATAAGCAACCCATGCACCATTTGATGTTGCAGCTGATTTGTTATCATACCAGTTAACATTATGATCGTCCCAAACCCAACGTGCATTGTTGTTTAAAGTGCCACGGTCAACTTCAATACCAGATTGATATGCAGGTGATAATAAACTATTAACACCTGCACTGGTTTCGCCTTTGTTTAGAGTAATAATACTATCTTTGATAGTTGTGTTTTGACTTTCTACAGTGGTTGTAGAACCTTTAACGTCAAGATTACCAGTAATAACAACTCGGCCTTGCAACGCTCCTGTATCTAAAAAGATAGTAGGAGTTGTATCGCTAGGTGAAACAGCTTGTACTTGTATTCTGTAATCACCGTTACTGACTTTAAGTATTCTTGACATCTTAGTCCTTAACTATTAAGCGTTTTCAATCTTCACGTAACCTGCACTAGCGTTTGCTTGTCCTGGGAAGAATTTCCAAGGAACTGCTGTGCCTGCAGCAAATATTGAACCAGCAGACTTGTTTAAACGAGCACAAGCAACTGGATAAACTACTGCCTTGCGAGCTGTTAATTTCTTAACAAGATATGAATTGCCGCTTGCATCAAATGCCCAGATATTCATTTCTGCGCCTTCATTACCAGTAAATGTTCCGCTTACTAAACCAGTTTCTTTTAGTTTACCAGTGTGTGCGCCTGTGCGTGTATACTCGCCATTTTTGTTTATACGATAACGATCTGTTGACACTTGACGAACGATATCAACTTCTGCTGGCGCACCGCTTAACCAAGCATAAGCAATAATAGCTGGCTCACGATCACCAACGCTACCTGCAGCCTGTGTTGGATCTGGTTGTGTTAGTACAATACTGATTGTTGGAGGAGTACCTGTAGCACCGTTTGCTAATGTAATAGTAAACACTTGTTCTTCTGTATAACCAGAACCCACATTGTTAATATTGGCTGTGGCTAATTTTGTATGAATATCAACAGTAAAAGAAGTAGCAGCCCCTGTACCAGTTAATTGAGTAATACTAACTGTTGTTGTATCAAGTGGAATGTTACCAGTGCTACCGGCATTAGTAACTGTAAACAAAGCATTTGCTCCGCTTAGGTCGCCAACAGTGATTATTGATCCTGGGAATATTGAGCTTGTATAAGTATCGCCAGTTACCAATCCTGTTTTTCCAGCATTAGTTGTTACTGTGTCAATACAATAAGTCACTGACCAAGTTGCTTGGATACCATCAGCAATTTGTGGAGCTGGTACTGCCAAACCTAGTACAGGCACATTTGGACTTACGTTGTTTGATAACCATGAACCACGGTTTGTAATGTTGAAACTGGAGATGCTCTTACCACCAATTTCTGCGCTGGTATTAGACAAAGTAGCACCTGATGCGAATGTTCCATCAGATCCGACGTTACGATTACCAAAATATTTCTTATTTAGAGGACGTCCCATTTTATTTTCTCCTTATGAAAACACGGCGTTCTAGGCCGTACGCGGTTGGATTTCCGCATAAAACTCACCCCATGTGAGTCATTACTATGTATTTATGCGTAGGTAGTTCTCACGGCTACTTGGTCAACATAGGCTATATCACTATGCGGATAAGTTGTGTTACTTTTAAAACTAATAACAACTCCAAAAGATGGATCTGTAACATCTACATTTGACAATGTTGTGCCCCACAAGTTAGTTGGACCGCCGTATATATTATAATCACCTATTGGATTTAAAGGTTCTGTAAAATCGCCAGTATACATATCGCTTTGTACAGGATTTACCCAGCTAGCTTGATTGTCGCCTATTAGCTCACCGTTCAATGTTAATTGTATTAATAAATCTTCAATACGAGCGGCACGTTGAATATGTAATTGAAATTCTATTCCAGTTAGTTGATTGTCATTTGCAGTTATGTTGAAACCAGTTAGCCATATTTGACTGGTATTACTGAGAAATTTTTCCATCCATAAGCCGCTAATGGTATACAACGGTCGTTTACTTACCGCATAAGATCCTGTGTTAGAAATATATTCCAATCCTGTCCAATCAATACTAGGTATTCCTGTTATTTCATTAGGGACTGTAACTTGAGTTACTGTAGATGGGAATAAAAAAGCTGTAGTAGTCATACAGTATTTACATAAAAAAAGGGCTCCGAAGAGCCCTTTGATCTTTTACAAACCTTAGGTTTGAATTAGCTAAACTTAACGTTACCGCTATTGATAGCAACTAGACCTAGGTAGTCAGCTGCGTTACCTAGAGATGAAGCTGTATTTGACAACTCAACATAACCATAACGTGTCATGAATGAAACGACTGGTTCGAATGTTGATGGATCCAATACAACACCACTGCTCATCAATGGGATATATGGGCAATAGAAAGCAGGAGCATCGCTCTCGCTTGAGCCTTT
>Ga0007815_1000704_pt1 | contig 10365 bp, 11 predicted proteins | sample CryBogCBE02Aug09_FD_71212 | JGI IMG/M metagenome (GOLD analysis project Ga0007815, IMG submission 71212) | Freshwater microbial communities from Crystal Bog, Wisconsin, USA - CBE02Aug09 | ecosystem: Environmental > Aquatic > Freshwater > Lake | place: Crystal Bog, Wisconsin, USA | collected...
CTGCTCTCGATCGGGATGATCTACTGCATGGTCGCCGCGAACTCCCTGCTGGGTTAATCGCCGCCAAGCAAAAGAAAGGGCGCGGGTGGCTGATGCCGCCCGCGCCTTTTTCTTTGCCCCAAGCCCGCGCAAGGCAGCCTTTGCACCGGCGCGTCAGATCGCGACCTGGCTGCCAAGTTCAACCACCCGATTGGTGGGCAGCTTGAAGAATTCCATCGCGCTGGTGGCGTTTCGCAGCATCCAGGCGAACAGCTTTTCCCGCCACAGCGGCATCCCCGGACGGGTTGCGGCGATCAGCGTCTGGCGCGAGAGGAAGAAGCTGGTCTTCATCATGTCGAAGCCCTGCCCGCCGACACTGACCCGCGCCAGCACGGTCGGCACATCGGTATCCTCGAGGAAGCCGAACCGCAGGATCAGCCGCCAGAAGCCCTGCCCGATTTCCTTCACCTCGAACCGCCGTTCCTCGTCGACATAGGGCATATCGTCGATCAGCACGGTCAGGATGACCACGCGGGCGTGCAGCACCTTGTTGTGCTTGATGTTGTGCAGCAGTGCCGACGGCACGCCCGAATTGGCCGAAGCCATGAAAATAGCGGTGCCCGGCACCCGCTCGGCGCTGGAATTGGCGCTCTTGGCGAAGATCGCGACCGGAATGCGCCCCTCGGCCATATTTGCCCGCATCAGCGCCCGCCCGCGCGACCAGGTGGTCAGCAGCGTGAAGATGATCATCCCCACCATGATCGGGAACCACGCCCCATCGAACAGCTTGGCCGAGCCCGAGGCGACATAGGCCAGATCGATCGCCAGAAAGACCCCGATCCCGGTCAGCGCCTGCCAGCGGCGGATCTTCCAAACCCGCAGCACCACCACCGCCTGCATCAGCGTGGTAATCAGCATTGTACCGACCACCGCGAAACCATAGGCCGGCAGCATCGCAGCAGAAGAGCGGAAGGCGATCACCAGCAGCCCGACCATCACCGCGAGGAACCAGTTGACCGTGGGGACATAGATCTGCCCCGCCGCCCGGCTCGTGTGGCGAATGGTAAAGCGCGGCATATGCCCCAGCTGGATCGCCTGCTGGGTGACCGAATAGGCCCCCGAGATCACCGCCTGGCTGGCGATCACCGTCGCCATGGTTGCCAGCACCACCAGCGGCACCAGCCACTGGGGCCCGACCATGTAGAAGAACGGGTTGGCCTTGGCCGCCGGATTGGTGATCAGCAGCGCCGCCTGCCCCATGTAATTGAGGATCAGTGCCGGCAGCACCAGATAGAGCCAGGCCAGCGCAATCGGCCGCCGCCCGAAGTGGCCCATGTCGGCATAAAGCGCCTCGGCCCCGGTGATCGAATAGACCACCGCCGACAGCGACAGGAACGACATCAGCGGGTGCGCGGAAAAGAAGATGACGATGTACCAGGGGTTCAGCGGCTCCCACAGCACTTGCGGATGGGCGCTGATATTGGCCACGCCCATCACCGCGATCACCGCGAAATAGACCAGCATCACCGGCCCGAACAGATTGCCGACCCGCGCCGTGCCGCGCGACTGGATCACGAACAGCCCGATCAGGATGACCAGCGCAATCGGCACGATGAAGGGATGAAAGCGGGTTGATACGACATCGAGGCCTTCGACCGCCGAGATGACGGAAATTGCCGGCGTCAGCATAGAATCCGCATAGAACAGCGCAGTGGCCAGCAACCCCGCCACCGTCAGCCACATCCACCCGCGCGATTGCGGCAAGGTGCGGTTGATCAGCGCCAGCAGGGCCAGACTGCCCCCCTCGCCATTGTTGTCGCAGCGCATGACGATGAAGACGTATTTCAGCGTGACCACCATGATCATCGTCCAGAAGATCAGGCTGATCACGCCATAGATGTTCTGGATGTCGATCGGCAGCGGATGCGCGCCAGTCATTATCGCCTGAATGGCGTAGAGCGGACTGGTGCCGATATCGCCATAGACCACGCCAATCGCGCCGACCGTCAGCTTGAGCATCCCGTCCTGCGGCAGATGGCCCGAGTGGGGGGCGGCGGGTTCGGCGGCGTCAATCATTGCTTGGCATCTCCGCGCCGGGCCGCCCGTGTTGGCGCTCCATGGTCTCGATCTGCTGGACCCGCGCCAGTGCGCTTTCCACCCGCGTCCGCCACGGGGCGTCAGCCGGCGTACGCGCCAACAGCCCGCTCCACAGCGAGCGCGCCATGTCGAAACGGCCCTGCCGGGCATAGGCGAGGCCAAGGAAGAATGGCGGGCCGGGGGCAGCCGGATCGGCAGCAGCGGCGCGGCCATAGGCCAGCAGCGCGGCGGGCGACAGCTGGCCCTGGGCATGGCCCATCAGCGCATTGCCGATCCCCAGCCAGGCATCCGAATCCTTGGGGTTGGCCTCGACCGCGCCGCGCAGCAGGTTTGCCGCATCGGCAAATTGGCCGTGGCGCAGCATGGCATCGGCAGTAATCAGCCAATGATTGCCGCCATCCATCCCCGGCGCGGCGGGGTTCGACAGCGCCTGCCGCGCGGCAATCGCCGCGGCGCCCTCACCTGCCGGCGCCTCGTCCGCCACGCGCGGGGCGGCCGGCAGATCGGGCTTCCCCTGAAAAGCATAGCCGGCCAGCGCCAGCAACAGGGCCGCGCCCACCGGCTCCCAACCAGCGCGCGGCACCTTGCCCAGAAAGACCAGCGCCGCGAACACCAGCGCAAGAGCCCCGAGGATAACCGCCCAGATCATGCTGTGTCCTTCCGCCGGATGCGCCGGGCAAAGCCCGCCAATGCCGCCACCAGCACCAGACCCGGCAGCGCGAACAGCGGCCAGGTCAGCCGGTCGAGCCGTGGCTTGTAGGTAACGTAATCGCCATAACGCTGGATCAACCAGCTGCGGATCGCCTCCGGCTCCTCGCCGCGCGCGATGCGGATCCGCACCTCGCTACGCATGTCGCCCGCGATGGGTGCGTCGGAATCGGCGATCGACTGGCTCTGGCAGACCAGGCAGCGCAACGTTTCCATCAGCGCCTTGGCCTTGGCCTCCTGCGCCGGATCATCGAGCTGGCGATAGGCAAAGGGCGCGGGCGGCAGATTGCCGTCGGCCAGTGCCGGGCCAGCCGCCAGCAGTGCCACCGGGGCGAGCAGCGCAAGGCCCCTCACCGGCCCGCTCCCGACCGGTCGGCTTCGCGCAGCTTGTCGAGAATCATTGGCACCTGTTCGGGCCGGATCTCGCCGATGTGCTGGTACCGGATTACCCCGGCGGGATCGATCACGAAGGTCTCTGGCACGCCGCTGGAGCCAATCGCCAGCTGCACCGCGCTGACGTCATCGGCGCCAATCCGGGCATAGGGATTGCCATTGGCGGCAAGGTAGCCGGCCAGATCTTCCTTGCGGTCGCGGATCGCGATCCCGTTTATCTCCACGCCCTGCCGCGCCAGTTCGCCCAGCACCGGCGCCTCGACCCGGCACGGCAGGCACCAGCTGGCGAAGATGTTGACCAGCCGGGCGTGGCCGCCCTGCAAATCGCGGGTGGCCAGCCCTGGCCGGCCATCGGCGGCGGGGCGCAGATCAAAGGCCGGCATCGGCTTGCCAACCATCTTGCTGGCAATGTCGGTGTTCTTGGGCGTGATCAACCCCAGCACCACCAGCGCCACAAACAGGCAGAACAGCGCCAGCGGCAACCACAGCGTCCAGCGCGGGGCAGCGAGCGTGCTCACGCGCGCGGCCCGATGCGGCGGGCGGCAGCGCGGCGGCGCATGCTGATCCGCTTGATATCACCCAACACCCGGCCCAGCAGCGCCAGCACGCCGCCCAGCGCGACCAGCATGCCGCCCAGCCAGATCAGCGGGACAAACGGCTTCCACCACAGCCGCAGCTGCCAGCGCCCACCTTCGGCCTCTTCGCCCAGCACAGTGTAGAGTTGGCCGTTCCAGCGGGTGTGCAGCGCCGAATTGGTGGTATTCTGCGGCGGCGCCCAGAACATCCGCGCCTGCGGGTGCAGGTGCACCTCGGTCCCGCCATCGTAGGAGGTGACCAGATCAGCCTCGAGCGCGGTCCAGTTTGGGCCGGCGACCGGCATGATCCCCGCCAGCCGGATCTGCCACGGGCCGACCGAGGCACTCTCGCCAATCGGCAGGGCCACCAGCCGCTCGGCGGTAAAGGCGCTGTCGCAGGCCATCCCGAACAGCGCCACGGCGATCCCGAAGTGGGCCGAGACCATGCCCCAGGTCGGCAGCGGCAGGCGGCGCAGGTCGCGCCCTCGCAGCGGCAGCAGGCTGGCCAGCGCCAAGGCCGGGGCCAGCGCCAGACCCAGCAACGGCAAGGGCCGGATGCCGCCACGCAGCACCAGCGCCAGCCCGGCCAGGACCAGCAGCCCCAGCGGCAAGGCCAGCAGCGGGGCAATGCGCGACAGGCCGTCGCGCCGCCAGCGCAGCAACGGCCCGACCGCCATCACCACGAACATCGGCACGGCGAACATTGCACTGACCGGAGTGAAATAAGGCGGGCCGACCGAGACCTTTTCGCCCATCGCCTCGGTCAGCAGCGGATAGAGCGTGCCGAGCAGTACGATCCCCAGCACCGAGCTGAGCATCACATTGTTGAAGACCAGCGACGACTCACGGCTGGTCAGGGCGAAGCGTTCGCCCTCAGTCACGCTCGATGCCCGCAGTGCAAACAGGGTCAGCGCGCCGCCGATGTAAATCGCCAGCAAGGCAAGAATGAAGCTGCCCCGGCGCGGATCAACCGCAAAGGCGTGGACCGAGGTGAGAATGCCCGAGCGCACCAGAAAGGTGCCGATCATCGACATCGAGAAGGCTACCACCCCCAGCATCACCGTCCAGGCGCGCAGCGCGTTGCGCGCGGCCAGCACACCCGCCGAATGGAGCAGCGCGGTCGCCGCCAGCCACGGCATCAGGCTGGCGTTCTCGACCGGGTCCCAGAACCACCAGCCGCCCCAGCCGAGCACGTAATAGGCCCAGTAGGAGCCAGCGGTGATGCCCAGCGTCAGGAAAATCCACGCCCCCAGCACCCACGGCCGCATCGCGCGGGCAAAGGCCGGGCCGACCTCACGCGTCACAAGCGCACCAATCGCAAAACTGAAGGCCACCGACAGCCCGACATAGCCAACGTAAAGCGTGGGCGGATGGAAGGCGAGGCCCGGGTCCTGCAACAGCGGATTGAGGCCATTACCTTCCGGCGGCACCGGATTGAGCCGGGTAAACGGGTTCGAGGCGAACAGCAGAAAGGCGTAGAAGCCAATCGAAACAAAGGCCTGCCCCGCCAGCGTCGCCAGCATGGTCGGTTCGGGCAGCCGCCGCTCAACCAGCGCAACGAAAGCGCCCGACAGGCCCATCACCGTCACCCACAGCAGCATCGAGCCTTCGTGGTTGCCCCAGGTTCCAGCGATCTTGTAGAGCAGCGGCTTGGCCGAATGGCTGTTTTCCGCGACCAGCTTCACCGACAGGTCGGTCTGGGCAAACAGCGCGATCAGCGCGGCAAAGGCCAGCGCCGCCAGCAGCCCCTGCACCACGGCGACCGGGCGCACCAGCCCGGCCAGATCGGCCCCGCGCGGGGTCAGTGCCAGCGCGCCGGCCACCAGTTGCAGCAGCGACAGGGTCGCCGCGGTCCACAGCAGGGCAAGCCCCAGTTCAGCCAACATCAGCGGGCGTCCTTCACGGCCTGGCGCGCCGCCATGGCATCCTTCATCTCGCGCGGCACATATTTCTCGTCATGCTTGGCCAGCAGGTTATCGGCCACGAAAGTGCCGTCTGCTCCCATATGCCCTTCGGCGACCACGCCCGAACCTTCGACGAACAGCGCGGGGCGGATACCGGAAAAGCGCACCGGCACCCCCGCCTTGCCGTCGGAGACCACGAATTGCACCGTCACCCCGTCGGCCGCATTGTGCATCGAACCACGCTCGACCATCCCGCCCAGCCGCACCGCGCTATCGGGCGCCGGGCGATGGGCCGTGATGTCGGCTGGCAGGTAGAAGTAGCTCGCCTGATTGCGCAGCGCCCAGGCCGCCAGCAGCCCCGCGCCGATCAGCGCCGCCAGCGCCACCACGATCAGCACCAGCCGCTGATGCTTGGGGGCCAGCGTGCTCATCGGCCGCGGCTTCGCTCGCGCCGCGCCTCGGCCCGGGCCATGGAAAGCCCGCTCCACATCAGCAGCGCCGCCGTGGCGGCAAGGCCCAGCGCATAGGCGGCGACCACATAGGGCCAGGGATCAAGTGCCTCGGTCATTCGCCTGCTCCGATTGCCATCCGCCGCAGCCGTGCCTCGGCCTGCGCTTCGGCTAGAATAGCCCGCATCCGCGCCAGCACCACCCAGCCGAACAGCAACGAAAAACCCAGCGTCGCGGCCAGCAGCGGCCAGACAAAGGCCGGAGCCATCGGCCCGCGCCCGCTCAGCGTCGCCAGCCCCATGCTGGGGGCTTGATGCAGGCTGTTCCACCACAGCACCGAATAATGGATCACCGGAATATTGACCGCGCCAACCAGCCCGAAAATCGCCGCCACCCGGCCATCGCCCTGCCGGTCGGCCGCGTCGGCCAGCGCAATATAGCCGAGGTAAAGCAGCAGCAGCACCAGCATCGAGGTCAGCCGCCCATCCCACACCCACCAAGCACCCCATGCGGGGCGACCCCACAGCGAGCCGGTGACGAGGCACAGCGCGGTAAAGCAAGCCCCCGGCACCGCAACCGCGCGCGCCGCCAGTGCGGCCAGCGGATGGCGCCAGACCAGCTCCGACAGACTGGCCAGCGCAAGGGCCGACCAGCCGCCCATCCCCAGCCAGGCGGCGGGAACATGGATATAAAGAATGCGGACAGAATCGCCCTGCAGCGCGTCTGCCGGGGCGCGGGTCAGCCCCCACCACAAGGCAGCGGCGACCAGCAGCAGACCGGGGCTCAGCAGCCACGGCATTACCGCACGGGCGAGCCGCAGAAAACGGGAGGGATTGGCAAAACCATGCATCGCGGTGCCGGCTTTGGCAGGCCGCGCGGTCGCCCGCAAGGGGGCTGTACACTGCGGTCATCAAATGATGGGGCGATCGATGGGGTTCGAACCCACGACCTCCGGTACCACAAACCGGCGCTCTAACCAACTGAGCTACGATCGCCACAGGGCGCCGCAACCGGCGCCCGAATATGTTGCGCTTTGCCGCCGCAAGCGGGCCGGGGCAAGAACAATCCTGCCCCGGCGTATTGCCTGCTTAGCCCTTCTTGAGGGTAAGCCCGCCGAAGCGCTTGTTGAACTGAGCCACACGGCCGCCCTGATCGAGCAGGCGCTGGTTGCCACCGGTCCATGCCGGGTGGCTGGTCGGGTCGATGTCCAGAACCAGCGTGTCGCCTTCCTTGCCCCAGGTCGAGCGGGTCTGGAAGGTGCTGCCGTCGGTCATCTGCACCGTGATCATGTGGTAGTCGGGATGGATATCGGCCTTCATGGCATGAACTTTCGCTGTGGCCGGTTCCGACCGGCCCGAAATGGGAGTGGCGCCGATAGCGGCGTCGGCCAAGGAAATCAAGTCTGCCGGTAAATCGGCCCGGCTGGCGCTCAGTCCTGCGGCGGGTCGGCGATCATCGCGGTGCACTGCACTTCGCAGGTCACCTTGCCGTCGACTTCGGCCCGGCCCCAGAACTTGCAGACCCGCGAGCGTTTCTGGATGAAGCCGGCATGCAGGTTCAGCAGGCAGCCCGGCTCGACCGGCGCGCGGAACTTAGCTTCCTCGATCGCCATGAAATAGACGAGCTTGCCGCTGCCGGCCAGTTCGAGCGACTCCACCGCGAGAATCCCGGCAGCCTGCGCCAGCGCCTCGATCTGGAGAACGCCGGGCATGATCGGCCGGCCGGGAAAGTGCCCCTGAAAGAAGCTCTCGTTGAAGCTGACCGCCTTGATCGCGTGGATTTCCTCCCCCGCTTTCAACTCGGCCACCCGGTCGACCAGCAGCATGGGGTAGCGATGCGGCAAGGCCTTCAGCACCTTGACCACGTCATAGGCCGAAGTGTTCGCTGCCTCGCTCATCGCCCGCCCCCTGCTGCCCGTACTTGGCTTAGCGGCCGTCGCCGGCGGTGCCGCGGCTGGCCTGCGCGGCCTGAGCGGCCTTCTGCTGGCGCACCTCGGCGGGCTCCCAACCAGCCGGCGGAACCAGCTGAGCGCTGGGCAGGCCAGCGTTGAGCTCGGTCAGGATCGCCTGGTCGAGCGCGAAGCTCTTGCCAACCGCCAGGGTCGCCTGCGGGTTGAGCAGCAGGCCGATGCCGTTCTTGGTCATCGCGGCCTGAACGGCAGCCGACAGCTTCTCGTTGATCTGTTCCTGCACATAGGCTTCCGAAAGCGAGACCGGCATCAGGATCCGCTGGAGTTCCTGATTACCCGATTCCTGAATCTGGCGCAGGGTCTGGGCCTGAGCTTCCAGCTGGGCCTGCGGCACACCGGCGGTCTGGTCCTTCTTGAACTTGTCGACCAGCGGCTGCAGCTGGGCGGTGATCGCGGCGCGGCGCGCCTCGGCCTGATCGAGCTGGGCCTTGTAGGTCACGGGGCGCTGGGCCTGGGCAACCTTGAATGCGGCCGAGTTGGCGACAACCCATTCGAGGTTGCTGACGGCGATACCGGTACCAACCGTGGCGGCGGCGGGCGCAGCCGCGGCGGGGGCGGGCTTGGCGGCGAGCGCCGGAGTGGCAGCAGCGACGGCGAGGCCGGCGGCGGCAAGAAGGAAAGTGCGCTTCATCAGAACTGGGTCCCTACGTTGAAGGTGAAGGTCTTGATATTGTCGCCATCTGCATGAAGCAGGGTCTTGGCGACGTCGATACGGAACGGCCCGAAGGGCGAATTCCAGTTGAAACCCACGCCAATGGAAATACGCGGCTTGGGGGTATCGCCGTAAAAGTATTCGTTGAACGGCTGGATGGTGGTCGACAGCTGCGAGTTGTTCGAGCTGGTGAGGCAGGTCGGCGGATGCGGGTTGATCGCATTGGTCACCGTCGAGGTGGCGGTGGCAACGCAGGCCCCAGTCGAGTCAACGGTCGCGGTGTCGACCTGCGTGTAGAGCAGATTGCCAGACGCGTCGTGCTGCTGGAAGGTCTGCAAGGTCGGCAGGTTCTGGATCACGGGATGGGTCACGCCCCATACCGCACCGGCGTCGAGGAAGACCGACGGACGAATCCCCAGTTCCTTGGCCCCGGCGCCCAGCGGAATTTCCATCTCGGCGCGTGCCAGATAGTAATAGCGGCCACCGATCGCATCGATGCTCCACTGGTTTTTGTCGACCGATTCGATCGTGTAGTTGCCGTTGGCATCCTGCAGCAGCGGCTTGCGGATCACGCGCGGGCCAACCCCGCGAATGTCGAAGCCACGGATCTGCGGTTCGCCCAGATAGAAGCGGTCGGTCAGCAGCACATTGTCGGAATTGGCGACATTGCGGTTCGACAGCGACTTGATCACCCCCGCCTCACCCGAGAGCGAGAAGATGAATTTGCCCAACGACCAGTATTCGGCGGCATTGGCGCGCAGGCGGGCATATTTCACCGATCCGCCCAGCCCGGCCAGCTCCACCCCGCCCGAGGCCGTCTTGCCGCGGGTCGGGTGGACGCGGTTGTCGAGCGTATCGTAGATCAGCGAAGCGCCAAGGATCGAGCTGGTCCGCTTGCCCTCGGCCTCGCACAAGTAGCGGCCGGCGAGCAGCGGGTCGCACTGCTGCGTGCCGGGCGTCTGGCGGTCGGTATAAAACTGACCGTGGTTCAGCGAAACGTTGTCAAAGTTCAGCGTATAGCGCCCGACCAGCGAGACATATTCGGTCAGCGGCACGCCCAGCCGCATCTGAAAGCCGGTAGTGGCCTGGCTGTAGATGGTGCTACTGTTGCTGCTGTAATAGTTGAAGTTGTTGTAATCACGCCGATAGATGTCAAACCCGAAGGCGACATTGCGGTCGAAGACATAGGGCTCGGTGAAGCTGAGGTCGACGCTCTTCGAGAAGCGCGAGACCGAGCCCGACAGGCCCACGGTCTGCCCGCGCCCACGGAAATTGCGCTGCTGCACGCTGGCCTGGAAGATGAAGCTTTCGAGGCTGGAATAGCCCGCCGACAGCTGCAGTTCGCCGGTCGGCTTTTCCTCGACATTGGCCTCGAGAACCACGCGATCCTTGCTGCTGCCGTTGACCTGCTTGACCTCGAACTTCTCCTGGAAGTAGCCGAGGCTCTTGATACGGTTGGTCGAACGCTTGACCTGCACCGAGTTGAAGGCATCGCCCTCCGCAAGGCGGAATTCGCGGCGCACCACCTTGTCCTGGGTCAGGCTGTTGCCGTTGACGTCGATCCGCTCGACATAGACGCGCGGCGCATCGGCCAGCGTGAAGGTGATCCCCATGGTCAGGGTCTTGGGGTCACGCTCGT
>Ga0007815_1000709_pt1 | contig 10327 bp, 10 predicted proteins | sample CryBogCBE02Aug09_FD_71212 | JGI IMG/M metagenome (GOLD analysis project Ga0007815, IMG submission 71212) | Freshwater microbial communities from Crystal Bog, Wisconsin, USA - CBE02Aug09 | ecosystem: Environmental > Aquatic > Freshwater > Lake | place: Crystal Bog, Wisconsin, USA | collected...
CTTCTTTGGCTTGCAGCGCCGAAATTGCTTTCGCCATGGCCAAATAAGTTTTTCCGGTACCTGCTGGTCCGATGCCAAAGGTGATTGTGCTCTCTGCGATTGCTTCTACATATAACTTTTGATTCGCGGTTTTAGGGCGGATCGATTTTCCTCGATTGCTCAAGATGTTGAGTGAAAGCACTTCAGCAGGATGATCGATTGGCACAGCGCGAATCATGGCGATCGCCTTATGCACGGTCTCGGAACTCAGCGACTGACCAGCGCGGATGAGTACCAGTAGTTCTTTGATAAGAAGTTCACACTGCTCAGCTTGTTGATGATCGCCTTTGAGGAAAATTTCGTTCCCACGGATAGTGATCGTCAGCAGCGGAAAGGCGGTTTCGTAAATTCGTAAGTAAGCATCATGCGGACCGACCAAAGCAACCATAGGGATTGCAGTAGGAACCACAATGGGATTTTGATCCATGAGCGAGCTTGTCATTAGTCCCTGATCCTAGGGTTATCCGGGAGGCCACGCGAACGCACGCCCCGCAAGCAGGTGGACGTGGGTGTGAAAGACGCTCTGGCCTGCGCCTGCGCCAGTGTTGGCAACGGCTCGATAGTCGGTAATTCCCTTTTTAGCGGCAATCTCTCCCGCCACAGCGAAAAGTTCGCCTACCACTGTGGAGTTTGCAGCCGCACTTGCGGCAATATTTTCATGGTGAGCAACTGGAACTACCAAAACGTGGACAGGGGCTTGTGGAGCCAGATCGTTAAAAGCGACGACGCCTTCGCTGCGATAGAGCAGATCGACCGGGATCGCGCCAGAAATAATTTTGCAGAAGATGCAATCAGCGTTTGTCATCGTGCCCCAATCTACCAACCATCAATCTACCAACGACCGAGCAGCGCTTGCACAGCAGCAAGGGATGCAAACCCCGCATGCGCCGAACGAAGAACCTGATCTCCCAAACGAGTGACTACTCCGCCATGTGATTGAAAGAGCTCGATCTCCTGCGGAGAGATTCCACCTTCAGGGCCAATGACCAAAACAATAACTCCGTGTTTATCGCTTCGAAGTTCGTGTGCCAGCGCGCTCAGTTGCGTAGTGGCCTCTTCGTGCAAAATGATCATATGCGCGCTTTGTGCGAATCTCTTTCCGATCACCGCGGTGGACTGTAAATCCTCGATAGCCGGCAGGATTGGTCTGCGAGATTGCTTCGCTGCAACCTGAGAAGTAGCGAGCCATTTTTCACCCAGATCATGCTGCCACTTTGCAATCGAGCGCTCTGCTTGCCACGGAATGATTCGATCCACCCCGGCGACAGTCAGTAACTCAATCGCTTCTTTGGCCCGATCGGATTTCATGAGGGCTTGAACGACAATTAATTCTGGAACTACAGAATCGTGCTCATGTCGGCTCTCGACGGTCACAACAAAGGAATTTTTCTTTACTTCGGTGATCCGCCCATCGATCCAACGCGAAACACCATCCGAGAGTTGTACTCCCTCTCCCACCTCAAGCCGAACTACCTTGATCGCATGACGCGCTTCATCGCCAGAGACTTCGATCTCGGGTGATGAGCCGATTTCGGGAACAAAGAAAAGTGGGAGCATCCGCGGTCCGATTAACGGTTAAAAGCGTCTCGGAATTTAGAGAAGAAACCCTGTTCATGTGAATGCTTTTCACGCGAGTGAATTTCAGCGTGATCCAGCTTTTCATTACGCAATTGCGAAAACTTCTTAAGAAGTTCCTCTTCCTCGCGCTTGAGCTTGGCCGGTGTAAGAACTTCTACGTGGACAATGAGATCGCCTCGACCGCTACCCCGAAGTTTGGTTACACCAAGACCCTTGAGCGTGATGGTGTCTGCGCTTTGAAAACCAGATTTAATTTCGACTTCTTGCGGGCCATCCAAGGTCTCAATCTCAACCGTAGTTCCAAGCGCTGCAGCGACCATTGGAATAGAGATAGAAATGTGGAGATTGATGCCATCACGAGCGAGGAAATTGTGAGGGCGTTCAATAATTTCGATGTACAAATCGCCTGCTGGTCCGCCACCTGGGCCGACTTCACCTTGCCCGCTAAGCGCAATGCGATTACCGGTTTCAACACCAGCTGGAATCTTGATCGGAATAGTGCGGCGATCGCGAACTCGGCCCTCTCCCGAACATTCGCGGCATGGCGTTCGAATTACCGTGCCATAGCCACCGCAGTTGTTACATGGACGCGAGGTCATGACATTGCCAATAAATGATCGTGTTACTTGCTGAATCTCGCCTTGACCTTTGCAGATAGCACAGGTGGTCGGAGTTGAACCGTTGGCGCAGCCACTACCCGAACACGTTGAGCATCGAACCGCGGTATCAACCGTGGTCTCCTTTTCACAACCAAAACAGGCCTCGGCTAAATCTAATTCGATTCCAATTAACGCATCTTGACCTGCGCGCGCCCGACTGCGCGGACCACGTGAACTACCTCCGCCAAAGAATGCACCCAGGAGATCATCAAAGCCAAAATTCTGACCGCCAAAGCCACCGCCTTGCGAGAAAGGATCCCCGCCTCGGTCATAGCGTGAGCGTTTCTGGTCATCGCTCAGAATTTCATATGCGGTTGTGATCTCTTTGAACTTTTCCGCACTCGCAGGATCCGGATTTACATCCGGATGATGTTCTCGCGCTAACTTGCGGTACGCCTTCTTAATTTCATCAGAATTGGCATCACGACTTACTCCCAAGACGCTGTAGTAATCAGCCATTATGCGTTACCTCCACCAATAAATCGTCCGATGTAGCGTGCGACTGCATTCACTGTCGCCATAGTCGATGCGTAATTCATTCGTGTCGGCCCTAGGACTCCTAGTGCCCCACCATGTGATGAAGACGAACCTGGAGGAGCATACTGAGTCGTGACGAGAGAAGTGCTTTCTAAATTCTTCTCGCCTTGTTCGTCGCCAATGCGAACCTGTACTTCACTCGTTGCATCAGCGAGCAATCGCAGCAAAACTACCTGCTCTTCGAGCGCCTCAAGTACTGGATAAATGCTGCCGGCAGGCTCTTGACTGTTATTGCGCGCCAGGTTGGCGGTGCCAGCCAAAATAACTTTATCTTCATCTGGGTACTGGATCACAGCGACTTGGTTGGTCAGCTGCGCCAACATCTTTGCGGTGCGAACCAATAAGTCATCGAGAGTGTCAGCGTTACCCATGAAGGTTTCGATGGCGCGGCGTTCCGCGCTCGACAACGGTTTGACTTCGGCAATCTTGTCCACGAAGACGCGGTAGCCGCTATTTGTGGGAATTCGCCCAGCCGAGGTATGGGGTTGTGTAATGAGCCCTTGTTCCTCAAGGAGCGCCATCTCGTTGCGAATGGTCGCGGGTGAAACTCCAAGGCTGTGCTTTTCGGCAATCACGCGTGATCCCACTGGCTCTTGCGTGGCGACATATTCGTCGACGATCGCGCGCAAAATCTCTAGTTGGCGTTCTTGCATAATAATCACAATCTACTACACCGACCTAAAAAAGGATCTGGCGAACAATGCGGTCGGCAATCAACCTGCCACGTTGCGTAAGAACCAAGCGTCCGTCCTGCCACGCAGATTGCTCTAAATATCCCTCGGCCAGATACTCCTTCAACCCTGCTACTACTTCCGGGCTGTAGCTCGAATATGAAATTCCAGAGCGCATCCGTAGTTCGAGCATTACCCGCTCGCTCTGCTGGGCAGCGGCATCGAGCACTTCTTCATCTGCCATCGGGTTGCCAAGAGTAGTTATTTTTTCTCGATATGCAGTGGGATGTTTAACATTCCAAAAACGTCGCCCTTGTACATGGGAGTGTGCTCCGGGACCTGCGCCCCACCAATCCCCGCCTTGCCAGTAAGTAATGTTGTGCTTGCACTCGCTGCCTGACTTTGCCCAATTACTCAATTCATACCAATCAAAGCCAGCTGAGTTAAATTTTTCATCCGCCAGAATATATTTATCTGCAGTCTCGTCATCATCCGGCATGATGACTTCGCCCCGCTTTACCTGGGCCCCGAGTTTGGTGCCTGGCTCAACGATTAAGGCATAAGCCGAAATATGTGTAATAGGTAGCGATAGCGCTTGATCCACGCTCTGCTCCCAATCCGCCATTGATTCACCGGGGGTTCCATAGATGAGATCGACACTGAGTTCATCAAAACCCGCACTTCTAGCAGCGCTGACCGCGCGTTCTACATTCGCGGGATTGTGAGTTCTATCTAAGGAAGCCAGTACGTGCGGGACCGCCGATTGCATACCAAAGGAGATTCGATTGAACCCTGCCTCGCGCAGCCCTGCCAACTTTTCAGGGGTGATCGTGTCTGGGTTCGCCTCAATGGTGATCTCGCACTCTGGTGTCACCTCAAAGCGGGAAGAGATCGCAGTGATTACGCGGCCGAGGTCTCGTGGCTCGAGCAAGGTGGGTGTGCCGCCGCCGAAGAAGATGGTCGGAACGTGGCTTGCTTGGGTAACTTCTTTTGCAAGAGATATTTCACGCACCACCAAGTCAAGGTATGACTCTGAAATCGCAGCGATTGCACTCGGATCTGAGCCGAGCGAAAGTTCACTCGGGGTATAGGTATTGAAATCGCAATATCCGCAGCGACGCGCGCAATAAGGAATGTGCACGTAAAACGCTAAGGATGAACTCATTCCTTGGCTTTCGCTTTTGCCTTATCTATATCGGCATCGGTGGTGAGTGCGGCAACGAAGGCTTCTTGTGGAACTTCGACACGTCCCACCATCTTCATGCGCTTCTTACCCTCTTTTTGCTTCTCCAAGAGCTTGCGCTTACGGGAGATATCTCCGCCGTAACACTTAGCAAGCACATCTTTACGAATCGCACGGATGCTCTCGCGCGCAATGATGCGACCGCCGATCGCTGCCTGAATGGGGATTTCAAATTGTTGGCGTGGGATGAGCTCACGTAGCTTGCCAGTCATCATGGTGCCATACGCATAAGCCTTGTCCTTATGAACAATTGCGCTAAAGGCATCCACTTTCTCACCCTGCAACAAAATATCTACTTTTACCAAGTCTGCTTCAGCTTCGCCCACTGGCTCGTAATCAAGTGACGCGTAACCACGGGTACGTGACTTCAGTTGATCAAAGAAATCAAAAACAATTTCTGCCAGTGGCAAGGTGTAGCGAATCTCCACCCGATCCTCTGAGAGGTAATCCATGCCAAGCAAAATTCCGCGGCGCTCTTGGCAGAGCTCCATAATCGTTCCAATAAATTCCGATGGCGCCAACACTGTGGCTCGGACTATGGGCTCTTCCACTTTTTCAATCTTGCCATCTGGGTATTCCGATGGATTGGTAACGGTCATCTCTTTGCCATCACCGGTGGTGACGCTATAAACGACGTTGGGAGCAGTTGAAATCAGGGAGAGATTTGATTCGCGCTCAAGTCGTTCGCGCACAATCTCCATGTGAAGCAGACCAAGGAAACCGCAACGGAATCCAAAGCCTAGAGCTGCAGAACTCTCTGGTTCGTAGACCAAGGCAGCGTCATTGAGCTGCAACTTGTCGAGCGCTTCACGAAGCAACGGGAAATCTGCGCCATCGAGTGGGAAGAGACCCGAGAAGACCATAGGCCGTGGATCTTTGTAACCCGCGAGAGCTTGCTTCGCTGGATTGTTGTGCATGGTGATGGTGTCACCGACACGAGATTGACGGACATCTTTTACGCCAGTAATGACATATCCAACTTCACCAACGCCAAGTCCTTTCGAGACAAGTGGCTCAGGTGAAATCACGCCAACTTCGAGTGCCTCATGGCGCACACCAGTGGAGAACATTTGAATGTGATCACGCGGTGTGAGTTTGCCGTCGACCACGCGAACATAGGTAACTACGCCGCGATAGCTGTCATAGACCGAGTCGAAAATCAGTGCGCGAGTTGGCGCGTTGGCATCTCCCACCGGTGCGGGAATTTGCGCGACGATTTGATCAAGCAACTCTTCAACGCCGACGCCAGTCTTGCCCGATACCCGAAGGACATCTTCTGGCTGGCACCCAATGAGTTTGGCGAGTTCTTCTGCAAACTTATCTGGTTGCGCTGCAGGCAGATCGATCTTGTTGAGCACTGGAATGATGGTGAGATTATTTTCCATCGCGAGATACAAGTTCGCGAGAGTTTGAGCTTCGATTCCCTGCGCACAGTCCACGAGCAATACCGCACCTTCACAGGCTGCGAGCGAGCGCGAAACTTCATAGGTAAAGTCGACGTGCCCTGGCGTATCGATCATGTTCAGGATGTATTCCTGTCCATCAATACCCGAACGCCATGGCAGGCGAACCGCTTGCGACTTAATGGTGATTCCGCGCTCTCGCTCGATATCCATGCGATCGAGATATTGCGCGCGCATATTGCGCTGTTCCACAACTTCAGTGATGCCGAGCATTCGATCAGCGAGAGTTGATTTGCCGTGATCGATATGGGCAATAATGCAGAAATTTCTAATCTGCGCAGGGTTGGTCTGGGCAGGTTGAGGGGCGTTAGCGAGTGGTATCGCTGGCATGAGAGTGAGTGGCTAAATTATTTAGCGGAAATCTTGTTGGCAGCCTTTGCCATTGCAGACTTCTTGTTCGCAGCTGCGTTGGCATGAATGACGCCCTTTGATACTGCTACATCAAGAGCCTTTGAGGCAGCCTTGAGTTCTGACGCTGTGGTGGCGAGGTCTCCGGTAGCTGCAGCATCCTTGAAACGACGGATAGCTGTCTTGATCGATGAGCGAACAGACTTGTTACGAGCCTGTGCCTTCTCATTGGTCTTGATGCGCTTGATCTGAGACTTAATGTTTGCCACTTATGTAACTCACTTCGTTAGGAATTCGGGCCAACCGCGGTGGCGGTGGGCAGAGGAGAAGGTTATCAGCCTCCCCTCGCAGGCTCAAACCCACGAATTAGGCCCGGGCCCCTCGGGCGAGCGAGATTACTGCCCGTTCAAGCGCGTAGAGCGGATCCCCAGCCGCGCCTTTGATCTCGGCATCTGCTTGGGCCAAGGTACCAACCGCCTTGGCCAAGGAGGCAGGAGTTTGATTGGCAAGCTGCCTACGAGCCTTGTCGATCTGCCATGGAGGCAGCCCAAGGGTGCTCGCTAATTCAAAAGATTTCACTCCGCGGGAGGCGCCCGAGACTTTGGCCAGAGTTCTGACCGAATTGGCGAGCGCGGTAATGATCAGTACCGGGTCTACCCCAGTTTCCAACGCTCGGCGCAGGGTGATCAACGCCTGATCGGTTTTACCCTCAAGCACCGCATCGGCCACATCAAAGCCAGTGGTCTCGATTCTGCCCTGCTGAAATTTTTCGACATCGGCGGCTGAAATTTTACTTCCCGCTGGCGTATCGGAAGCTAATTGTGAACAGACTCCGGCAAGCTCGCGCATATCTGAACCAAGAGCGCTGACGATCGCGCTCACTGCATCGGGATCAATGGTGCGACCTAACCGCTTAAATTCACTTTTTACGAAATCTACTTTGTCGCTCTCTTTTTTGAGAGCTTCGGCTGCAATGAGTTCGGGGTTGGCTTTTTTGATTGCCTCAAGGAGCGCTTTGCCTTTAACTCCCCCTTTGTGCCACACCACCAGGTGAACGCTCTCGTCCGGGTTTGCGAGGTAAGAGGTAATCTCGTCGTGAGCATCGCTCACTAAATCTTGAATTCCTTTAATAACGATGAGTCTGGCATCGCCAAAGAGCGAGGGGGCAAGCGCGTCGGTGATGGCTCCGAGTTCGGTGCTCTCGCCATCGAGTGTCGTGACGGTGGCAGTGCTCGCGCGAGTGATCTCAGTGATGGCGCGCTCGGCCAAGACCTCTTCGCTTCCTTGAATCAGGGTGATCGCCACGTTCGTATCCTAGTCACGAGCCAGATCAGGTAGAGGCTCGCCGCACCAGCCCCAGCGCCAAGCCAGCCTTTGGCAAATGGAATGACGGGGACCCGCGCTCCGAGCGCCGCTACCTCACAGATCCACCATGAGAGCGGTGCGATGAGAGAGACCAAGGCGTAGCCAAGTGCCGGAAGAATCGGGCTGGCGATCGCTGCGAGACATCCAATAATTGTCACCGGAACTATTGCTGGTTCCACCGCCACATTTGTAACGAGTGAGACAACCGAGAGCTGTCCAGAAATTGCGACAGCTATGGGCAGACAGAGAATATTCGCAGCGATTGGTATCGCTAAAATTTCACAGAACCGAGGGTGCGCGATTAACCGTTCTAGCCACTGCGCAATTCCTTGCTGAAAAAGAATGATTCCGGCAGTTGCAGCGACCGAAAGTGCAAAGCCTGGATCTGTTGCCTCAAATGGATTGAGAAAAATCAGCACCGAAATCGCCAGCCCAAGTGCAGGAAGCGGCGAAGCCCGCGAGCCTCGAGCTTGCGAAAAAACCATGATGGCAACCATCACACCAGCACGTAGCACCGAAGGAGATGGTCGAACGAGCACGATAAAACCACTCAACACCACCGAACTGATTAATAGCCGAACTCGTAGGCGCGAAATGAACCATTGCAGCAACCACGAGAGTGAGGCAGCAACGATCGCAAAGTTTTCACCACTCACTGCTGTGAGATGCGTAAGACCAGCCGCGAGCATCGCAAGCACAAAGCGATGCGATTCCAACGAGGTATCACCGAGAACAAGTCCTGGAATCAAATTTCCTGCATCCGATCTCACCTTGGCGGCAGCAAAACGTAGGTCTAGGCGTATCGCTCCGGTAGTGCGCTCTAACAAATCCGCTTGGTGCACCACCACACAGTGACCTCGCACCGCGAGTAACCCCACAACTTTCTGTTCTGCGGTGGAGTACAAAACTCCCGTGCATCTCACCACTGTTCCCGGCAACCAGTTCGCGTGCTCACTGGTTGTCAGACGAATGGGTAGATGAGTCGAAAGACGAAGGCCCTTGACGTTTAAAGAGATGGCACTCGCAAGTGCTGTCGTTGAAGCGGGTTTGATATACCCACCTTCATTCTTTGGTTGCCCTAAGACTGGATCACTTCTCACCGAGAGATCCATAGTGACGCTTACTTTGCGATCGAGAAACGGGGCAACGACGTTATGTGAAATTGCCTGATGACGAATTGCCATCAACAATCCACCCGCCATGAGCGACACGATGAAGATTCCGGCAATAGCTCGATGCCAGCCAATGAGCCAGGTTGTCAGAGGCAGTGCCAGCAAGAGCCAGGTGTGAGTAAAAAGACCTACGGCTGCTGCGCCACTCCAGACCGCGAGTGAAACGAGAAAAAGGTGATACTTAGCGCTGGTGCCCACATATTAAACGCGAACAAAGGTTGCCAGGTTTGTGTACTTACTCTTGCCCATTCCACTGACCTTGCTCAAATCGGTGATCACCAGAAAATTCCCGTGCGCGGTTCGATACGCCAAAATTCGCCCTGCCATCACCGCTCCTATCCCTGGCAACCGTTCAAATTCTGCAAGCGTGGCGGTGTTGATATTGATTGTTCCAGTTGTGATTTTTCCGGTGGTGGCCTTCCCGCTTCTGCTTTTACTTGAGGTCGTGACAACAACAGGTGCTCCAACAATTATCTGCTGGCCATCGCTTAATACCTGAGCCAAATTAATATCGGTGAGCGAGACTCCCTTGAGCGCTCCCCCAGCTAATTTCAGAGCATCGGCCGCTCGTGCTCCTTGCAGCAAGGTATAGATACCTGGATGCAGAACTTTTCCTGCCACATCGACAATGATCGTCGCGGGAAGAGTTGGCGGAATGGGAATTGCAATGGGACTCGCACTGGCGGTAGTTCCAGCAATCACGCTGGAAGATGCGCTACCCGCCGAGAGCGAAAAGAAAATCACACCCAGGGCAACCGCTCCGGCAAGCGCCAGATAGATTGTTCGACGTTCAAATTTTTCGAAATTGATTTTCGCTAACATGCTCGCAATCTAAATCAAACCGCTCCTGGACTTTGATGCCAAGGAGCGACTTGTGGATTACAGAACGATGTTGACGAGCTTTGGAGCGCGGACAATCACCTTGGAGATGTTCTGACCGTTTACTTCAGCAGCGATTGTTGGGTGCGAGAGCGCGAGTTGTTCGAGCTCTGAATCGGTAATCGATGGTGATACATCCACACGCTCTTTGATCTTTCCGTTGATCTGCAAGACGGCCGTGACGGAGTCTTGTTCTAAGAGTGCTGGATCTACGACTGGCCACCCGGCAAGAGCAATTGCTGGCTCATGCCCTAGCCGTTGCCACATATCCTCGGCTGTGTAAGGCGCGATCAGTGAGAGTGAAATTGCAACCGCCTCAGTGGCTTCACGTACAGCCGGATCACTTGGACCACAACCGCTATCGATCGCCTTA
>Ga0007815_1000710_pt1 | contig 10323 bp, 6 predicted proteins | sample CryBogCBE02Aug09_FD_71212 | JGI IMG/M metagenome (GOLD analysis project Ga0007815, IMG submission 71212) | Freshwater microbial communities from Crystal Bog, Wisconsin, USA - CBE02Aug09 | ecosystem: Environmental > Aquatic > Freshwater > Lake | place: Crystal Bog, Wisconsin, USA | collected...
ATGGCTCATCAACCCTTCGTGCCGCTGCGTGTCCTCTCTGGCTATTCGATGCTGGAAGGGGCGATCGAGCCCAAGGCGCTGGCGCAGCTGGCGAAGGAGCGGGGCTTTCCCGCGATTGCCGTGGCCGACCGCAACGGGCTCTATTGCGCCCCGGCCTTTGCCAGTGCCTGTTTCGACAAGGGCGTGCAACCGATCATCGGCACTCTGCTGGCGGTGGCCCGGCCGGATGCGACCGGGCAGCACGGCGCGCCGGTGATCGACTGGCTGGCGCTCTATGCCCAGAACGAGGCCGGCTGGCTGAACCTGTGCCATCTGGTGTCCGCCGCGCACCTTGATCGCCCGGTCGAGTTCGACGCCCATGTGGCGTTGGAGGCGCTCGAAGGCCATTCCGACGGGCTGATCTGCCTGACCGGGGCGGGCGAGGGGGCGCTGGCGCGGCTGCTGGCCGATGGGCGCGAGGGTGCGGCCGAGGCCTATGCCGCGCGGCTGGAGGCGCTGTTCCCCGGCCGGCTCTACATCGAACTGGCGCGGCGCGGTGATGCCATCGAAAGCGCGGCGGAAGCGGCGCTGATCCGGCTGGCCTATGATTCCGGTCTGCCGCTGGTTGCCACCAACCCCGCGAGCTATGGCGAGCCGCAGTTCTACGAGGCGCATGACGCCATGCTGTGCATCGCGGCGGCGACCCATGTGGATGCGGCGGACCGGCCGCGCTCCAGCCCGCAGAACTGGGTCAAGTCCGCGCCGATGATGGCCGAGCTGTTTGCCGACTGCCCCGAGGCGCTGACCAATACGCTGGTTGTCGCGCGCCGCTGTGCCTATGCCCCGCCGCGCCGCAAGCCGCTGCTGCCCAGCCTTGCCGGTGACAAGGAAGGCGAGGCCGCGATGCTGGTCGAGGCCGCGCGGGCCGGGCTGGAGGCGCGGCTGGCCCCCTATGGCGAGCTGCCCGAGGAGGAGCGCGCGGGCTATTTCGAGCGGCTGGAGTTCGAGGCCGGGATCATCAACCGGATGGGCTTTGCCGGCTATTTCCTGATCGTGGCCGACTTCATCCAGTGGGCCAAGGCGCAGGGCATTCCGGTCGGGCCGGGGCGCGGTTCGGGCGCGGGCAGCGTGGTGGCCTGGGCGCTGACCATCACCGACCTTGATCCGATCCGGTTGGGGCTGCTGTTCGAACGTTTCTTGAACCCCGAACGCGTCTCGATGCCGGACTTCGACATCGACTTTTGCGAAACCCGGCGCGGCGAGGTCATCCGCTACGTCCAGCAGAAATATGGGGAAACCCGCGTCGCGCAGATCATCACCTTCGGCAAGATGAAGGCCCGCGCGGTGCTGCGCGATTGCGGGCGGATCCTGCAGATGAGCTATGGTCAGGTCGACCGGCTGTGCAAGCTGGTGCCCAACCACCCGACCGACCCGTGGCCGCTGCCCCGCGCGCTGAACGGCGTTGCCGAGCTGAAGCGCGAATACGACAACGACCCCGAGGTGCGCCGGGTGATCGACCTTGCCGTCCAGCTGGAAGGCCTGCCACGCAACAGCTCGACCCATGCCGCGGGCGTGGTGATCGGCGACCGGCCGCTGGCGCAGCTGGTGCCGCTGTACCGCGACCCGCGCTCGGACATGCCGGTGACCCAGTTCGACATGAAATATGTCGAGGATACCGGCCTCATCAAGTTTGACTTCCTTGGCCTCAAGACGCTGTCGGTGCTGCGCAAGGCGACCGACCTCTTGGCCCGGCGGGGGATTACCATCGACCTTGGCACGCTGGGCTGGGATGACGAGCAGGTCTATGCCCTGCTCCAGCGCGGCGATACGGTCGGCGTGTTCCAGCTGGAATCCGAAGGGATGCGGCGGACGCTGGCGGCGGTGAAGCCGACCAATTTTGGCGACATTATCGCGCTGGTCTCGCTCTACCGGCCGGGGCCGATGGACAATATTCCGCTGTTCGGCCGCCGCAAGAACGGGGCCGAGGCGATTGAATATCCGCACGAAAAGCTGGCCGGCATTCTGGCCGAGACTTACGGCATCTTCGTCTATCAGGAACAGGTCATGCAGGCGGCGCAGGTGCTGGCGGGCTATTCGCTGGGCGATGCCGACCTGTTGCGCCGCGCGATGGGCAAGAAGGTGCAGGCCGAAATGGACGCCCAGCGCCAGCGCTTTGTCGATGGCTGCGCCACGGTGTCGGGTATCGACGCGGCCAAGGCCAACGAGCTGTTCGACTTGATCGACAAGTTCGCGGGCTATGGCTTCAACAAGAGCCACGCCGCCGCCTACGCCCTGCTGGCCTATCAGACCGCGTGGATGAAGACCCATTATCCGCACGAATTCTTCGCCGCCGCGATGTGCTTCGATATGCATCAGTCTGAAAAACTGAGCATTTTCGTCGACGATATGCGGCGCAGCGGGGTGGCGCTGGCCGGCCCGTGCCTCAACGCCAGCGAGGCGGAATTCAGCGTCGAGCAGACCGACGAGGGCTTGTCTGTCCGCTATGCCTTGGCCGGTATCCGCAATGTCGGCGAAAAGGCGATGGAGACGCTGGTGGCCGAGCGCGAGGCGAATGGCCGCTTTGCCAGCCTGGAGGATCTGTTCCGCCGGGTTGCGCCGGCCAGCCTCAACCGGCGGATGCTGGAAGGGCTGGCGGGGGCGGGGGGCTTTGATGCGCTCGAGCCGAACCGGGCCAAGGTACTGGCCAATGTGGACATCCTGCTGGCCCATTCGGATGCGGAGGAGCGGGCGCGCAATTCGGGCCAGCACGCGCTGTTCGGCGGGGCGGGCGAGGGGGCGCAGGCGCTGCGTTTGGCCGAGGCCGAGCCGTGGAGCCGCTCCGAACAGATGGCGCAGGAACGGGCTGCCTTCGGGTTCTACTTCGCCGCCCACCCGGTCGAGCAATATCGCGCGGTGGCGCTGGCCAATGGCGCGCGGGCGCACGCAGCGCTGACCGCGCAAGGGGTTTCGGGCGGGGGCCGGCAGGGCGCGGTGATGGCGGCGCTGGTGGAGGGGGTGAACCGCCGCAAGACCAAGCGTGGCAAGGATTTCGTGATGGCCGATTTCTCGGACAGCACCGGGCAATTCTCGGCCAGCTGTTTCGAGGAAGGGCTGGTCGACAGTTTCGTGCGCTGGGCCAAGGAAGGCACCTGCGTGCTGTTGCAGGTCGAGCTCGACAGCCCGAGCCCGGAGGAGCCGCCGCGCGTGACGGTGCGCTCGGCCCAGCCGCTGGCCGAGGTGAAAAGCGCCGGGCGGATGAAGCTGGTGCTGGAGGTCGAGCGGGCCGAGGCCTTTGCCGAACTGGCCGCGCTGCTGGTGCCGGGCGAGGCGGGCAAGGGCGAAGTGGTCGCCAAGGTGCCGACCGGCGGGCGGATGACCGAACTGCGGCTGGGCCGCGATTTCGCGCTCGATGGTGAACTGGCCGAGGCGCTGGCGCTGATCCCGGGGGTGGCCAATGTGGCCCTGTCGGCCCAGCGCGGGCGGGCCAATCTGCGGCTGGTGGCTTAGGGAGTTTGACGATGGATTATGTGAACCCGAGCCGGGAGAATTTCGAGGCGTTCAAGGCCCTGCCGCGAGACACGCCGATCCAGATGCTGAACTTCATCCGCTATCGCGAACACGCGGCCTATCCCGAGGGGCACCCCAATGCCGCACTGGGCTGGAGCGGCGCGCGCGCCTACCGCGAATATATCGCCGCGATCCAGCCGGTGCTGGCGCGGGTGGGCGGCAAGATGGTGTGGGAGGCAGCGTTCGAATGCGTGCTGACCGGCCCGGCCGAGCCGGAGTGGGACGAGGTGTTCGTCATGGGCTACCCCAGCGCCAGCGCCTTCCTCGCGATGGTGAAAGACCCGGGCTATTCGGGCGACGTAGTGGTCCACCGCGAGGCGGCGGTGCTGGACAGCCGGCTGATTAGGTATGGGGTGCAGGGGTAGATTTGCTGCCGGGCTGTGTCCGGCGATAGCTGTCTGTCAGGACACGGCAACATTGCGGACATCGCCACAAGCGCTAAGCTGGGTCTGGAGATTAAGGAGCCGGCAGCAATGTGGAACATTCTGGGAGGCTTATTGCTTGTTGGAGTTGGTCTTCTTTGCGTTGCGGTCGGTGCGGGGACTCTCCGGGACATTCCAAAAGGTGAAACGCAGACTCTAAGCCGCTATAAGGCAAGGACTGTCTCTCGCTCAGAAGAGCCGTTTGGTTTCTGGGCCACGATGCTTGGGGGCTTAGTTTGGCTCGGTCTCGGCCTTTTCCTTCTTATCGTGATTGCTGGCGGCGCAATGGGTTGGATCTGAAGCTACGTAAGCCAAGCATTTCGATGCCCGCTTCCCCCAACAAAGCCGCCACTTCCACTCCCTAAAACAACGCCATCTGCCCATCCCGTTCCGGCGGCCGGAACTGGCTGCAATCGAGGCTGGCCCAGTGGCGGTTCAGGCCCAGCCGGGTGCAGGTCTTGTGGAAGCGGGTGCGGGTCAGGTCGGCCCAGACGCCTTGGGGTTTCATCCGGGTGTGGAAGGCGGGGTCGTTGTCGCGGCCGCCGCGCATTTCGCGCACGATATGCATCACCTTGGCGGCGCGGTTGGGGAAATGGTGGGCCAGCCATTCGCGGAACAGGGGCGCCACTTCGTGCGGCAGGCGCAGCATGATCCAGCTGGCGCTGGTCGCCCCGGCCTCGGCCCCCGCCTCCAGCACGCGTTCCAATTGATCGTCGGTGATCGCGGGCACAATCGGCGCGACGCTGATGTGGGCGGGGACGCCAGCCTTGGCCAAGGCCCGCAGCGCGGCGATCCGCCGGTGCGGGGCGGCGGCGCGCGGTTCGATCAGGCGGGAGAGCCGCGGATCGAGGCTGGTGACCGACAGCGCCACCGCAACGAGGCTCAGCCGGGCCAGTTCGCCCAGCAGGTCGAGGTCTGCCAGCACCCGGTCGCTCTTGGTGGTGATCGTCACCGGGTGGCGGCATTCAAGGCACAGTTCGAGCACCGCGCGGGTGATCCGCCATGTCGCCTCGATCGGCTGATAGGGGTCGGTATTGGTGCCCATCGCGATCGGCGCGGGGGTGTAGCCGCGTTTGCCCAGTTCGCGGCGCAGCAGATCGGGCGCACTGGGTTTGGCGAACAGGCGGCTCTCGAAATCCAGCCCCGGCGACAGGTCGTGATAGGCGTGGGTGGGCCGGGCGTAGCAATAGATGCAGCCGTGTTCGCAGCCGCGATAGGCGTTGAGCGAGCGATCGAAGGGAATGTCGGGCGACTGGTTGCGGACAAGGATCGTGCGCGGGTGTTCGATGGTGACGGTGGTGCGCAGGGGCGGGGCTGCGCCGTCCAGCCCCTCGCGCGCATCCAGCCAGTCGCCATCAGCCAGCCTTGCGGCAAGGCCAAAGCGTTGCGGCGTGGCGGCGGAGACCGCGCCGCGGCCACGGGGGGCGGAGGGCTGGGACATAAGGCCTATAGAACATAGAGCGAACATTTGCGCAAGGCTCGCCCGCTTGACAGCGGCGGCGGGGGTGGCGAAGTGGGGAGATGGACGCAGAAGAATTCCGCCGCCACGGCCATGCGCTGGTCGATTGGCTGGCCGACCACATGGGCACCCTGCCGCAGCGCCGGGTCCAGCCGGAAACCACGCCCGGCGGGGTGAAGGCGCTGTTGCCCGCGCACCCGCCCGAGCAGGCGGAGCCGTTCGAGGCCGTGCTGGCCGACCTTGACCGGGTGGTGGCCCCCAACCTGACATACTGGCAGCACCCGCGCTTTTTCGGCTTCTTTCCCGCCAATGCGTTGGCCGCCGGCGTGCTGGGCGACCTGGCCAGCACCGGCCTTGGCGTGCTGGGCCTCTCGTGGCAGGCCAGCCCCGCGCTGACCGAGGTGGAGGAAGTAACCGTCGACTGGATGCGGCAGGCGCTGGGCCTGTCGGACCAGTGGTTCGGGGCGATACAGGATACGGCATCGGGCGCGACGCTGGTGGCGCTGATCGCGGCGCGCGAGAGGGCCAGCGGCTATGCCATGCAGGCGGGCGGCTTGCAGGGCGGCGCGGCGCGGTTGGTGGTCTATGGCAGCGCGGGCGCGCACAGCTCGGTCGCCAAGGCGGCGCTGCTGGCGGGGTTCGGCCGGGATAATCTGCGGCTGATCCCGGTTGGGGCAGACTTTGCGATGTGCCCCGAGGCCTTGGCGCAGGCGATGGCCGAGGACCGCGCGGCGGGGCTGGTGCCGTGCGCGGTGGTTGCCACCTGCGGCGCGACCGGCACCACCGCTTGCGACAATATCGCCGCAATTGCCGATCTGGCCAAGGCGGCCGGGTGCTGGCTGCATGTCGATGCGGCGATGGCGGGCAGCGCGATGATCCTGCCCGAGATGCGCCACCTGTGGGCGGGGGTCGAGGCGGCGGACAGTCTGGTGGTCAATGCCCACAAGTGGCTGGGCGTGCCGTTCGATTGCTCGCTGTTCTACGTGAAGGACGAGGAGCAGCTGCTGAAGGTGATGTCGACTGCGCCCTCCTATCTGCGCTCGGCAGCCGATGGGCAGGTGCGCAACCTGCGCGATACCGGGGTGCCGCTGGGGCGGCGGTTCCGTGCGCTGAAGCTGTGGTTCGTGCTGCGCGAACAGGGGCTGGAAGGCTTGCGCGCGCGGCTGCGGCGTGACCTCGCCAATGCCCAGCGGCTGGCCGATGTGGTGCGCGCCACGCCGCATTGGCGGCTGGTGGCCCCGGTGCCCTTGCAGACGCTGTGCGTGCGGCACGAGCCGCCGGGGCTGACCGGCGCGGCCTTGGACGAGCACAACCGCAGCCTGGCCGAGCGGGTCAATGCGCGCGGGGCGGCATATTTCACCGGGGCGATCATCGGTGGCGCGTGGCTGGTGCGGATTTCGATCGGCGCGGTGGCCAGCGAGTGGGACGATGTGCTGGCCGGCTGGCAGGAATTGCTCGGCGTGGCCGAGGGCTAGGTTGCGATGCGGCGCCGTTCGGCTGCGCCGTGTGCTACCCCGGATCAATCCCGCGGCTCCGCATCGCGCGCGCATTGTGGCGCGCGCGAGATTGCACGGCTGTGACAGCGGTCACGGGCAGGCGGCAGCGCCCGCTGGCGAATGCGGGGTTGCGCCGGGAAGATCGCGGGCGACAGGGGTGTCAGGCCGGCGATGGGCCGCGCGCGCCTGTGCCCCTGATATTCAGGTGGGGCGCGGGGGCGGGGGGCTTGGCCGGCGCGTGGCGAATGGCGGGGTAGCGGCTGAAGCTTGGGTCAGCCCCGCTCGGCCCTTGGGGCTTGGGGATCCCCGCTGGGCGGAGGCGGCGCGGGCAGGCTCGCAAGACCGGCGCCATGGATTAATCCCCGCCCCGCCGACACCGGGCGCACCGGCACCGCAAAGACGCCCACACACACGGCCATGCCGGCCTGACGCGGCCTGCGGAGCGTGCACCACCCGGCGGACCGAATCGCCCATTAACCGATGCGGTTTGTGTAGGACAGGGGGTGTGGGTGGCCGCTTATGCGATTTTCAGGGTGTGAACCGGACTTTCCGGATACGACAACATTGCGGACGTGCAACAGATAGCTCACAAGGCCTCGATGGACTGGTATGAAGCAGGAAGATGGTTAGGCGCAGCGCTTATCATCGCTGTGTTCTTTTTGTTTCCCCGGTGGTTCTCGTTTCGACATCGGGTCACCGCGGGCCTGATCTTATTTCCATTGGGCTGGATCGGCGTGTTCAGTGGTTTGGCTCTCGGCAACAGGCCATTTATGCAGTCCGAGGTGGTCGCATGGGCTTGGGTTGGGACCAGCACAATGGCGATTGCGCTGGGGATTATTCTGCTTGTGCCCGCTCTTTCTGAATGGCGGAAGCGCAGACGAAAACCCAAGCTGCACAAGGAAGTTTGGCCCGCTGGGAATCGTGACGGCTGATTGTCCACTACCCCCAACATTGCTGACATTCCAGCCGCCGCGCTGCCCTGCTGAAAGCGGCCGCTCGGCGCCCCCCTAAACCTCGCGCAGGCGGGGCATGAGTTCGACGAAGTTGCAGGGGCGGTTGCGGCTGTCGAGTTGTTCGGCAAGGATCTTGTCCCAGCCGTCTTTCACCGCGCCGTTGCTGCCGGGCAGGGCAAAGATGTAGGTGCCGCGCGCGACGATAGCCATGGCGCGCGACTGGATCGTGCTGGTGCCGATGGTCTGATAGCTGATCCAGCGGAACAGTTCGCCAAAGCCGGGGATCTCGCGCGCGCCAGCGGCGCCGCTGGGCTCTGCCGCGGCGAGGATGCGGGCGAGGGCCTCTGGCGTTACATCCCGCCCGGTCAGGCCGGTGCCGCCAGTGGTGATCACGCAATCGATCGTGCGATCATCGATCCAGGTGTTGAGGCGGCTGGCGATGCGCGCGGCGTCGTCGATCTCGATTGCGCGTTCGGCCAGGCGGTGGCCGGCGGCGCGGATCCGGTCGGCCAAGAGGTCGCCCGAAGTGTCGGTGGATGGGGCGCGCGTGTCGGACACCGTGAGGAGCGCAATGGCGATGGGCTTGAAAGTGCGGGTGGGGTCAATCGCCACGATCAGTCTCCCGCCGGCTGGTCGAGCCAGCTGACCTGCCGGCTGTTGATTCGCACCGCGCGCGCGGGCCCAAGGCCGGGAAATTCCGGCCATGCGCCCTGCGCCAGCGCGAGCCGGCTTTCCGACAGGCCGCCCGCTTGTCGTTCATACATCCAGTAATTGCGCAGCACCGCGGCGACATAGCCGCGCGTTTCCCAATAGGGCACGCTTTCGATCCACAAGAGCGGGTCGCCGGCGTCGTGGATCTGCTCGTTCCAGCGCGCCACCGGTTGCAGCCCGGCGTTGTAGGCGGCCACCACCTTGGGCAGCAGGCCCTGTGTGGCGGGCGCGGCGCGCAGGGCGGCAAGGTGCTGCTGGCCAAAGGCAAGGTTGATCTCGGGCCGGACCAGATCGGCGGCATTGCCCGAAACGCCGATGGCCGCGGCATGGTCGCGCGCGGCGGCGGGCATGATCTGCATCAGCCCGCGCGCGCCGGCCGGGCTGATCGCGCGGGTGCGGAACAGGCTTTCCTGCAGGATATGGGCATAGACCAGCGCCGGATCGACCTGCCAGCCATTGGCCGGGGCCCATTTGGGGGTGGGATAGCGCGCGGCGGGTTCGGGCGCGGCGCCGCCGGGCAGGTTGCCGGCCATCCACAGCTGGGTCGAGGGCAGGCCAAGGTCGCGCGCCAGCCGGGCCAGCGGCTGGTACAGCGCGGGATCGCCGATGCGGGCCTGATGGCGCAGCACTTCGTCGGCCAGCCCATCCTCGCCCACTTCAGCAAGGGCAACCGCCATGCGGACATTGCCCAGATCGCGCAGCCGCTGCCAGTCGGCCGCGGTGAAATCGGGGGCCTCGTGCGTCGGCGGCAGGCGGATGCCGAGCTGTTCGGCGGCCAGCATGCCGTAGAGCGTTTCATCGCGCATGGCGGCGGCGCGCAGGTGTTCGCCGGCCAGTTCGGGCTTGCGGCAGCGCACCAGCGCGCGGGCCTGCCAGTATTGTGCGGCGGCGGCCAGCTCGGCGTTGTGGGCGAGGGCTGCGGCATGGGCAAAAGCCTCGACCGAGCCGGCGCAGTCGCCCCCGCGCCATGCGGCAAGGCCAGCGGTCCACCAGCCTTCGCCCATCCACGCGCCCGAAACCGGCGCGGTGGTGATCGCCCCGCCGCCGCCGGCCGAGACCGCCAGCGCATAGGCATCGGCATCGCGGTTGGCGATGTAATAGGCCCAGGCAACGCGGGCGCGCCATTCGGCCCGCGCCTCCGCACTCAGCGTGGCGTCGACCCCGTCGAGCAGCGCGCGCGCACCATCCGGGCTGTCGGCCTTGATCGCCTCGAGGATGGCGGCGGAGACCGGGGCGGGCATTGTGCCATCGGCCACGGCGCGCGGGCGGATCCGGCGCGGCGGGGCGGCAATGCTGGTCAGCACCTGCGGCTGGGGCAGTGCGGGCAGGGCGGTGGCCCCGCGCCGGGCGGCCAGCGTCGCGATCGCCTCCGCCTCGGGCAGGTCGGTGCCGCTGGCCAGCCACTGGGTCAGCTGCGGCAGGTCGATCCGTGGCGAGCCGGGGGCGAGGTAGTATTCGGCCAGCGCGATGCGGTGCAGCGGGCCATCGGCGCGCGCGGCAAACAGCACCTGCGCCCGCGCCCAATCCTGCCGGCGGATTGCCGCGAACAGGTCGCGGTACCATGCGCGATCATCTTCCGACAGCAGGCGCGGCACCGCGCTGCGATCCATCCGCGTGCGGAAATAGCTGGCGGCGGCGGAATTGGCATGGGCCACCGGGGCTGCGCCAGGCACGGCCCCCAGCACGGCGAACGCCATGGCCACAGCAGCAAGGACCCGCGCGCGCTTCATCCCTCT
>Ga0007815_1000714_pt1 | contig 10281 bp, 10 predicted proteins | sample CryBogCBE02Aug09_FD_71212 | JGI IMG/M metagenome (GOLD analysis project Ga0007815, IMG submission 71212) | Freshwater microbial communities from Crystal Bog, Wisconsin, USA - CBE02Aug09 | ecosystem: Environmental > Aquatic > Freshwater > Lake | place: Crystal Bog, Wisconsin, USA | collected...
TGCTCCACCGCGCCAATGGCTCGCCGCTGGCCAGCCGCTACGAATTGATGGCCGCGCTGCTGGGCCGAATGGGGCGCGCCGATGCCGCCCCGCTGCTGGCCAAACTGGCCAGCGAGAACGGCGCGAGCGGGATGCGCTGGCAGGCGCTGCGCGAATGCCTTGGCCTAGACACCGCAACCGGCTTCGCCGCGCTCGATGCCATCGCCCGTCGCCCTGACGACCCCCTCGCCCCTTCCGCCGGCGCGCTGCGTGCCCAGCTGGTGGAGAGCTGGCCCCAACTGGCGGAGATTGCCTGATGCCCCGCACCATCGACATCGCCAGCACGGTGGCCATCACCCTCGACGAATGCGTCGACCGGCTGGCCACCACGGGGTTCAACCCTGCCGACGAGGAAAGCCTGACCCATGCCGCGCTGGCGCTGCGCCAGCTGGGCAACAACCGCGACTTTCTGGGCGACATGATCGTCGCCGAGCTGGCCCGCCGCCATGTCGACGATACCTTCGACACCGCCTATGGCCCGCAGGTGCTGATGCTGGCCCGCCCAGCCACCGGCAACTGCTTCCTGCGCGCCAACATCTGGCCCAGCCGCGACGAACACATGATGCGCGCCAGCGGTTCGGACGCTTTCGTATACGGCCTGCCGCACGACCACAATTTCAGCTTCCTGACGCTGGGCTATTTCGGCCCCGGCTACTGGAGCGACTATTACGAGTTCGACTACGATCAGGTCGTCGGCTTTGCGGGCGAGGCCGTGCCGCTGCGCTATGTCAGGCGCGAGCGGCTGGCGGAGGGACAGATCGCGCTCTACCGCGCGCATGTCGATGTCCACGCCCAGCTGCCCGCCGATGCGCTGTCGGTCTCGGTCAACATCATGCATACCTCGGGCGCGCAGGGCTGGCTCGACCAGTATCGCTTCGACCTTGGCAATGGCACTGTGGGCGGGATTGTCAGCAACGGGGCGAGCGAGGCCTTCCTGCGGATCGCGGTCGGGCTGGGCGGGGCCGAGGCGTACGATCTGGCCGAGCACTTCGCCACGCGCCACCCCAGCTGCCGGATGCGGCTCCACGCGCTGGATGCGCTGGCCAGCGTAGCCGAGGGGGAGGCCGCACGCGATGCGCTATGGGCGCGGGCCGAGACGGGCGGCAGCCGGCTGGTCGCCGCTGAAGCCAAAATGCGGCGTACGGCGCTGGAACGGGTGGTGACCTAAAACATTCCGCCCGCCAGCGCATCGCAGGCGGCTTGCAAAATTACCGCCGCCGCCGCGCTGTCGATCCGGTCCTTGCGTTTCGCCCGGCTGAAATCCTGCGCGATCAGGTCACGTTCGGCGCTGGCGGTCGACCAGCGTTCGTCCCACAACAGCACCGGCAGGCCCAGCCCGGCGGCCAGATTGCGCGCATAGGCCCGGCTGGACTGGGCGCGCGGTCCCTCGCTGCCGTCCATGTTGCGCGGCAGGCCGATCACGACGCCCACGATCCCCCGCTCCGCCACCAGCGCGGCCAGCAGCGCCTTGTCGGCCCCGAACTTGCCCCGCGCCAGCGTCTTGCCCGGGCTGGCAAAACGCCAGCCGGCATCGGCGAAGGCGGTACCGATGGTCTGGGTGCCAAGGTCCAGCCCCAGCAGCGCCCCACCGTGCGGCGGCAGCGCGGCGCGAAATTCGGGCGCGCTGTCGGTAATCACATTCTTACCCGCCACGCCGCCACGCGCCGTGCCATATCCGCCCGCACCGCAGAGCGGAACAGCGCGACATCATAGACGTGATAATTGTTGCCCGGCAGCACCTCCGGCCCCAGCTCGGGCGGCGGACCGATCAGGAGCAGGCCGTTATCCGCACAGCGCGCCGGGACCAGACCGGCCACTTGCTTGCCGCTGGCCAGCCGGGTGCCGGGGTTGGCGCTGGCCGGGGCCGCAGGCGCCGCGCCGCCGGTCAGCGGATTGGTGCACAGGAACGGCGGGCGGACTGGTCCGCTGTCATCCAGCGCCGCCCGGCGGGCCTGAATGGCAAGGAACATCGCCGGATCGGCGGGTTCGGCAAAAGACATCCAGCTCATCACACAGCCCGGCTGGTTGGGGGCAGTGCAGGCCGGCAGGCCCAGCGCCGGCAGATCATGCGCAGGCGACACCGCAGCGCCCAGCACATAGGCCGCCGCGACGCGCGCGGCCAGCGGCTGGCCCGCGACACGATCCTTAAGCAGCCGCTTGAGCAGCGCCGCACCGGCGCTATGCCCGGCCAGCACCAGCGGCCGGTCGGGCGCGACTGCGGCAACAAAGCGGTCGAAGGCCAGCAGCAGGTCGCCATAGGCCAGTTCCTCGGCCTGCCGCGCGGCGGGCTGATCGGAGACGACCGTGCCGAAAGTCGGCTGGCGATAGCGCGGGGCCCACAGGTCCGCATCCTCGGCAAAGGGCGCCGCGATGGACTGCAAGGTGGCCTGACTGCGTGCCTCGGTCGCGGCATCGGGGTGCAGCGGGGCGTTCCAGTGGGCACGGTCGAGGTAGGTCAGCGGGTGGACGAAGAACACCGCCGCCTTGCCCGGCGCAGCATCGGCGACAGGGCGCGCCAACCACATGTCGCGCGCCGCATAGGCTTGCGCCCCCAGCGGGGCCTGCGCCTCGAAAGCGTGGCCCGGCTCGAAGGCCAGCCGGGTCAGCCGTTCGGGAAACAGCCGCAGCGCCAGCGCCGCCAGCAGCACCAGCACAACTGCCCCGGCGACGACATAAAGGAATTTGCGGGCCACCGACGCGCTAGGCCTCGCGCGCCTCGGTCAGGTCCGAGCGCCGCTCGAGCAGCACCTTGAGCATTGCCAGCAACGGATCAGCCAGCGCAAGGCCAAGGATGCCGAACAGCAGCCCCATCACCAGCTGCATCGCCAGCACCAGCGCGGGGGCCAGATCGGCAGTACGCTTGGCAACCAAAGGCACGATGATGTTGCCATCGACCCCCATCACCACCGCGAAGACCCCAATGCAGTAAAGCCCCATGCTGGTCCCGCCCGAAAAGCCGACCAGCACCATCAGCAGGCCCGAAATCGGCGCGCCGATATTGGGCAGGAAGGCCAGCAGCGCGGCGATCATCCCCAGCAAGGCCGCCATCGGCACACCATAGATCGCCAGCGCGACATAAATCATCAGGCCCTCGACCATCATCCCGATCAGCCGGCCCATCAGCAGGCGGCGCAGCGCCTTGCCCATCACCAGCAGGGTATGCTCGAAATCATCGCGGTTTTCGCGCGGCAGCATCCAGGCGAGGCCACGGCGATAGGGCGCCGGGTCGATCGCGAAATAGATCCCCAGCACCAGAATCAGGAACAGGGTGGTCATGCCGCCCAGCACGCCGCCGACCACGGCGGTAACCTCGGTAACCCTGGCCAGCGCCCCTTCGACAAGATTCTGGGTGAACTTGGCATCCAGCCGCAGGCCGTGGCGCTGCGCCCAATGCATCCCCTTCATCGCCTGACTGCCGACCATCGCGGGCAGTTCGCTGGCCTGATCAGCGATCTGGCTGCCGGCGAATTCGACCAGCCAGATGCCGAAACCGACCGCAGCCAGCAGCACGATGGCCACCCGCCAGATGCGACCAATCGGTAGCGCCCGGCCCAGCAGCCGCGCGCCGCCGTCGATCAGCGCGCCGAAGACCAGCCCGCCGAAGATCACCAGCAGCGCCTGCGCCAGCAGGACCGCCAGCGCCACCAGCCCGACCACCACGGCCCAGACCAACGCCTTCTTCGCCTCTTCGCGCAGCGCTGGGTCGGTAATGTCGGTTGGCCCGGCGCGCCGGCGCGGGGCGGCCTGAATTTCTGCCGAGGCCTGTGTTTCCGAGGCTAGTGGTTCCGGCGCGGTATCGTCCATCAATGCGCTCCGTTTTCAAGCGGCGGGCGCAGATTGCGCCATGCCCGCCCGGCACGCAAGGCCCGCCACCAGCCCAGCGGCGACCAGCCGGCCCCGCCATCGAGCGAGAAAGTGGTGAATTCGGCCCGCCCGCCAACGTCGGACAGCGGCACCGGCCCGCCCAGCCCCTTGAGGTCGAGCGGCAGGCGGCTGTCGGCCGAATGGTCGCGGTTGTCGCCCATCAGGAAGACATGGCCGGCGGGCACCGCCTGCTCGGGCACATTGTCGTATTCCTGGTTCATATGATCGATGATGCGATAGGTCGCGCCATTGGGCATAGTCTCGCGCAGCACCGGCAGCGCGCAAACCATCTGGCCCGACGGCTTGCGCTCCAGCATCCCCTCGAAGCCCCAGCCGGTGCACGGTTCCGGATCCTCGTCCGAGCGCAGCGCGTCGAGCGGCAGTTCAACCGGCGGCTCCATCGCCTGCGGCACCTTGTGGCCGTTCAGCACGATCTGGCCATTGACTAGCGCGATCCGGTCGCCCGGCAGCGCCACCACCCGCTTGATGTAATCGTCGCGCCCACCGCGCGGCACCACAATCACCACGTCGCCATATTCGGGCGTGCTCGGCCAGATCCGCCAGCCGCCGCGCGGCAGGACGTGAAAGCTGGCCGAGGCCCAGTTCCAGCCATAGGGGAACTTGCTGACCACCAGCCGATCGCCCACCCACAGGTTGGGCGCCATCGAGGCGCTGGGGATGTAAAACGGCTTGGCGACAAAGCTGTGGAAGGCCACCACCGCCAGCAACATCAGCGCCAGCCCGCGCAATTCGCCCAGCCAGTCGAACCCCAGCTCGGCGGCCAGAGTCTCGGCCGCAGGCGTCTCGGCAGTGGGCGATTCGGCAGCGCGTTCGGGCGTCGGGGATGGCGTGGTCATGGATGCTCTAAAGCGGCAGCGCCTCGATCACCACAAAGGCCTGAGCCCAGGGATGGTCGTCGGTCAGCGTCAGGTGGACAGCCGCGCGGTAGCCCGCCGGGGTGATCGCCGCAAGCTGCGCCGCCGCGCCGCCGCTCAATTCCAGCGTCGGCGCGCCCGACGGGGCGTTGACCACCCCGATGTCCTTCATGAACACCCCGGCCTTGAACCCGGTGCCCACCGCCTTCGAGAAGGCCTCCTTCGCGGCAAAGCGCTTGGCAAGGGTTCCGGCCTTGGTGAAAGGACGCTTGGCGGCCTTGGCTCGCTCCCGGTCGGTAAAGACGCGTTGTTCGAACCGCTCGCCAAAGCGGTCGAGCGAGGCCTGGATCCGCTCGATGTTGCAGAGGTCGGAACCGATCGCCAGAATCACCGCGCCGCGTCCATCAGCTCGCGCATCCGCCGCACCGCCGCATCGAGCCCGCAAAAGATCGCCTCGCCAATCAGGTAGTGGCCGATGTTGAGTTCGGCCAGATGCGGGATTGCGGCAATCGGCTGGACATTGTCATAGGTCAGGCCATGCCCGGCGTGCGGCTCGATGCCGTTGCGCACGGCCAGCGCCGCCATGTCGGCAATCCGCTTGAGCTCGACCGCCCGGGTCTCGTCGCTGGCATGGGCATATTCGCCGGTGTGCAATTCGACCACCGGCGCGCCCAGCCGCATTGCGGCCTCGATCTGGCGTGGTTCGGGGGCAATGAACAGGCTGACGCGAATCCCGGCATCGTTCAGGCGGGCAACAATCGGCGCAAGGCGATTGTGCTGCCCGGCGGCATCCAGCCCGCCCTCGGTCGTCCGCTCCTCGCGCCGCTCGGGCACGATGCAGGCGGCGTGAGGCTTGTGGCGCAGGGCTATTGCCAGCATCTCGTCGGTCGCGGCCATCTCGAGGTTGAGCGGCAGACTGGTCGCAGCCTGAATGCGCGCCAGATCCTCGTCGCGGATATGCCGCCGGTCCTCGCGCAGGTGGGCGGTGATGCCATCGCCGCCGACCGCCGCAACGATCTCTGCCGCCCGCACCGGATCGGGGTGTTCGCCCCCGCGCGCGTTGCGAATGGTGGCGACGTGGTCGATGTTGACCCCCAGCCGCAACCGGCCCGGCATCGCCCCCGCCACCATCACGCCGCCGCCCGGCTGCCAGGCTTGACCGCCGGGGTGGCGGCAAGGTGCGCGGGCACCTCGTCCGGCGCCCAGGTCGGGAAGTTGAGCGCGATCAGCGCGGTGAAGGGCACGCCAAGGTCGACCGACCCGGCACTGCGATCGACCAGCGCGGCGGCGCAGATCACTTCGGCGCCGGTTTCCTCGATCGCCTTGATCGCCTCGCGGCTGGAGAGGCCCGTGGTAACCACGTCCTCGACCATCAGCACCTTGTCGCCGGCCTTCAGCGCGAAGCCGCGGCGCAATTCGAACGTGCCGGTCGGGCGTTCGACGAACATCGCCTCCACACCCAGCGCGCGGCCCATCTCGTGGCCGATAATCACCCCGCCCATCGCCGGGGACACCACCTTGGTGATATCGCGGCGCAGATCACGTGGCAGGCTGGCCGCCAGCGCCACGGCCAGCCGGCTGGCCCGCATCGGATCCATCAGTACCCGCGCGCACTGGAGATAATGCGCACTGTGCCGCCCTGAGGAGAGCAGAAAATGCCCCTCCAACAAGGCCTGGCTGGCCCGAAATTCGGCCAGCACTTCATCCTCGGTCATCGCTTGTCAGTCCCTGTCGTGGCGGGCTGTCCGCCGCTGTCGTTGAACGGTGTCAAAAATATGCCCTAGAGGCGCTTGAGGCGGCGGGCAAGCGCGCGTATAGGCCCGGCCGTGGGGCATGACCCCCATGGGACCAGATTGATGTTTCACCGTCGCGCAGGGGGAGGCTTTCACCTTCTGCAGACCATGCCAATCGGAAGCACCAAAACGATGACATTCGGGGAATTTTTCCGCAATACCGGTCGGGGCCTGCTTGGCCTCGGGCTCGCCGCGCTGGCTGGCGCGGCGCTGATCGGCGCACCGCAGGCGGCCTATGCCGCGGCTGATGCTGCCCCCAAGGAATCGGTCGCGACTGTCGCGGCCGCGGCTCCCGCTGGCGACCACTTCACGGTTGCGCCGGGCGGTTATACCCCGATGAAACCGACCGCGGGCAAAGGCCAGCCGGTCGATGGCGGCATTGGATTCCAGCACCAGTACTCGCCCAATGGCGAACTGGCGCTGTCGATCCATGACGGCATCCTGCTGCCTTTGATCTTCGCAGTTGCCGCGCTGGTTGCGGTGCTGCTGCTGGTGGTGATCGTGCGCTTCAACAAGCGCGCCAACCCGGTTCCTTCCAAGACCAGCCACAACACCGTACTCGAAGTGGTGTGGACCGGCGTGCCGGTGCTGCTGCTGGCGGTGGTCTCGATCTACTCGCTCGACCTGATCGCCAAGCAGTACAAGCCCGCGCCGAAGAATGCGGTCACCATCAAGGCCACCGGCAACCAGTGGTACTGGACCTATTCGTACCCCGACAATGGCGGGTTCGAGGTGACCAGCAACATCCTTAAGGAAAAGGAAGCCGACGCGCGCGGCGAACCCCGTCAGCTGGCGGCAGACTTCCGTATGGTCGTTCCCGCGGGCGAGCCGATCCGCCTGCAGACCATCGGCGCGGACGTGATCCACTCGTTCGCCGTTCCCTCGCTGTGGTTCAAGCTCGACGCCGTTCCCGGCAAGATCAACGAGCGCCAGCTGGTGATCAAGGAACCGGGCGTTTACTACGGCCAGTGCTCGGAACTGTGCGGCGCACGCCACGGCTACATGCCGATCGTGGTCGAGGCTCTCGACCGGCCGCACTTCAACGCCTGGGTGATGACCCACTCCGGCGCCAAGATCGATGGCGCTCCCGAAGCCCCCAAGGCTGCTGCCGCTCCGGCGGCGGAGGCCCCCAAGGCCGACGCCGCCCCCGCCAAGCCGGCCTGACCCCCTTTTGACACGAAGGTAAGCAAGACATGGCTACCACCGCTGAACATTTCGAGGCGCATGGCCACGACCATGCCCACCATGATGCCGACCACAAGCCGGGCTTCTTCGCCCGCTGGTTCATGTCCACCAACCACAAGGACATCGGCACGCTCTACCTGATCTTCGCGATCATGGCGGGCGTGATCGGTGGTGCGGTTTCCGGCCTGATGCGCTGGGAACTGGCCGAACCGGGCATTCAGGTGCTCGACAAGGTCGCCAGCTTCCTCGGGATCACCAACCCCAGCTTTGACCAGCAGCTCCACCTGTGGAACGTGCTGATCACCGCGCACGGCCTGATCATGGTGTTCTTCATGGTCATGCCGGCGATCATCGGCGGCTTCGGCAACTGGTTCGTTCCGATCATGATCGGCGCGCCGGACATGGCCTTCCCGCGGATGAACAACATCTCGTTCTGGCTGACCGTTGCCGGTTTCGTGTCGCTGATGCTCTCGGCGTTCGTGCCGGGCGGCACCGGTCAGGGCGCTGGCATCGGCTGGACCGCCTATGCCCCGCTGTCGACCACCGGCAGCCAAGGCCCTGCGGTGGACTTCGCGATCTTCTCGCTCCACCTCGCCGGCGCGGCCTCGATCATGGGCGCGATCAACTTCATCACGACCATCTTCAACATGCGCGCGCCGGGCATGACGCTCCACCGCATGCCGCTGTTCGTGTGGTCGGTGCTGGTCACCGCCTTCCTGCTGCTGCTGGCGCTGCCGGTGCTGGCCGCGGCGATCACCATGCTGATCACCGATCGCAACTTCGGCACCACCTTCTTCGACCCCGCTGGCGGTGGTGACCCGGTGCTGTTCCAGCACCTGTTCTGGTTCTTCGGTCACCCCGAAGTGTACATCATGATCCTGCCGGGCTTCGGCATCATCAGCCAGATTGTCTCGACCTTCTCGAAGAAGCCGGTGTTCGGCTACCTCGGCATGGCCTACGCGATGGTCGCCATCGGCGTCGTCGGGTTCGTCGTCTGGGCGCACCACATGTACACCACCGGCATGACCGTTGATGTGAAGATGTACTTCACCGCCGCCACCATGGTGATCGCGGTGCCCACCGGCATCAAGATCTTCAGCTGGATCGCGACGATGTGGGGCGGGTCGATCGAGTTCAAGAGCCCGATGGTCTGGGCGATCGGCTTCATCTTCCTGTTCACCGTCGGTGGCGTGACCGGCGTTGTCCTCGCCAACGGCGGGATCGACGACAACCTGCAGGACACCTACTACGTCGTGGGCCACTTCCACTACGTGCTGTCGCTGGGTGCGGTTACCTCGCTGTTCGCCGGGTTCTACTACTGGTTCCCGAAGATGAGCGGGCGCTGGCACTCGGAGTTCCTGTCGCACCTGCACTTCTGGGTGTTCTTCGTCGGCGTGAACATGATCTTCTTCCCGATGCACTTCCTCGGGCTGCAGGGCATGCCGCGTCGCTATCCGGACTATGCCCCGGCCTATGCCCACTGGAACCACCTCGCCTCGCTGGGCTACGTGGTGATGGCGGCTTCGATGGTGATCTGGTTCGTCAACATCATCTACGCCTTCACCATGGGCAAGAAGGCGGAAGGCAACTATTGGGGCGAGGGCGCGACGACGCTGGAGTGGACGCTGTCCAGCCCCCCGCCGTTCCACCAGTTCGAAACCGTTCCGGTGATCGAAGACAACGACCACCACTAAGATTCGCCACTGGCAAATCAGCAGGGCCTCGGGGGAAACCCCGGGGCCCTTTGCTATCCTGCCCCTTGGTGCATGGGGCAGCCCTTTGCTTTGGCGGCCCACGCGCCTATAGCGCCAGTCGTGACTCAGCCCCCCACCCCCGCCCAGCTGTACCCCGCCGACTGGCGCGACTTCTTCGCGCTGACCAAGCCGCGCGTGATGACGCTGGTGGTCTTCACCGGGCTGTGCGGCCTGCTGGCGGCACCCGGCCATATCCATCCGGTGCTGGGGGCTACGGCGATCCTGTGCATCGCAGTGGCGGCCGGCGGGGCGGCGGCGCTCAACCAGTGGTGGGAAGCCGACATCGATGCGCTGATGAAGCGCACGCAGGCCCGCCCGATCCCCGCCGGGCGGATGGACCGCACCAATGCCCGCGACTTCGGCGTGGCCCTGTCGGCCGGCGCAGTGCTGGTAATGGGGCTGGCGCTGGGCTGGCTGGCGGCGCTGATCCTTGCCGTCTCGGTGGTCTATTACGCGCTGCTCTACACCGTCTGGCTCAAGCCGCGCACTCCGCAGAACATCGTGATCGGCGGCGGCGCCGGGGCCTTCCCGCCGATGATCGGCTGGATCGCAGTGACCGGGCAGATCACCCTGATGCCGGTGGTGCTGTTCCTGATCATCTTCTTCTGGACTCCGCCGCATTTCTGGGCGCTCGCGCTGTTCGTCCAGACCGATTACGCCAAGGCCGGAATCCCGATGCTGCCGGTGGTGGCGGGCGAGGTAGCGACCCGCCGGCAGATCCTGATTTACACAGCACTGCTGGCCCAGCTGAGCCTCGTGCCGTGGTGGATC
>Ga0007815_1000715_pt1 | contig 10274 bp, 9 predicted proteins | sample CryBogCBE02Aug09_FD_71212 | JGI IMG/M metagenome (GOLD analysis project Ga0007815, IMG submission 71212) | Freshwater microbial communities from Crystal Bog, Wisconsin, USA - CBE02Aug09 | ecosystem: Environmental > Aquatic > Freshwater > Lake | place: Crystal Bog, Wisconsin, USA | collected...
CTACAATGCCAATCCCGCCTCGATGCGCGCGACTCTGGCCAGTCTGGCCCGCACCTCGGCGCAGCGGCGGATCGCGGTGCTGGGCAGCATGAAGGAGCTGGGCGACTTCGCCCCCGGGCTTCACGCCGCGCTGGCCGCTCCGCTGGCCGAAGCCGGGGTCGACTATGCGTTGCTGGTCGGGCCGGAAATGGCCGCACTGGCTGACGAACTGGGGAAAGCCGCGACAATGGCGCTTGGCACCACGCCTGCATTCGCCCATTGCCATGATTGTGATGCAGCCATTGCGGCGCTGGCGGCCTTCGGGCTGCGCGGTGGCGACGCAGTGCTGGTCAAGGGTTCGAATTCGGTCGGGCTGGGGCGGCTGGTGGCCGCGCTGCTGGCCGGGCAGATGCAGGGTCGCTGAATGCTCTATGTAATCGCCAACTGGCTGCATTTTCCCGGGGTGGCGAATCTGATCCGCTACCAGACCTTCCGCGCGGGTGCCGCGCTGATGACGGCGCTGGTGGTCGGCCTGGTGATCGGCCCGCGCTTCATCCTGATGCTGCGGATGAAGCAGGGCAAGGGCCAGCCGATCCGCGAGGATGGGCCGCAAACTCACCTCGCCAAGCGCGGCACGCCGACGATGGGCGGGCTGATGATCCTAACCGCGGTGGCGGTTTCGATGTTCCTGTGGATGGACCTGACCGACCCGCTGGTCTGGGCCTGCGTTGCCGTAACGCTGGGCTTTGGCGCGATCGGCTTTCTCGACGATTACGACAAGGTCACCAAGCGCAGCCACAAGGGCGTTTCGGGTAAGGTGCGGCTGCTGGCCGAATTCGCGGTGGCGGGTGTCGCCTCGTGGATCATCGTGCGCTACATCGGGCGCACCGACCTCTACGTGCCTTTCATCAATTACCGGGTGATCCCGCTGGGGCCTCTCTATTACGTCTTTGCCGCGACGGTGATGGTGGGGGCGGGCAATGCCGTCAACCTGACCGACGGGCTGGACGGGCTGGCCACCATGCCGGTGATCATCGCCGCCGGGGCCTTTGCGATCATCGCCTACCTGACGGGCCGGGTCGACTATGCCCATTACCTTGGCATCCCGCACGTGCCGCGCGCGGGGGAACTGGCGATCCTGTGCGCCGCGATCATGGGCGCGGGGCTGGGTTTCCTGTGGTTCAACGCGCCGCCTGCGGCCGTCTTCATGGGCGATACCGGCAGCCTCGCGCTCGGCGGCGCGCTGGGGGCAATCGCGGTTGCCGCGCACCACGAAATCGTGCTGGCGATTGTCGGTGGTCTGTTCGTGCTGGAGGCGGCCAGCGTGATAATTCAGGTGTTCTTCTATAAGCGCACCGGGCGCCGGGTGTTCCGCATGGCACCGATCCACCACCATTTCGAACAGCTGGGCTGGGCGGAATCAACGGTCGTGATCCGCTTCTGGATCGTCTCGATCGTGCTGGCGGTGATTGGCCTTGCCACGCTGAAGGTGCGGTGATCACCTCAGCCGCCTTTGCCGGAAAACGTTATGCCGTGCTGGGGCTGGCGCGCAGTGGTGCCGCCGCGGTAGCCACGCTGGTCGCCAGCGGAGCCGAGGTTACTGCCTGGGACGCACGCGAGGAACCGCGCGCACTGGCCGCCGCGCGCCACCCGGGCCTTGAACTGGCCGACCCTTGCGCCATCGATCTTACCGGTTATGCCGCGCTGGTGGTCTCGCCGGGCGTACCGCTGAACCGCCATCCGGTGGCCGAGGCGGCGGCTAAGTTCGGCGTGCCGCTGATTTGCGATATCGAACTGTTTGCCGAAGCGCGGGCCAGCCTGCCGGCGCACCGTGTGGTCGGGATTACCGGCACCAATGGCAAGAGCACGACCACCGCGCTGGTCCACCACCTGCTGAAAAGCGCCGGACTGCCGGCGCGGATGGGCGGCAATATCGGCCTGCCAGTGCTGGAGCAGGATCCGCTGCCGGCTGGCGGCGTCTATGTGCTGGAACTAAGCTCGTTCCAGATCGACCTGACCCACAGCCTGGCCTGTGATGCGGCCGCGCTGCTCAATATCACGCCCGACCACCTCGACCGCTATGCCGGTTTTGCCGAATATGCCGCGGCCAAGGCCCGGCTGTTCGCGATGCAGGATCCGGCCGCCCCCGCGGTGTTCGGGCTGACCGATGCCGAGACCGGGGCCATCGCTGGGCACGAGGCACAGCGCCGGGCCGCGGCTGGGGCTGCGGGCACGGTGCGGATGGTCGACGGAGCCGACCTTGCCGCGTTGCAGCCGGACTGGGCCAGCCTGCAAGGGCCGCACAACCTGCAGAATGCCGCGGTCGCCATCGCGCTGGTCGAGGCGCTGGGGATCACCCCGGCGCAATGGCGCCCGGCGCTGGCAACCTTTCGCGGCCTGCCGCACCGGATGGAACAGGTGGGCGAGGCCAATGGCGTCTCGTTCATCAACGACAGCAAGGCAACCAACCCGGCCTCTGCCGCTCCGGCGCTGGCGGCTTTCCCGCCGGTAGCTGGCCATCGCCGCGTCCACTGGATCGTCGGCGGGCTGCCCAAGGGTGATCGGCTGGACGAGTGCGAGGCGCATTTCGGCAATGTTGCCGCCGCCTATTGCATCGGCGATGCCGGCCCGCGCTTTGCCGAATTGCTGGCCCCGGCCATGCCGGTCCACCGCAGCGAGATGATGTGCGAGGCGATCCGCGAGGCCATTGCCCATGCCGCGCCGGGCGACGTCGTGTTGCTGTCGCCGGCCTGCGCCAGCTTTGACCAGTTCCGCGATTATGAAGCGCGCGGCGACGCCTTTCGCCAGATCGTGGCGGCGCTGACCGACCCTGAGGGGGAAGCCGGGGTGCCCTGCTGATGGCCTCGCCCCCGCCCTATATCCCCAGCGGCTCGCGCGTCATTCCCGGTTCCTCGCCCTCCATCCGCCGCAACCGGCGCAGCGAGCTGGCGATCTGGTGGCGCGAAATTGACCGGGTGCTGGTCGCGCTGGTGCTGGCGCTGATGGCCTTGGGGCTGATCGCGGATACCGCCGCCAGCCCGGCCGCCGCCCGCCGCCTGTCGACCGGCGCGGTGCATTACGACGATTTCCACTTCCTGTGGCAGCAGGTCCGCTTCCTGTTCGTAGGCGTCGTGGCGATGTTCGTCGTCTCGCTGTTCCCTCGCGAACTGGCGCGGCGGCTGGGTATCATGCTGGGCCTCTCGATGCTGGTCGCGCTTATGCTGGTGCCGGTGGCGGGCGTGACGATCAACGGTGCGCGGCGCTGGCTGAACCTTGGCATTTCGCTGCAACCGTCCGAATTCATGAAGCCCGCCTTCGCGATCATGCTGGCGTGGATTTTGTCGTGGCGGATGAAGGACCCGGGCCTGCCGGTGATGGCGATTGCCACCGGCCTGATGGGGCTGGTGGCGATGTTCCTGATGATGCAGCCCGATTTCGGCTCGACCATGCTGTTCGCCGGGGTCTGGCTGGTGATGATGTTCCTGGCCGGGCTGTCCCCGCGCAAGATCGGCGCGCTGATCGGGGCGCTGGTGGTGGGGATTGTTGCCGCCTACGTGTTCTACGCCAATGCCCGCCACCGTATCGATGCCTTTCTGGGTGGCGGCACCGCTTACGATCAGGTCGATCTGGCGCGCCATACCCTGTTGGCGGGCGGCTGGACCGGGACCGGGCTGTGGCTGGGCCAGCACAAGCTGGGCCTGCCCGAAAGCCAGACCGACTACATCTTCTCGGTGATCGGCGAGGAATTCGGCCTGCTGGCCTGCGCGCTGGTGGTGCTGGTCTATTTCGCCATCGTCATGCGGGTGCTGATCCGGCTGGTGGAGGAGGAGGACCTGTTCAGCGTGCTGGCGGCGACGGGTCTTGTCGCGCAGTTCGGCGGGCAGGCCTTCATCAATATCCTCGTCAACCTCGACCTGTTTCCCAGCAAGGGGATGACCCTGCCGCTGATCTCGTGCGGCGGTTCGTCGACGATTGCGCTGTGCCTTGGGCTGGGCTTCCTGCTGGCGCTGACCCGGCGCAACCCCTATCTGGTGCGGGGGCCTTTTACCCGGCCCGGAGGCCTGCGGCGATGAGCGTTTCGCGTCACTATGTGCTGGCTGCCGGGGGTACCGGTGGGCACCTGATCCCGGCCTTCGCGCTGGCGGTCGAGCTGGAGCGGCGTGGCCACAGGGTCGAGCTGATTACCGACGCGCGCGGCGCGGCCATCCCTGGCAAGCCCGATTTCCTGCCGGCCCACGTGCTGCCCGCCGGGCGCTTGCAGGGCAAGAACCCGCTGAACTGGCTGCGCGGGCTGAAGGCGATTGTCGAGGGGCGGGCGATGGCGAAGCGGCTGTTCGCCAGCTATCAGCCCAGCTGCGTGGTCGGCTTTGGTGGTTACCCCGCCTTTCCGGCGCTGAGCGCGGCGGCGGCGATGAAGATCCCCACCGTGATCCACGAACAGAACGCGGTGCTGGGCCGGGTCAACCGGCTGCTGGCGGGCCGCGTCGATGCCATTGCCACCGCCTATCACACGGTCGAGCGGCTGGCGGCGAAGCATTGGGGCATGGTCCACTGCATCGGCAATCCGGTGCGGCCAGAGGTGCTGGCGCTGCGCGGCGAGCCGTTCCCCCCGCTGACCGAGGCCGGCCTGCTGCGCGTGCTGGTCACCGGCGGCAGTCAGGGCGCGCGGGTGCTGGCCGAAGTGGTGCCCGATGCGCTGGCGATGCTGCCCCCCGCGCTGGCGACCCGGCTGCAGGTGACCCAGCAGTGCCGGCCCGAGGATATCGAGGCGGTGCGGGTGCGCTATGCCAGCCACGGCATTCCCGCCGAGCTTGCGACCTATTTCGAGGATATGGCGACCCGGCTGGCCGATGCCCACCTGTTCATCGGCCGCAGCGGCGCCAGCACGATTGCCGAGCTGACCGCCGTGGGCCGCCCGGCGATCCTGATCCCGCTGCCCGGCGCGACCGACGACCATCAGGCCGCCAATGCGCGCGAAATGGCCGCCAGCGGCGGCGCGCGGATGATGCGCCAGCCGGCGGTGACGACCATCAACCTTGCCCGGCTGAACGAATACAAGCGCAATGCGATGATGCTGGCCCAGTCCGACGCCTATCAGGAAATGGCGAAAGACCTGTGCCGCCAGATCCGCGCGATCGCCCAGAACCCCGAGACGCTGGCCAATGCCGCGCACGCGGCGTGGAACTGCGGCCTGCCCAATGCCACACGCGATCTGGCCGACCTGGTCGAGGCCTTTGGCGGGGCCCCGCTGATGGACGTTATCCGGGTGGGTGAGGGGCGCGCGAGCGCGGCACAGACGCAGCGGCAAGGGGCAGTAGCATGAAGGGCGTCGGCACCGAGATCGGCACGATCCATTTCGTCGGCATCGGCGGGATCGGCATGTCGGGCATTGCCGAGGTGATGGCCAACCTTGGCTACACCGTGCAGGGCAGTGACATTGCCGAGGGCTATGTGGTCGAGGGGCTGCGCAAGCGCAGCATTAAGGTGATGATCGGGCATCGGGCCGAAAACGTTGGCGATGCGGCGGTGGTGGTGACCAGCACCGCGGTGAAGCGTGACAACCCCGAAGTGGTCGCCGCGCTGGAGGCGCGCATTCCTGTGGTCCGCCGCGCCGAGATGCTGGCCGAACTGATGCGGCTGAAGAACACCGTGGCGGTGGCCGGCACCCACGGCAAGACCACGACGACCAGCATGGTCGCGGCGCTGCTCGACGCCGGCGGGGTCGACCCGACGGTGATCAACGGCGGGATCATCAACAGCTATGGTTCCAACGCGCGGCTTGGTGCTTCCGACTGGATGGTGGTCGAGGCCGACGAGAGCGATGGCAGTTTTCTGCGGCTGGATGGCACGATTGCCGTGGTCACCAATATCGACCCCGAGCATCTTGACCATTACGGTTCATTTGATGCCGTAAAAAGTGCCTTTGTGGAATTCATCGAGAACGTGCCTTTCTATGGTGCCGCGGTGCTGTGCCTTGACCATCCCGAGGTGCAGGCGGTGATCGGCAAGGTGCGCGACCGCCGGGTGATCACCTATGGCTTTTCGGCGCAGGCCGATGTGCGCGGCGAAGCGGTCACGCCGCATCCGGGCGGCAACCGCTTTGACGCTGTGCTCCGCGCGCGCGATGGCTCCAGCCGGCGGATCGAGGGGATCGACCTGCCGATGCCGGGTCGCCACAATGTTCAGAACGCGCTGGCGGCGGTGGCCGTGGCGGTGGAAATGGGCGTGGCGGACGAAGTGATCCGCACCGGCTTTGCCAAATTTGGCGGGGTCAAGCGGCGCTTCACCAAGGTTGGCGAAGTGGCGATGGCCGGCGCGGCGCCGGTGAGCGTGATCGACGATTATGGCCATCACCCGGTCGAGATCCGCGCCGTGCTGGCCGCCGCGCGCGAAGGCGTCCGGGGACGGGTGATCGCGGTGGTCCAGCCGCATCGCTTTACCCGGCTGCGCGACCACATGGCCGACTTTCAGGGCGCCTTCAACGATGCCGACGTGGTCTATGCCGGGCCGGTCTATGCCGCGGGCGAGGCCCCGATCGAGGGCGTCGACAGCGCGGCGATGGTCGCGGGTATGAAGGAACGCGGGCACCGTTCGGCGCATCTCGTTGCCGGGGCGGATGAGCTGGCCGAGGTGCTGGCCACCGCGATCCAGCCGGGCGACATGGTGGTCTGCCTGGGGGCGGGCGACATTACCAAGTGGGCAGCTGGCCTTGCCGCCGCGATCACGGCGCGGAGGGGCGGGTGAGTGTTGCCAGCCTTCCCAAGGTCGCCGGCAAGCTGACGGCAGAGGCCCCGCTGGCCCCGCTGGTCTGGTTCAAGGCCGGCGGCGCGGCGCAATGGCTGTTCGAGCCCAAGGACGCCGCCGACCTTGCGGCCTTCCTGCGCGATCTGGACCCGGCTGTGCCGGTGATGGCGCTGGGGCTGGGCAGCAACCTGATTGTGCGCGACGGCGGGGTGCAGGGTGTCGTGGTGCGGCTGGGCAAGGCCTTTGCCGGGGTGCGCGAAGTGGCGCCCGATACGCTCGAATGCGGCGGCGGGGCCAGCGGCATTCTGGTCTCCTCCACCGCGCGGGATGCGGGGATCGCCGGGCTGGAATTCCTGCGCTCCATCCCCGGCACGGTCGGCGGCTTCGTGCGGATGAACGGCGGGGCTTACGGGCGCGAAACCTGCGACATTCTGGTCGATTGCGACGTGGTGTTGCGCGACGGCACACTGGTCACGCTACCTGTGGCCGATCTCCACTACACCTATCGCCACAGCGAACTGCCCGAGGGCGCCATCGTGGTCGCCGCGCGGTTCCGGGGGCAGGCGGGCGAACCGGCCGCGATTCAGGCCGAGATGGACCGCATCGCCGCCTCGCGCGAGGCGAGCCAGCCGCTGCGGAGCAAGACTGGCGGCTCCACCTTCAAGAACCCTGATGGCCACAAGGCGTGGCAACTGGTCGATGCCGCCGGGTGCCGGGGCCTCGCCCTGGGCGGGGCGCAGGTTTCGGAAAAGCACACCAATTTCCTGATCAACACCGGCACGGCGACCAGCACCGAGATCGAGGCACTGGGCGAGGAAGTTCGGCGGCGGGTCAAGGCCCAGTCCGGCGTCGATCTGGAATGGGAAATTCAGCGGGTGGGGCGGCCATGAGTGACCCGCGTCCGCTGGATGACTACGAAGAAAAGCTGCTGGAGAATGTCGCCAAGCGTGGTTTTCAGGTCACGACCGTTACAGCGGGTGAAGATTTTCCTCTCTTTTCTTATTCTATCGGGTTTCCGGCGACAGTCGGTCAAGGGGAGGTCATTGCCGTTGGCCTGCACCATATGACAGCCTATGACGTGATTGATCGAATCTTTGCCCGTTGCCGTGATGGTATGGCCCTGGGTGATGATTTGATTTTGGCAGACGTGCTTGGTGACTATCCCGTGGTCGTCAAGGCAATACCGGTTACAGCCATTACTAGGGATCGATTCAACTCGGCCATGTGGTTTCACAAGCGCCATTTTGGAACGCCACTTATCCGCGCATACCAGTTGGTTTGGCCCTGTGCGACAACGCGCTTGTATCCTTGGGATGCAGAATGTCCCGAGGGTGTGATCTCCAGCCAACCGCTCATCTATCAATCGAGTATCCATTGATGCCCCTCCCCAAACTTCATGTCGCGGTCTTGATGGGCGGCTGGTCGTCAGAGCGGCCGGTTTCGCTGATGAGCGGCGAGGGGGTCGCTGCGGCTCTGGAATCGCGCGGGCATCGCGTCACGCGGATCGATATGGGGCGTGACGTCGCCGAGGTGCTGGCGCGGGCCGCGCCGGATGTGGTGTTCAATGCGTTGCACGGCACGCCGGGCGAGGATGGCACGGTGCAGGGGCTGATGGACCTGATGGGCCTCACCTACACCCATTCGGGCCTCGCCACTTCGGTGATCGCGATCGACAAGGAACTGACCAAGCAGCGGCTGGTGCCGCATGGCATTCCGATGCCGGGCGGGCGGATCGTGGCGAGCGAGGACCTGTACCGCGCTGACCCGCTGCCGCGCCCCTATGTGCTGAAGCCGGTCAACGAGGGCAGCAGCGTTGGCGTTGCGATTGTGACCGAGGGCGGCAATTACGGCCAGCCGATTGGCCGCGATGTGGCGGGGCCGTGGCAGCAGTTCGATCACCTGCTGGCCGAGCCGTTCATCCGTGGCCGCGAACTGACCACGGCGGTGCTGGGCGACCGCGCCCTGATGGTGACCGAACTGATCCCCACCACCGAGTTCTACGATTTCGACGCCAAGTACACCGATGGCCTGACCCGCCACGTCTGCCCGGCGGAGATCCCCGATCATGTTGCCGAGGCCTGCAAGGACATTGCGCTCCGCGCCCATCAGTTGCTGGGTTGCCAGGGCACCAGCCGCAGCGATTTCCGCTGGGATGATAGCCAGGGCGTCGCCGGGCTGTTCCTGTTGGAGGTCAACACCCAGCCGGGGATGACGCCGCTGAGCCTGGTGCCCGAACAGGCGCGGCACACGGGGCTGGACTATCCCGATCTGGTCGAGGCGATCCTTGCCGAAGCCCTCAAGGACCGGGAGCAGGCGGCATGAGCCAGAAGCTGAAGCGCGGCGGGCCCTCGGCCCGCGCCGTTGCCGCCCGCGCCGACACCGGCCGCAAGATCCGCAAGGCGCGCGCGCAGACCAACACCACTTTCGACCGGCTGCTGGCCGCCCTGCCGTTCAGCGAGGCGCAGCTGCACCGGCTGTTTCTGGCGATGATCCTGGGCGCGGCGGTGGCGCTGGCCTGGCTGGTTGCCAGCCTCGCCGGGGTTCCGGCGCTGGCGCGCGAGCAACTGGCGGTGGTGTCGAAGCAATCGGGTTTCGAGGTGCGCCGGGTCGAGGTGCGCGGGGTGCAGCACCTGAATGAACTCAAGATCTACGAACGCGTGCTGGCCGAGCGTGACCGCGCGATGCCGCTGGTCGACCTTGCCGCCTTGCGGGCCGAGCTGTTGCAGCTGTCGTGGGTTGAGGATGCCCGCGTCTCGCGCCAGCTGCCCGATACGCTGGTGATCGACGTGGTCGAGCGCAAACCCCACGCGGTGCTCAAGACCGCCGACCGGATGGCGCTGATCGATGACGAGGGCCATGTGCTCGAACCAATTACCCCGGCCCGCGCCAAGGGCCGGCTGGTGATCGGCGGCTGGGATGCGGCGCACCATGTGGGCGAGCTGACCGCGCTGCTCGATGCCGCGCCCGCGCTCAAGCCGCAGGTGGCCGAGGCCGACTGGATCGGCAATCGCCGCTGGAACCTGACCTTCCGCACCGGGCAGGTGCTGGCACTGCCCGAGGGTGAGAAGAGCTCGGCCGGGGCGCTGGTGGCCTTTGCCCGGCTGGATGGCACCAACCGCCTGCTGGGTGGCCGGGTCGTGGCTTTCGACATGCGCGCGCCTGACCGGATCTACATGCGCGTGCCGGGCCGCAGCGATGCGCCCGCCACGCCGCTGCCGGCTGCCGCCGCCAGCGTTGCGACCGCCGCCGCGCCGGCCAAGACCGAGGCGCAGTGATGGCCCCGGCACGCATTGGCCGGCTGTTCGGCGCGGTCAACATTGGCTCGTTCCGGGTTTCGGCAATGATCGCCGGGCTATCGGAGGCGGGCGAACTGATGGTGCTGGGTTCCGGCCACCGGGCGGCGCAGGGCATCAAGCGCGGCTATGTCACCGATATGCCTGCAGCCACCTACGCGGTGCGCGACGCGATCGAGCGGGCCGAGAAAATGGCGCGGGTCTCGATCGGCTCGGTGCTGGTCGGCTGCTCGGGCGCGGGGCTGGCCAGTCAGGTCG
>Ga0007815_1000717_pt1 | contig 10264 bp, 20 predicted proteins | sample CryBogCBE02Aug09_FD_71212 | JGI IMG/M metagenome (GOLD analysis project Ga0007815, IMG submission 71212) | Freshwater microbial communities from Crystal Bog, Wisconsin, USA - CBE02Aug09 | ecosystem: Environmental > Aquatic > Freshwater > Lake | place: Crystal Bog, Wisconsin, USA | collected...
CGCAGCCTCGACTGCTCAGCAGCCTGAAGTGCTTGGATCCATCGCTTCCAGCGGTCGATCCATCCTCGACGCTCGAAGTCGCTCAGCTCGAACCAGTGGCGAGTCATGGCATATCCTTCGGAGTGATCACGCGTCCCTGTGCTCGACGACGCTGGATTTCTCCGATGGGATCCATAATCATCGCTGCACAGGAATCGCAGTACCAGCCTCGACGATTCGGCTGCTTGTGTGCTTCAGAAGCCTTCACCATCTCTGCACGCGTGCCGACGAAGCGACAACTGCGACCTCGACAGGTCTCCATGTGGAGCGAATCGCTGAAATGTCCCATACCACGCTTCATCGCCATAGTGCTGCCACTCCGATCCAGATACATGCAAGGGTGCCGACGAGATAAACAGTATTCACAGCAGGTCTCCACAGACTGGCTCAGGTCGCTGGGTGCTGTCTTGACGGCATTCGCAGGCGAAGTGCCAGCAGACAGTCGAGTCTCGATACCACCAGCGGTGCTCGTTCGAGGAGTGTCCACAGGTGCACAGGTCTTGTCTGCTCATGCGATCCCTCTCGCTTCCCTCGTCCACTGTTCGATCTGCTCGAAGTCCCCAGCATAGCCACGAGGGATCACTCGATCGGGTGCTCCGAAGTAGGCCACGCTCGTCTTTACATGGCGGTGTTCCTCAAAATAGTGCTGAGCGACTGGCTCGCTCATCCCTGAGGCCACATAATGCCGGGCAGGATGCAGGGTGCCACAGGCAGGGCCGCAGAGGTATCGGTAGAGCTGCGGTGCTCGAAGGTCGAGCTCGCTGATCTCGGTCTTCCGTCGCCATTGTCCGAAGTCGTCGCCTGAGTCAGCAGGTAGCGGTGAAGAGGCGGAGATGATGATTCCGTCAGTGTCGATGTGCACAGGTGGCTTCGTCTCGCCATACAGCCCTTCGAGCAGCATCCTCCTCCGCACTCTGGCGGTGGTCTCGGCTGCGATGTGGGTCGTCCAGAGCTGCGGCATCTGGCGAGGATCGAGCCTGATCTCGTAGGGTTCGGTTCCAGCGTCGTCTGACCACTGCACCTCTGAGCGATCCTCTCCGCTCATGGCGAACTGTCCCCAGGTCGAGTTCATGATCGCCTTCGCCATCTTCGAGGCTTCACCAGGGAGCCTCCGTCCGGTCTGTGCCATCTGCCACCAGGAAAAGAAGATCTCTGCTCGTCGTCGAGGAGCCCAGCACTGCTCCACCGTCACGGTGCATCCGAGCTGCGCTGCAGCATCGAGCTCGCACCACGACCAGGTGCCGGTGATCACTCCATAAGGGAACTGGATCGACTCAGCATCGATGCGGAGCGGTAGCGGCCCGAAAGGAAGGCTCGAAGGGATCTGCACCGTCGCTCTGGCGATGCCAGGCTCTTCTGGATCGATCACGGTGTCCCTAGAGACCTCACGAAGGCTCAGTGCATAGTCCCTGCTCGCCATCGCGTGAGGATAGGCAGCGGTGATATCTGCAGCCATCATGTGCTGATACTTCCGAGGCTGTCTGATCTCCTGCCTGCCACCGTAGAAAGCAGAGCGACCGACCTCGATCTCAGAGGAGATCACCAGCTCTCGACTGAGCGATGCTCGAAAGAAGTTCCATGCCATGCCGGAGATCGAGCCTGCTGGCACTCCATAGCCAGCGACCCACTTCATCACAGCGGTGAGATCCTCGAAAGGCTGCTGAGATTCGATAAGGGTCTGACGAAGAGAGGAGACGCGTGCACCAGAGGGAAGGTGCACCATGCCAGTCTGACGACCCTTCCAGGCAGTCATCTTCCATGAGAGTGCTCCGGTGGTGTGTTTCAGCTGCTCCAGCGAAGAGTGCACATAGAGCACATGGCCTGAAAGATCCTGCAGTGCCTTCTCAATGGCACGCCTTCCTTCATAGACCTGACGACCTTCGAGCGAATCCACGCCCATCGAGCGACGACCTGCATAGAGGATGGCGTAGGGTCGCTGAGTGATCCTCGATAGGGGCTGAACCTTCATAACTACCTCCCACGACGGAGACGATCGATCTGTGCCTGCAGTGCTGCGATAGCCTGCTCTGTGTCCACTTCACCGAGCGATAGAGCCTCATCGATGCCAGAGAACACATCATCGAGAATGCCGAGAGGCTCCGCAGGTCGAGCAGCCCTCTTCGCTGGTGTGGCTCGCTTCTGGGTGGCCTTCCGAACAGGTGCACCCTTCTTAGCAGCAGCCTTCTTCGCTGGCTGTGCCTTCTTCGCTGTCGTTCGTCGAGGACGCTCCTCGACTGGTGGACGCTGAGTGCCAAAGAGCTCCTCTGGAGTCTTCGCAGCGGTATCTCCACCACGCGTCCTGCCATAAGAGATGTTCAGGCTCATCGACCTGGCACCCTTCGGCTTCTTCCATTCCTTATCGATTCTGCGCCGCTCAGCATCATTCGCTGCCATATCGAGACGACCCTGGTGGCTAATGAGCTGCGCGACCTCAGAGAGCTGGTCTCGATCCTGCAGCGTCACCAGTCGTCGCTGATTCCTGGTGCCTCGAATCGCCATCTCGAAGGAGCCATCCGGCTGCTCGGTGATCTGCACATCTCTCCACTGTCGAGGAGGAAGATCGATCTGGCTGAGGATGGCAGCGGTATCGTTCCCCATCACCGCAGGATCCGAGGGAAGCCATCTCGGACGACTGGACGACCGTCGCCAGCGAGCTAGAGCAGCATCATCTCGATCTGTTCCCTGCCCACTGGCGACTGCAGTGGTCGCCCTCTTCGGTGCTGCTCCAGTGGCCTGCCTTCTCGGAGCGTGACCACGAGCAGCCCGAAGGTCTCCAGAAGCATGGTAGCGACGAGCTACCGCTTCTGCTTGTCCTGCACTGACTGGAGATCCAGTCAGCTTCCCTGTGCGCGCAGCCCGAATGAGCCTCTGGCGATAGTCGTCGCTGAGATCATCGAAAGGCTTCGCTGCCATGACTACTGCTGTTCAGCGTCAGCTGCAGTGGCGATCGAGCCAGTGATGCGCTCCAGCTGCTCGACCATGCTCTCTCCTGATGGAGACAGTGCCAGCCATGCTGTCCAGCGTCGCCAGCGAATGGCATCGCACCAGGCACAGGTGCCTGAATCGTGCTCTGGCTGCCAGTTCTCAGGGATGCCTGCAGTAGCCATGTGGTGAGGATACGGAGCAGGCTCGTGACGCTCTAAGGCGTTCTCCCATGAGTATCCAGTCACGATGCCTGATCCAGTCGCTCTGCTCGAATGATCTGGTGCACGCGAGTATCTGAAGTGCCGACCAGTCGAGCGATCTCGACCTTCTGCACTCCAGCATCTGCGGCATCGACCATCGCTCGACGATACTGCGCTTCGAGTCGCTTCGCCGCAGTCACCGCTGCCTGGTAGGAGCGATGCGCGACGACGAGACGCTGAGTGGCTTCAGCCTTCGGAGATCTGGGCATGGTTCAGACCTTCGGAGAGTGTGCTGGGCACAGCAGGAGACTGACGATCTCCTGCTGGCCCTCCGCACCCTTCATGAACGAGAGCTCAGACCACCCTGGAATGGCGATGGCATAAGGCTGGTTCGTGGTCTCGATGGCTTCGCAGCCTTCCACATCGCAGTGGAGCAGGAGTGTGGCGGAGGTTCCCATTAGAAAGGAGCCTCACCAGTGGTCAGGTCAAGGATCGGCTTCCGGCCCTTCTCCTTCGCAGGGATGGCTTCCATCTTCACCCAGTAGGGGAGCCAGCCACGAGCGTCAGCGATCGCAGCCTTACGGACGACCGAGCGAGCACCACAGACGAGGGTAGCCACTTCGCCATCTGCGAAGGCGATCGTGAAGACACCGAAGACCGGCAGGCCACCGTTCTCGGTGTAGTCGCTCTGTCGCCACTGGCAGTCGAGAAGCTGGAAGGTCTTGCCCACCACATCTTCTCCATGCAGAGCGTCGGTGGTGCCACCGAAGAGCTGCTCTGGAGTCTTCGCTCCGAGCTCTTGTGCCTCGATGCGCGCAGCGATCTCCTCTGGGTCTTCTGCGATCCAGCTGATCGGGTGGCTGGGCGGATCGGTGATGTATGCCACCACATCGTGACTGCTGATCGCAGCGTCGATGGTGACTGGGACTAGATCGGTCATAATGACTCTCTCTCTCATAACACTTCCAGACGGTCTGGAAGGGTGCTGGTAGCACCGTGAGGAGCCTTCGAGCGGTGAAGACTCCCCACGCTGCCACCAGCCCTATCTGGTGGCGAGCGGAGCAGCAGCGTGACCTGCCGCTCTAGACAGACTCAGCGAGTGTCGTGAGTCTCGCTGCAGTCTGTCCGATTCGTCGTGAAGCCATGAATGGCACTTCGCACCAGTTGCTTCACTGGCAGTCCGCAGCTCGTGCAGTTGCCTTCGAGCGTGACGAGTGCCATCCAGTCCTCAGGAAATGGGTGCCAGGTAATCTGCCTACTCATCCCACTGACTCCATTCTCCGTCAGGATCCATGTAATCCTGGAACAGGTGCACTGCCAGATAATCGATCGCTGCCAGCACTGCTGCGAAGTTCACCCATCCGATATCGACTGTCTGATTATGCACTGCGATGCAGATCACGATATAGAACAGAATCGCTGCACTAATGAATGGCGTAAGGCGATTCATCATGACTGCACCACCTTCCGCAGATCGTTGGTGTAGAACACGACCTGCTTCCATCCATCGAATGAGACCCAGATCCGATTCTGCACCGAACCTGGAGCGGTCTTCACGACCTCACCCACATGAGCGAACCACTGCGAGGATCGCTGTGTGATATAGACCCGATCTCCTGCCTGAATCACGCTCATCGAGCCACCACCTTCGCCAGCTCTTCGATCTGCTTGTAGAGCGAAAGGAAAGAAGCGTCGAGGTGGCACTCCAGAGCCTCACCGAGATTCTTCGCCAGCTTGTGGGCTGAGTCATCGAGACGCTGTACGAGAATCTCGATGTTCGCTCGAATGGCATCGTTCGGAATGTTCGGCTGGCGAGTGCTGTCTGCTGGATGTGGGAATCGCTCTTCGGTGTTCACTTGGAACCTCCGAGTGCAGCTGCCACATCGTGCAGCATCTTCGCCATCACTTCTGCTGCCTTCGCCATGAGCAGCGATGCCTGCTGCTCTAGCTCGAAGAGATCCTCTGCACTTACAGAGGGAGTGTTATCAGTCATGTCGCCGTCTCCTTCGTGGCACGCATTCGGAGCCACGAGGACACTATACACCAAACTTCGACGCAGTGTGCAACTAGAGAGCGAACTCTACATTTCCCTGACTGGCAGCAACATTGACGACCGTCACATTCACATTCGTCACATACTGCTGACCAGCGGTGCCGTTGTAGATCGCCACGACCACATTCTGCTGGCCGAGGCACACAACCTTCTGACCTCCGTAGAAGTTCGAGTAAGGCATCGAGCTGGTGGCAGAAGGTCCTGCAGCCTTGTTCGTGTTATCGACCAGGTTCGTCGTGCCGAGACCTGCAGCACTCGTCATCTCAGTGATGTAGAGTCCAGCGATTCCAGCGGCAGCGACATTGATATCGTTCCCACCGACCGTCCAGGCTTCTACCTCGAAGTAGGTGCCGATATCAGGGCCACCGACTGTGAGAATGAGCGGCCCTGACGCTGGGAAGATGCCAGCAGCACTGAGCGACAGCATGGCTGGAGTGTTGCGCTGAAGAGCCTCTTCACGCGCAGCTGCACGACGCAGGTGCTCCTGGCGATCGATCGAGGAGCCCAGCTTCACTCCCACATCTGCCCAGATCTTCAGACCTTCGAGGAACTTCTTCTGGCTCTGCTCTGCGCCGTTCCAGGTATTCACTCCATCGTCAGTGACGATGGCATCGAGCGGATCCTTCTCTGGGCCCTCGTGCATGGTGTAGGTGGGCACCGAAGCCCTGAACATATCGTCTCGCATGGATCCACCACTCATTTAGAGCACCTTTCCGATTAGCTGTCGCCTGCGGCGGTCGCTCCACTGTTGGAAATCTACGAACCCACCAAACTTCAGCCTAGCGTTCATCGATGGTAGGTGAAGGGAGCACACGCCTTCATAAACTGCCTGCTCTGGGGTGCCCTCGAAGATAATCGGATCCCAGACCTCTGCTCCATACACGCGCAGCACTCGTTCACCTCGACAGCCACACTCGAAGGTGATCCACTGCGGAGACACGCTCCACCGAGGAGCCTTCATCTCCTTCACCTGGTCGATGGTCTCGGAGATCTGCGAGCTGCTCTGACCGAGAATGGTGGCCTTCTTTACGAGCTCTTGGATAAAGGGATCTACGAGGTTAGGCATTATCTGCTCCATCCACGATCATCATCGCTTCGAGGATCACTCGATTCGCTTCTACCTGCTCAGCATGGCGACGCTTCCAGGGAGAGAGCGTCTTCTCCTTCAGCTGCTCCAGTCGAGCCAGCATTACTCGACCTTCGGGAGTCTCCTTCATAGAATCGAGCAGCAGCCACACATTGGCCACCAGTGCCAGGAGATAGAGGCTCCTGATCGTCCAGCGATAGGCAGAATCAGCCTTCGTATCGTCGCGAGCGTCGTCCATAGGCTCACCATAGTGCCACACCTGCTACGATCGCACTCATGGCGAAGAATGAGACTGGCGAGACCGAAGATGTGGAAGAGGCGGCTGAAGAAGTCGCTGAGGCCGAATCACTCACTGAAGATCGAGTGAAGCATCTCATCGCTGAGGCCCTCGAAGCCTTCACTGGCATCGATGTGGACAGCGACGATGAAGAAGGCGAGCACGCTGCACCCTCGAAGGTGCTCAGCGTGAAGGATATCGAAGAAGCCACTCGACGCGCAGTGGAAGATGCGATGAAGCCACTTCGAGCAGCGAAGAAGGCTGCACCTGTGAAGAAGGCTGCACCGAAGCCAGATCCTGAGCCACAGCCAGTCGAGCCGAAGCGGAAGAGCTGGACAGAGCGACTCTGGGGAACAGAGTGAGCTGCCAGGAGTGTGAAGATAGCCAGGTGCAGCTCTTCGCTGTTTCGACCATCGTCGGCATCGCACTCGGTGCTGGAGTCATGTGGCTGGTGATGAAGCGTGGCCGCTAGAGAATGGAAAGATGGCGAATCCTGTGCCATGTGCGGGACAACCGAGCGGAAGTGTCTCGGTCGAGGAATGTGCACAGCGTGCTACCAGAAAGTGCTGAAGAGTGAGAGAGACGGTGAGGAAATGGAAGCAGCGACAGGCTCTGAAGTTAGCGATCGGATCGACGAAGATCTCAGTGGGACTCCTGATCTGGGTGGCTCAGAAACTCGTGAAATAAGACCGTCCATCGAGCGTCGTCCAGGGGTGGTCACTTCGCCGTCTCCCTCCCTGGGCGACGCTGGATCGACGGACGGAAAGCGAGACTGGCGATTCTGGAAGAAGAAGGAGACGGCGACAGATGCACGACAAGCACCGAAGACTGCAGAGAAGCGACCGAAGGCCAGTGGTCGTCGAGCATCCGCAGCGCAGAGCATCGAAGATGTGTGGTCTGGGCTGGGTGGGCTGGCTGTTCGATCTGGTAGCCATGCTCCTCTGGGGCGATGCCTTCAGTGGCAGGCTCCAGTCGCGGGAGAAATGCTCGACGAAGCAGTTAAGGGAACTGCCATCGATCGACTCGTGCTCCAGCCCATCTCGAAGGGTCGAGGTCGCTTCGATGCTCTCGGAGCAGTCTTCGGTCCTCCGCTAATCGTGCTCGCCATCGAGCGGAATCCTCAGAATGCCGAGATGCTGATCCCAGCACTGAAGGCATCGATCAGGAACTCTCTTCCGCTAATGGTTCCTGCGATTAAGAAGGTGCAGGCTCGTGAGGCCGCAGCTGCAGAGGCTGCTCGTGAGCTCTTCCCTGATCTGGCACCTGGTGAGGATCCTGTCGATGCGATCATCTCGATGATGTTCGCTGGCTGGATACCAGAACAGCCACCACAGCCCGACTACACTCAGACTGAACCCACTATGGAAGGTGCACCATCATGAGCCTCTACGACATTCTTCGTGACCTGGCAGGACGAGCTGGATACGCTGATGACGCTCAGCGCGTCGAAGTGATCGCAGCGATCGACGCTCTCGACCCTGCCACCGCTGCTCCTGCTGCACCTGCAGCGGCACCGGAGGCTGCACCAGTTGCCACGCCATCTGCCTGAGGTAGAGCCACTCATCTGGGATGACTTCACCTCCTGGTTCAGGGGAGTGTGGAATCCTGGCGAACACATGGCAGTGATCGCACCGACTGGTGCTGGTAAATCCACTTTCGTCGGTGGGATCCTCGACGCTCGTCGCTATGTGCTCGCTCTCGATCCGAAAGGTGGCGACTCGACGCTCTCGAAGGTGGGATATCAGCGACTGACTGCATGGCCTGGTGATAAGCGGATGAGCCAGATGGTCGAGGAGAATGATCGCAACGGCGAACCTTCTCGTTTCATTGTCGGTGGGAAGAGTCGCACACCTGAAGAGCAGGACAAGCTTCGAGCCACCATGAAGGCGACTCTCGATGGTGCCTGGTCGATGGGTGGCTGGACGGTCTATGCCGACGAGCTGCAGATCCTCACCGACCGGCGAATGATGAACCTCCAGCAGGAATGCGACCGGATGCTTATCGCTGCACGAGATCGGGGAGTCTCCTTCATCTCCTCCTATCAGGCACCAGCCTGGGTGACTCCGCACGCTTCGAGGCAGGCCACCTGGGTGGCGGTCTCTTACACCAGAGATGCTGCAGTAGTCGATCGACTGGCAGAGATCCTCGGTCGTCCGAAGCAGGAGATCAGAGGAGCACTGCAGGGACTCGATCGATTCTCCTGGCTGATTGTCGGTCGAGATCCTCGCGAGCCTTACCGAGTGACCATTCCGCACGCGCTGTAGAGAGATCTGCTACAGTCACGAACGGACGGCGATCGAGAACAGAAAGAGTCATCGATGCCGAACAAGCGTGTGTTCGATCTGGCACTCCTCGTAGTGGTCCTGGCGAAGCCAGCGGAAGGTCTTCTAAAGATCGCTGCTCGACGCTGGGCGAAGGAAGCCAGCGGCCCAGTGCAGCTCGTCGGTCAGATGGTTGAGGTGAGCTTCTAATGGCCTACGGTCAGACCCAGCAGACCTCCTCCGCGCAGGAGGCAGGTCGTCCCCAGCCCCAGACCTCAGTCGAGGCACCTGGCGGCCCGTTCATTCGGCACAGCCAGCCTGGTCGTGCTCCGATCTACAATGTGAGCACCACTGCAGGCTTCGGTCAGATCCTTACGCAGCCTCTCGTGGCTCGTCCTGGATACTTCCGGAACTTCCGTGTGACCCACACCATCTCTGGTGGCTCGCTCTCTGGTGCCACGCTCGCTGCAGATGCGCCGTACAACACCTGCAGCCTCATCCAGCTGAAGGATGCCTTCGGTACTCCGCTGATCGTGGCAGATGGCTTCACCGCCTCCTACCTCATCGGTGTGTACGCGGGTGCCTTCGGTCTGAACAACGGCACGAACCTTCCGGCGAACCTTCCGTCGTACACCGCCTATGCCACCAGTGGTGCATCTGGCTCGTACTCGTACAGCCTTCCGCTCGAGTTCGCGAAGGGATACGGCGTGCTCTCGGCAGCGAACGCTTCGCTGCTTCCGACGCTGCAGTTTAACTACAACTCGCTGAGCGCGGTTTACACTGGTGCTACCGTCACCACGCAACCGACGATCGCCACGCAGGTGGACACCGACTTCTACTGGTTGCCTGAAGGCACCGGCGTGAATGTCGAGCCTCCTGGTCTCGGCACCACTCGTCAGTTCCTCCTCCAGCAGGCGAACCCTTCGATCACGGCATCTGCCTCTGCTCGACTCCAGTTCCCTCGTCTCGGTGGCTACCTCTCGGAGATCGTCTGCATCGTCCGTGACTCGACCGGAGCTCGCACTGATGGCTTCTGGCCTTCACGGTTCCAGCTCTATGTGGACGGCGTGCCGCTCATCGACTCGACCATGAACGAGATCTACGACGACATGGCGATTAGCTTCGGTCTCGGTGGTGGCGTGAACAACGCTTCACGACCGACTGGCACCATCGCCTTCTCTCGTAAGACTTCGCTCTCCCAGCAGAGCTTCGGTCTCCTCGACACTGGTGAGGCATTCCTCTCGACCAACCCTGGCACCCTCCTCGAAGCGAACTTCGCTCCGGCTGGTGCAGGTTCCAACAGCCCTGCCACGCTGAGCGTGCTTGTCGGACAAGTTGTGCCGACTGGTGCTCTCATCCAGGGTCTTCCGGAACTGTAGGCCGCTGAATGGCTGGTCTCTCGATGAATGTGGGTGGCTTCGG
>Ga0007815_1000724_pt1 | contig 10240 bp, 6 predicted proteins | sample CryBogCBE02Aug09_FD_71212 | JGI IMG/M metagenome (GOLD analysis project Ga0007815, IMG submission 71212) | Freshwater microbial communities from Crystal Bog, Wisconsin, USA - CBE02Aug09 | ecosystem: Environmental > Aquatic > Freshwater > Lake | place: Crystal Bog, Wisconsin, USA | collected...
CTGAACATCGATGGCGGCGGCGGCACGCTGGATGAAAAGACCGGCGCGCCGCTCTATTTCACCTGGCAGGGCGGCGAGAAGACCTATGCCGACTTCGAGCTGACCGTCACCAACCCCGGCGGCCACAGCTCGATGCCGCGCACCAGCAACGCGATTGCCGAGCTGTCGCGCGCGCTGGCGCGGATCGCGGCCTATTCCTTCAAGGCCGAGATGAACCCGATCAGCCGCGGCTATTTCACCGAGGCCGCCAAGTTGGAGGCCGACCCCAAACTGCGCGCCGCGATGCAGGCCTTCGTCGCCAATCCGGAAGATGCCATGGCGCTGGCCGTGCTGCGCGCCGACCCGAGCTACGTCGGCAAGATCGCCACCACCTGCGTGCCGACGATGGTTTCGGGCGGGCACGCGCTGAATGCCCTGCCGCAGCGGGCGATGGCGAACATCAACTGCCGCATTTTCCCCGGCCACAGCCCGGCCTCGATCATGGCCGAGCTGGAGAAGGTCGCCGCCGAGCCGACGGTTAAGTTCAAGGACGTGACTGAAGGTTCGGTCGCCACCGACGCTTCGCCGCTCGACCCCGCGCTGACCAAGGCGGTGGAAGGCGCGATCCATGCAGTCTATCCCGGCGTGCCGGTGTTCCCGGCAATTGCCAGCGGGGCCAGCGATTCGATGTGGTTCCGCTACAACAAGGTGCCCAGCTATGGCGTGGCGCCGACCTTCATCAAGAACAGCGAGGATTTCAGCCACGGGCTGAACGAGCGCACCCCGCTCGCCAATATCCGCCCCTCGATCACCTACTATCTGCAGTTGGTGAAAGACCTCAGCCGGTAATCCGGGCCAGCTGGGCGCGGACGATGGCGACAGCCTGATCCGCGCTCAGCCCGTCCGGCGCGAGGCACAGTTCCAGCCACAGCCCGTCGACCAGCGCGGAGAGCGCGGTCGCCTCGACGTGCAAGGCCGGCGGGGCCACCCCGCAAGCGGCCAGCATCGCTTCGACCCCGGCGCGGAATTCGGCATTGCTGGCATCGTGCAAGGCCCGGAAGGCCGGGCGCGAGGCCACCAGCGTCCAGAAAGCGATCCAGGTGGCGAGCAGCGCCGGATCGGCCACCTCGGGCGCGAAATTGGCGCGCACGAAAGTATCAAGCCGCAGGCGCGGATCGGCCCCGGCGCGCTCCACCTCTGCAAAAATGCCGCCGTTCACCCGCGTCACCACGGCGCGATAGGTTTCGGCCAAAAGGCCTTCGACGCCGGTGAAATAATGCCCGATCAGCCCGGCGCTTACCCCCGCCTCCTTGGCAATGGCGCGCACGCTGGCGCCGGTTGCGCCATCGCGGGCCAGCACGCGGGCACAGGCATCGACCAGCGCGCGGCGCCGGGCATCGGGCTCGGCCCGGCGGAATGCTGCCCTTTGGCGCGTTGCCGGGCGGGCCAGATCCATGCTTGCACCCTTCATCCTTGCGCCCTCCGGGCAGAGTAGTTATACATTCGTTCAACAAGCTCGCGGGATTCGGTCGGCCATGGGTAATCTGCAACACGCCTTTACTCAAATCGAACAGGGCGGAGCCGACCCCGACGCCGACTTCAGCCTGCCCGGCTGGATCTATCACGATCCCGAATTCTTCGCGCTGGAAATGGAGCGGGTGTTCCGCCCCAGCTGGCAGATTGTCTGCCATGTCAGCGAACTGCCCAACCCCGGCGACTGGCGCACGCTGGACTATCTGGGCGAAAGCGTGATCGTCATCCGCGGCCATGATGGCGTGGTCCGGGCCTTCACCAATGTCTGCCGGCATCGCGCGATGCGGCTGGTGGAAGGCACCGCAGGTTGCGCGAAGAAGCTGATCTGCCCCTACCACGCCTGGACCTACGAGACCGACGGCCGCCTTACGGGCGTGCCGATGAAAGGCGAATACCCCAGCCTGAAGCTCGAGGAGAGCGGCCTTGCCCCCGTGGCGCTGGAGATCTGGCACGGCTTCGTCTTCGTGCGGCTGGCCGATGGCGGCTCTCCGGCCGTTTCCGAAATGATGGCCCCCTTCGAGGCGGAGGTTGCGCCCTATCGCCTTGGCGACATGCAGCCGATGGGCGAGGCCAAGCTGCGCCCGCGCGGGGTCAACTGGAAGAACGTCGGCGACAACTATTCCGACAACCTGCACATCCCGGTCGCCCACGATGGCCTGTCGCGGCTGGTCGGGCGCAGCTACCGGATCGAGGCGCACGGCTGGGCCGACCGGCTCTATGGCGACCTTGTCCCGGCCGACAGCCAGAACTTCTGGGAACGCTTTTACCGCACCCGCCTGCCGCGGCTGGCCCATCTTCCGCCAGAGGCGCATGGCCGCTGGCTCTACTACAAGCTGTGGCCCAACATGGCCTTCGACATCTATGCCGATCAGATCGACTTCATGCAGTGGCAGCCGCTGACCCCCACCACCTGCCTGATCCGCGAAATGGCCTATTGCCTGCCCGACGCCGATACCCCACCAGGGCAGGAGCGGACGATGAAGCTGGTGCGCTATGCCAATTGGCGGATCAACCGGCGGGTCAATGCCGAGGATACCTGGCTGATCACCCGAGTGCAGGAGGGGATGGCCAGCCGCTCCTACGGCACCGGCCCGATCGCCCGCAGCGAGGTCTGCCTGCGCAGCTTTGCCAAGAAGATCCGCGCGCTGGTACCAGAGGCCCGCCAGCCCTTCGCGCCCGCACCGGGCTGGAGCCGGCAGGGCTGACGCCACACCATGACACGACCATCCCACGGGAAAAGACCATGACCAAGCATTACGACGCCCTGATCATCGGCGGTGGCCACAACGGCCTGACCTGCGCCTTCTACCTTGCCCGCGCGGGGATGCGTGTGCGGGTGCTGGAACGCCGCCATGTGGTCGGCGGCGCGGCGGTGACCGAGGAATTCCACCCCGGCTTCCGCAATTCCACCGCCAGCTACACCGTCAGCCTGCTGCGCCCCAAGGTGATCGCGGACATGAAGCTGCACGATCACGGCTACCGCGTGATCGAGCGGACGGTCAGCAACTTCTTCCCTTTCGCCGACGACTATCTGAAGCTGGGCGGTGGCCCGGGGCGGACCGAGGCCGAATTTGCGCGCTTTTCCAAGAAAGACGCGGAAGCCTATCCGGCCTACGATGCCGCCCTCGAGAAGGTCGCCAATGTGCTGCGCGACCTGTCGCTGCAGGTGCCGCCCAATGTCGGTGGTGGCCTTGCCTCGCTGGTCTCGGCGGCGCGGCAGGGCTGGCCGCTCGCCAACCTTGACCTGTCGACCCAGCGCGATCTGCTCGACATCTTCACCAAGAGCGCGCGTCAGTTCCTCGATGGCTGGTTCGAGCATGACTATGTCCAGACGGCCTTCGCCTTCGATGCGGTGGTCGGCAACTATGCCGGGGTCTCGACGCCGGGCAGCGCCTACGTCCTCCTCCACCACGTCTTCGGCGAAGTGAACGGCAAGCTGGGCGCATGGGGCCACGCGGTGGGCGGCATGGGCGCGATCACTCAGGCGATGGCCAGGGCCTGCGAGAGCGTCGGGGTCGAGATCAGCCTTGAGGCGCCGGTGGCGCAGGTGCTGGTCGATGGCGGCAAGGTGGCGGGCGTGCGGCTGGAAAGCGGCGAGGAGATCGCCGCCAACGTGGTCGCCTCGAACGCCGGGCCGGCGCTGCTCTATCGACAGCTGGTCAGCGACAGCGACCTCGATGCCGACTTCAAGCGACGCATCAAGGGCTTCAAGACCTGTTCGGGGACCTTCCGGATGAATGTCGCGCTGTCAGAGCTGCCCGATTTCTCGGTCCTGCCGGGCAAAGCGCTGGCCGAGCACCACACCGCCGGCATCATCATCGCGCCGGGCATGGATTACATGGATCAGGCCTTCATCGACGCGCAGCAGCACGGCTGGTCGAAGAAGCCGATTGTCGAGATCAAGATCCCCAGCACCGTCGACGACAGTCTGGCCCCGCCGGGGCAGCATGTCGCCAGCCTGTTCTGCCAGCAGTTCGACCCCACGGTCGACTGGGACCAGCACCGCGACAAGGTGGCCGAGCTGATCATCGACACGGTGACCGAGCATGCCCCCAACTTCAAGGCCAGCGTGATCGCCCAGCAGATCCATTCGCCGCTCGACCTCGAGCGCAAGTTCGGCCTGATCGGCGGCGATATCATGCACGGCACGATGGGGATCGACCAGCTGTGGGCGGCGCGCCCGGTGCTGGGCCACGGCGATTATCGCGGGCCGATCAAGGGGCTCTATATGTGCGGCGCGGGCAGCCACCCCGGCGGCGGGGTGACCGGCGCGCCGGGGCACAATGCCGCGCACGCCATCCTGTCGGACCGGCCGCTGCTCAGGAAACTGCTGCGCGCCTGACCGCAAGGTACAGCGGCAGGCCCAGCACAATCAGCCCGGCGCCATAGCCCACCGCCTGCCAGCCCAACCCGCTTTCGGCCCACAGGGTGAACAGCACCGCGACCAGCGCTGGCGCCACCAGTCCGGGGCGGGCGGGCAGCAGCTTGAGCGCGGCCAGCGCGCTGACCAGATAGGCCAGCAACCCGGCAGCGAGGCTGACCGAGGCGATGAAGCCAAACAGGTCGGCCATGCCGCGCTGGTAATTGGCCAGCACGATCGCGGTCAGCAGCGCGCTCGACAGGATATGGCCGCGCACTGGGGTGCCGGCGGCGCCTTCCTTGGCAAACCAGCGCGGAAAGACCCCGCCGCGCGCCATTGCCCAGGGCATTTCGCCCTGCACCAGCACCCAGCCGTTGAGCGCGCCGAAGGCACTGATCGCAGCAAACAGCGCCACCACCTCGGCAGCGTGGGTGCCAAAATGGCGGCCGAGGAAATCGGCCACCGGCGCGGGCGAACTTGCCGCCTCAGCCGCCGGCATGAACAGCGCAAAGGCCAGCGAGATGCCGAAATAGATCGCCCCGGTCAGCGCCACCCCGATCATCGTTGCGCGCGGCACATTGCGGGTCGCATCCTCGACCTTGTCGGCCGGGACCGTCCCGCTTTCGAGGCCAAGGAAGCCCCAGAAGGTCAGCCCGGCCGCGGCGGCGACCTTGTTGGCGGTGAAGGGTACCGCAGGGTCTGGGGCATGCGGCGCGCCGACCAGCAGCAGCACCACCGCCAGCCCGATCAGCACCACCAAGGGAATGATCTTGAGCGCGGTGGTCACCTCCTGCACCCGGCCGGCAGCCTTGACCCCGCTGATGTTGACCATAGTCAGCAGCCAGACGCAGGCCACCGCCAGCAGCGCGGGCAGGCCCGCCACCTTGCCGATCACCGGCGCGACGAGGCTGAGGTTGGAGACCACCGCCACCGCGATCGCGCCATTGCCCACCCAGGTCATCACCCAATAGGACCAGGCCGCGACAAACCCCGCCAGCGGGCCAAAGGCCGCCTCGGCATAGGCATAGGGCCCGCCCGCGCGCGGCAGATTGCGGGCCAGCGCGGCGAAAACCACCGCCAGACACAGCGCGCCGATGATCGTCACCACCCAGCCGGCCATCTGGTTCCAGCCCAACGGCGCCAGCGTCGCGGGGAGCAGATAGATCCCCGAGCCGATCATGTTCCCGACCACCAGCGCCAGCACCATGCCGAAGCCCAATCCGCGTGCCTTGGCCTCAGCCGGTTGCATTGCCGCTCCTGTCTTGTTCTTGTCTCAGGCAACCTAGCACTTGATTGCGGCGCGTCAGCATGATTGTGGTCACGCCATGCAGATTTCCCCCGCCTCGCCGCCCGCCTACGACCCCCGGCTGATTGCCGCCGGGGCCGCGCTGGCTGATAACCGGCTGGCAGAGGCCGAGCCGCTGCTGCGCGCCCTGCTGCACGACGACCCCTTCGACTACCGCGCGATCCGCATGCTGGCCGAACTGGCCGGACGGATTGGCCGGCTGAAGGATGCCGAGGGTCTGCTGCGCCGGGCGTTGGAGATCGCCCCCGGCTTTACCCCGGCGCGCTCGAACCTCGCGCTGGTGCTCTATCGCACCAACCGCCCGGCCGAGGCGCTGGCCGAGCTCGACCGGGTGCAGGGCGAGGATCCGGACAACCTTGGCCACGCCAACCTGCAGGCCGCGGCCTATGGCCGGATCGGCGCCTTTGACGAGGCGCTGATGCTTTACGAGCAGGTGCTGCGCGACCTGCCCGACCAGCCGCGCGTGTGGATGAGCTATGGCCACATGCTCAAGACCATTGGCCGGCAGGGTGACGGGGTCGCCGCCTATCGCCGCGCGCTGACGCTGGAGCCGGGGCTGGGCGAGGCGTGGTGGAGCCTTGCCAACCTCAAGACCGTGCGCTTTTCCGACGAAGACCTTGCCGCGATGAACGCCGCGCTGGCGAACCCGGCGCTAGAGCCGGAGGATCGCTGGCACGTCCATTTCGCGCTGGGCAAGGCGCTGGAGGATCGGGGCGAGGCCGAACCCGCCTTCGAACACTATGCCCAGGGCAACCGGTTGCGCCGCGCGCGCATCCCCTACAGCGCCGACGACACCGCGGCGGCAGTCGACGCGATGATCGCGGTTGCGACCCCGGCACTGCTGGCGGGGGCTGGTGAAGGCGGGGCTCTCGCCGACGATCCGATCTTCGTCCTCGGCATGCCGCGTGCCGGATCGACGCTGATCGAGCAGATCCTCGCCAGCCACAGCGCAGTCGAGGGGACCAGCGAGCTGCCCGACATTGCCATGCTGGCGCGCGAGCTGGGCGGCTACCCCGCCGCGCTGGCCAGTCTGACCCCCGCCCGCCGCACCGAGCTGGGCGAGGAATACCTGCGCCGCGCACGGATCCAGCGCCACACCGACAAGCCACGCTTTGTCGACAAGATGCCCAACAACTGGCTGCACGTCGCGCTGATCCGGCTGATCCTGCCCAATGCGACGATCATCGACGCGCGCCGCCATCCGCTGGCCTGCGGCTTTTCCAACTTCAAGCAGCACTTCGCGCGTGGCCAAGGCTTCAGCTACGACCTTGCCGACATGGGCCGTTATTATGCCGACTATGTGCGGCTGATGGCGCATCTCGATCGCGCCGCGCCGGGCCGGGTCCACCGGGTGCTGCACGAGGCGATGATCGAGCAGACCGAGGCCGAGGTGCGCGCGCTGCTGGCCGCCTGCCAGCTGCCGTTCGAGCCCGGCTGCCTCGCCTTCCACGAGACCGCGCGTGCGGTCCGCACCGCCAGCAGCGAGCAGGTGCGCCGCCCGATCAACCGCGACGGGGCAGACGTCTGGCGCGCCTTTGCCCATCACCTTGGCCCGCTGGAAGCCGCGTTGGGCCCGGTGCTGACGGCCTATCCAGCGCCCCCGGCCAACTGCTAGCGCCTGTTGCAAAGCTGCCACAAAACCTTGCGAAGCGCGGATTTGCTGGCCTGTTGGCCGGTGGTGGGGCTTGACCCGGCGGCAGCTAAGTTCCAACGCATTCGTTGAACATTCGCCCAATCGAAAGGCCGCCTGAATGTCTGCCCAGCTTCCCCGTTTCTCCCGTATTGCCCTGCTGGCCACCAGCGCGCTCGCCGGCCCGGGCCTAGCCCTCGCCCAGGCGGCTCCCGCCCCGGCCGAAAACACGGAGATCATCGTCACCGCGCAGAAGCGTTCGGAAAGCCTCCAGAACGTGCCGATCAGCATTCAGGCGCTGGGCACCAAGAAGCTCGACGAGCTGAACGTCGCCAGCTTCAACGACTATGCACAGCAGCTGCCTTCGGTCACCTTCCAGGCGCTGGGCGGCAACCCGGGCACCAACGTGGTCTACATGCGCGGCGTCGCCTCGGGCGGTGACGGCAACCACTCGGGCTCGCTGCCCTCGGTCGGCGTCTACCTCGACGAACAGCCGGTCACCACGATCGGCGGCAACCTTGACGTTCACATCTACGACATCGCCCGGATCGAAAGCCTGTCGGGCCCGCAGGGTACGCTTTACGGCGCCAGCTCGGAAGCCGGCACGATCCGCATCATCACCAACAAGCCCGACCACAAGGGCCTCTACGGCCGCGTTGATGGCGAGCTGAACACCGTTCACAACGGCACCATCGGCGGCAAGCTGGAAGGCATGATCAACGCCCCGCTGAACGAGAAGATCGCGCTGCGCGTGGTCGGCTTCTACCAGCATGACTCCGGCTTTATCGACAACCGTCAGGGCTGCCGCGCCTTCCTGCCTGAAACCAATCCGCAGGCCTGCACCGCCACTGCGGGGGGGATCGTGGCCAACAATTCCGCGCTGGCCAAGAAGCACTATAACGACACCGAAATCGCCGGTGGCCGCGCCGCACTTAAGATCGACCTGACCGAAAACTGGACCGTCACGCCCGCCGTGATGTATCAGGATACGCGCAGCCACGGCAATTACGGCTATGATCCCAGCGTCGGCGATCTGGCCGTGCAACACTTCTTCCCCGAATACCGCGCCGACAAGTTCATGCAGGCGGCGCTGACGGTCGAAGGCAAGCTGGGCAACTGGGACCTGACCTACGCCGGTGCCTACCTCGACCGCAAGGACAGCCAGTCGAGCGACTACACCGACTATGCCGAGGCTTATGACTCGCTTTACGCTTCGGCGGGCGGGCTGGCCGGCTATTTCTACTACAAGAACGCCGCCGGGCAGACGATCGACCCGCGCCAGCAGGTGCTGGGCACCGATCACTTCAAGAAGACCAGCCAGGAACTGCGGATCTCCTCGCCCAGCTCGGAACGGCTCCGGCTGGTCGGCGGGCTGTTCTACCAGTACCAGTCGAACGACATCCATCAGGATTACCGGATCGCCGGGCTTGATCCGGCGCTGTCGGTCAACGGCATGGCCGGCACCCTGTGGCTGACCCAGCAGCACCGTATCGACAAGGACTATGCGGCGTTCGGCGAACTGTCCTACGATGTCGCCCCGAAGCTGACGGTGACTGCCGGCGGGCGTTACTTCAAGTACGACAACTCGCTGATCGGGTTCTTCGGCTTTGGCCGCAACCCGGGCAGCGCCTTCACTGCCAGCCCGTTCAACGGCGCGGGCAGCTCGAAGACCGGCGTGGTCCAATGCTTCACCACCGACGGCCATCGCCTGTATGACAACCTCAAGGCCGGCACCGGGTCGACCACGCTGCTGGCGGCGGTGGTGCCGGGCAGCCCTTGCACCAACCTCGGGGTTTACAGCGGCGGCGCCGTCCAGCCGGTCAAGGCCACCGGCACCGGCGAGACCTATCGCTTCAACGTCACGTGGAAGCCGCAGCGCAACCTGATGTTCTACGGCACGGTCAGCCGGGGCTTCCGCCCGGGCGGGATCAACCGGCGCGGCGACTTCGGGCCCTATGATCCGGATTACCTGACCAACTTCGAGGCCGGCTTCAAGACCACGCTGCTGGACGGTGTGCTGCGGGTAAATGGCGCGATCTACCAGCAGAACTGGGACAAGTTCCAGTTCGCCTATCTTGGCCCCAACAGCTTCACAATCATCACCAACGGGCCGAACGCCCGAATCCGTGGCTTTGACATGGATGCGACGGTGAACCTGGGCAAACTGGTGGTGAACTTCGCCGGCGCCTATACCGACGGCAAGCTGCTGAAGAACCTGTGCCACGCAATCGACACCACCTACACCTGCACTGGCGCAGGCAACAGCATCGACGCTCCGGCCGGCACCCGCCTGCCGGTGACACCGCAGTGGAAGATGAGCGGGACCGCGCGCTACACCGTGCCGATCGACGACTTCAAGGTCTACGGCCAGCTGAACGGCACTTACCAGAGCTCGGCTTCGTCGGATCTGCGCACCGCCTTCAACGCGGTGACCGGCCAGATCGCCGCCTTCGGCCAGATCAACGTCGCCACCGGCGCAGACTTCGACAAGTACTCGATCGAACTGTTTGTGCAGAACCTGTTCGACGAACGCGGTCAGCTGTCGCGCGGCGTGGAATGCGGGTCCTGCTCGCGGGTTTACATCGTTCCGAACCAACCGCGCACGATCGGGGTGCGGATCGGCGGCAAGTTCTGATCGGCCACGCAGACGCATAAACAAAAAGGGCGTCGGTCGCGAGACCGGCGCCCTTTTGCCATGCGGGAGAGGGAGCAATCAGGCCGGGTCGCGGCGGTAGATCTGCTCGTCGTCCAGCCAGTCGCCAACCTGAAAATGGTATTCGCCCACCTTGGCAAAGCCCAGCTTGGCATAGATCGCCCGCGCGCGCGCATTGCCCGACCAGACCCCCAGCCAGATCCGCCCACCGGTAGCCTGTGCCATCGCCTCGCACCGCGCCAGCGCCAGATCCATCAGCCGGCCACCCAGCCCCAGCCC
>Ga0007815_1000725_pt1 | contig 10228 bp, 8 predicted proteins | sample CryBogCBE02Aug09_FD_71212 | JGI IMG/M metagenome (GOLD analysis project Ga0007815, IMG submission 71212) | Freshwater microbial communities from Crystal Bog, Wisconsin, USA - CBE02Aug09 | ecosystem: Environmental > Aquatic > Freshwater > Lake | place: Crystal Bog, Wisconsin, USA | collected...
CCAGCCGCTCGGCCAACCGGGAAACATAGGCGCGGCTGCCGCCCTCCACGGTGCGCCACACCGGCCGGTCGGTCAGCTTGAGCAGGCCGTGGTTCTCGCAAAAACGCACAAAAGCGGCGGCGGGATAGTCGCCGATCTGCGAGACCGGCGTCGACCAGATGGCGGCGGCCATCGGATAGAGATGATCATCACGAAAGGCCGCGCCCACGCCCAGCTGGTCGAGGTAGGTGCCCAGCGGGGTGTCGCCCAGCCCGGCCAGATCGCGCGGCGCGCGGCGATAGAACCGCACCAGATCGCGCAACATTCCCCAGAAGCGCGGGCTGACCAGATTGCGCTTCTGGGCGAACAGCCCGCCCAGATCGCCCCCGGCATATTCCAGCCGGCCACTGTCCAGCGATACGGCAAAGCCCATGTCGGTGGCGCGGGTCGCCACGCCCAGATGGTCGAACAGGGCGGTCAGGTTGGGGTAGGTGGCGGTGTTGTAGACGATGAAGCCGGTGTCGACCGGGTGGCCGCCGACTTCCAATGTGTTGCTGTGGCCACCCAGCCGTGGCGCAGCTTCGAACAGCTCCACCTCGTGCACCCCGGCCAGCAGCCAGGCCGCGGAAAGCCCGGCGATGCCGCTGCCGATCACCGCGATCTTCTGGCCCGGGCGCGGGCTGGGCGAGGGCGGGAGTGAACCGAAGGGCATCTAGGCGGCTCCTTGCCAACTGCGCAAAACTGCAGTTCGAAGCGGATGCGACCCCGGATTCGGACCAGTGTTTAGGGCTTGTGCCCCTTGTGCACAGCGCAGATGACACACCCGATGCGGCTGTTGAACCTGTCTCTTGGTCTGTCTTTGCGTCGTTCGGCGGCCTCTGCCAGCTGCCTTCCTGTCCTCCTTCCGGAGCCTCGCCGATGAGCCTGTTGAACGCCCTTATACCGCCTGCGCTGCGGCTTGCCGAGGCTCTCCCGCTGCCCGATCGCGTGACCCGGGCAGGCATTGCCGGGCTGGTGGGGATGCGCCAGCGCAGTCTGGCCGGGGCACCCGACGCCAGTGCCAGTTTTGCCCGCGCGATGGCCGATTTTCCGATTGCCGAGCACACCGATGCCGCCAACGAGCAACACTATGAATTGCCGCCGCGTTTCTTCGAGCTGACGCTGGGTGCGCGGCGCAAATATTCGTGCTGCCTTTATCCCACCGGCCACGAAACGCTCGATGAGGCCGAGCTGCTGGCGCTGGAGGCGACGCTGGAACACGCCGCGCTGGCCGATGGGCAAAGCATCCTCGAACTGGGGTGTGGCTGGGGTTCGCTCAGTCTGTTCATGGCCGAGCGGCTGCCCGGCGCGCAGATCACCGCCGTCTCCAATTCCGCGCCGCAGCGCCGGCATATCGAGGCACAGGCAGCGGCGCGCGGCCTTGCCAACCTGACCGTGCTGACTTGCGACATGAACGATTTCACCACAGCGTCGCGCTTTGATCGCATCGTTTCGGTCGAGATGTTCGAGCATATGGCCAACTGGCGGGCGCTGCTGGCGCGGGCACGCGGCTGGCTGGCCGCCGATGGACGGATGTTCGTCCACGTCTTCAGCCACCGCAGCCAGCCCTATCGCTTCGACACTTCCGACCAGACCGACTGGATCGCCCAGCACTTTTTCACCGGTGGCATCATGCCCAGCCACGGACTGATCGCGCAGTTCCCCGATCTGTTCGCGGTTGAGGCGCAATGGCAGTGGTCGGGCACCCATTATGCGCGGACGGCGCGCGACTGGCTGGCGCGCTTCGATGCCAATGCGGTGGAAATCGATGCGGTGCTGGCTGAGGTCTATGGCGGCGCGGCCCGGCTATGGCGGCGGCGCTGGCGCTTGTTTTATCTCGCCACCGAAGGGCTGTTCGGCCATGCTGGCGGCAGCGAATGGGGCGTCAGCCACTATCGCCTGCGGCCCGTGCAGGGCTAGCGGGGCGGGCGGGCCGTTTGCGCAGCGCAAACCAGCCCGCCCGTCCCGGCTTCAGTCGGGCGCGCGGATGCCGTACCGCTCGAAGTAGTGGGTGATGTTGGGGAACAGCAGCCGGGCGTCTGCAATGTCCTCGCGCCCCGCGGCTCCGCCGGTCATTCGTGCCTGCACGATCCCGGCCATGTACAGCGAACGCGCCTCGTCAGGCGATACGGCCAGCGCGGCCTCGTAGTCGGCGCGGGCCTCCTTCAGCTTGCCATTGCGGAAATGAACCAGCGCCCGGCTGTCGAGATAGGCCGCCGGGCTGGCCGCCAGCTCGATCGCGCGGTTGCAGTCGGCCAGGGCGTTCTTCAGATCGGTGTTGTGCAGGCCGTTGAACCAGCAGCGGCCATTGTGCAGCTCGGCCGAGTTCTGCCGCTTGAGCAGCGCGGCATCCAGCAGCGCGATCGCCTGGGCATGGCGATCGCCCGTCTCCAGCACGTCGACCCGCTGAAGCAGGTGCTTGATCCCGTCGTCGGTCATCACGTCGGGGTTGGCGTCGAGCAGGTCGAGCCCCTCGTCGACCCGGCCGGCCTCGGCCAGTTCGGTTGCCAGCAGCAGGCGGGCCTCCTCGTTGCCCTGCTCCAGATCGTAGGCGGCCTGCGCGTCGCTCAGGGCGCCGGCATGATTGCCGCGGTCTGACCGGATGTTCGCCCGGTCGAGATAGCGCTGGGCGGAGGCGTCGAGGTTGATCGCGCGGCCATAGTCAGCCTCTGCCGCCTCCCAATCGAGCAGCTTTCCCGCCAGCCAGGCCCGGTCGGCCATGCGCCCGGCATCGTCGGGCTTGGCGGCGATCCGTTCGTCGAAGATCGCCCGGGTGCGGACCATCTGCGGTCCGTTGCGGGCCTTAAGCACCGCCTGCGCGCGGCGCGGATAGGTCTTGTCGAGGTCGATGTGGACCACTTCCGACATCTTGTCGTTGATCGCCTTGACCGTCGGGCTGATCGCTTCGGGAGCGATTTCGGTGCCGTTCTCTCGGCTGGTAATGTCCTGCACCACCGCGCCCGCCGGGGTGGTGACCGTGCGCTGCCAGTCCGCCGCCGGAATGCTGATCTTGCCGCTCATCGGCCCGCTGACCTTGGCCTGAGCCGGCAGGCGGTATTCGACAGTGCTGTGCGCGGTCCACGGCCGGTCGATCTGGGCCGGGATCTGGCGCCAGATCGACTTGTCGCGCGGCGCGTTCAGCACCAGCGTCAGTTCGGGCTTCAGCCCCAGCCGGAACTGGTCGGCATCGAAGTCCCAGGTGGTGACATTCACCCCGTCGAGCTTCAGGGTCCAGACCGCCTGTTCGGCATCGTATTCGGCCTGCGGTACGCCGATGCTGTCGCTGCCGGTCCATTTCTTGGCGACCTTCTCGGCAAAGACCCGCAGTCGCTCTTCATAATCGGCGCCCTTTTCGACCATGCTGGCGATCCCGTGCGGCCCGCTGTAGCGCACGGTCAGGGCATAGGGGCTGGGCAGTGATGGCCCGGCGCTCATGTCGACGGTCAGCCGGACATCGATCTCGGGCCGGGCATTGGCGCGGCGCGGCAGGTCAACGAGGTCGGCGCCCGGGTGCAGCGGCAATACCGTGCCATAGGGCGGCACATCCGCCATGTCGGCCTGCCGGCTGCCCAGCATGGTGCCATCCAGCCAATAGACCTGCCCGCCGGTTTCGGCCCGCACGAACACATGGTTGAAGGCCATTGCGGAAGGCAGCCGTGCCCGCACCGCATCGCCCTGGCTGCCGTGGGCCATGACGCCCTCGGCCGTGATCCCCAGCCGGTTGAGCATTGCCAGCAGCAGCAAGGTCTTGGCCTTGCAATCGCCATAGCGCTTGGCCCAGGTCTCGGCCGGGCTCTGCGGCACGTAGTTGCCAGTGCCCAGCGCCACCAATTGATAGCGCACATCGTCCTGCACCGCGCGCAGCGCTGCGGCCATCCGCACCAGCGGATCGGCACTGCGCGCAGCGATCGCGTCAACCACCCGCGCCAGATCCGACCCCGGCGCAATCGTGCCGGCGGTGGCATAGAGCGGCGCCATCACCGCGGCCACTTCGCTCCAGCTGGCAAAGCTGCTGAGCTGGACCACCGGCAGCGGCTTGAAGCGTTCGGGTGTGCCGTCGGGCATTTCCGGCAGCTTGGCGGTCGGCAGATGGATCACCACCTCGTTGCGCCCATCGGCCAGCGGGCTTGGCTTGAGGTCCAGCCCGGGCATCAGTCCGCGCAGTTGCAGCGGGCGGTTCGCCGGCCAGACCAGCCGGGCGCGGCCAAAGCCGATCCGCGCCGGGGCGGGGATCAGCATCAGTCCGTTCTGGATATTGCCCGCCAGCACCTTGTCGCTCTCGGAGATGCTGAAGCTGACGCGCAGCACATCGCCGACCCGCAGCCCCTCGATATGTTTCACCGCGGTCAGCTGGCCGTCGACCACCAGCCGCTCCAGCCCCGCCTCGCGCCGCAGCACGGTAAAGCCCTGCCCGGCGTGTAGCGCATCGATGATCTGGCTGCCGCGCAGGATGTCGATGCGGTGGAAGGTCAGGTCGCCGTGGCTGGGCGACCAGGGGATCGAAATGGTGCCCAGCTTGTTCAGCGTTTCGGGCGTGGTGACCGGCATTGCGGTGTCGATATAGGCGGTCAGCCGGTCGCCCTCGACCAGCATCTGCTCGTCGAACAAGGGGATGGAATTGCCTGCCGCGGCCACCGTCGTGGCGCCGGGTGGGGCCGGGGTTACCCAGCTGGGCGCGGGCCCGGTCGCGGGGGCAGGTGCCGCGTGGGCCGCCGCCGTATGGGTGCCCACCGTCATGATCCCCACCCAAGCCAGCCACCTCGTAAGCCGCATTTCCAATTTCCCTCTTCTGCTCTGCCGTAGTCGGGCTGGACCCGCCGGAAGTGCAAGCATTGGGGCATGGCAGTGCGGTTGGCAATGTCGGCCTGCCGGCCAATCAGGGGATGGGCCAGTCTCTTCACAGAGCTGCGGGCGGCGGTGATGGCGCCGGGGCATGCGCCTGCCGACGCTGGCAGCTTCAATATCACCATCACCGATACCACCAGCAATGCGGTGGTCGAGAACGTCAACTATGATGCTTCGACCGGCAACCCGAACCTGTCGGCCTTCTCGGGGACCTATCCGCTCTATTCGGGCTGGATCGTGGAGCATGTGGCGACCACGATCGGCCATGACTATACCATCCAGCTGATCTCCAACGACTGCGATGCCGGCGGCCACTATGGTTACGTCTATCTCGACGCCTTCTCCAATCAGGTCGAAGCGCCGAATGCCGGCGTGAACGCTGGTAGCTCGTCGGGCGGCGCGGTGCTCACCAGCGGCAATGCCCCGGCCATTCCCGACATTGTTACCCCCACCGGCAATGCGGTTTCAGGTCTTGGTTCGGCCACGACCCGTCGTTTCGACGGCGGCACCCTGAGCGCTTCGGACGATACCGGCAACTTCACCATTTCGGGCAATGGCTGGTACATCGAAGCGCACGGCGCGACGTCGACCTTCACCGGCACTTTCGCAGACGACGGCGCGGCCCCCGGCCACCTGACCCTGTCGACCGGGACGACCAGCTCGTTCTCGCACAGCAGCTTCACTGCGGTCGATGGCCAGCTCAAGCTGCGCTATGCGCTGAAGGCCGAGGGCAAGCTGAAGCCGCACCTGTTCGCCGGCGTGCTGTTCAACAGCCTGTCCTACGCTTCGGTGCAGGAGGCCAACCAGACCGACCAGAGCCTGGCCCTCAGCCTGCCTTCGGGCAAATGGCAGTCGGTCAAGTCGACGGTTGGCGGCGACGTCAGCTATAGCCTGGGCGACAAGGTTGAATTCATTGCCTCGGGCGCCTGGAACCATGAGCTCAACAAGGCGTCGACGGCTTCGCGTCTGGTCAACCTGGGCCCGGCCAGCTGGACTGCCAGCTCGGTCACGGCGTTGGACGAGACCCTCAACGTCGGGGCTAACTTCGTCCTCCACCTGTCGGATCGGATCAGCGCCAGCCTTGGCTATCAGGGCGGCTTTGACACCAAGCGGTATGCGACCCACCGCGGTAACATCGCGCTGGGCTTCACCTTCTGATCGGGCGAGCCTGCAATTGATGAAGAGAAGGGCGCGGCGTAAGCTGCGCCCTTTTTTCATGCGCCAAGGGCAGTCGCGTGCCCGGCTATTGGCAGGGCTTCAGGCGGCTTCCTTCTCGACCCATTCGGGAAAGAAGCAGGGTTCGCGGGTGGACCAGCCGGGCGCAGTGGCGGCGGCCTCGCTGATCGACTGCAGCAGGTCCTTGCGCCGTTCGGGGCGGATCTGCGGCAGTGCGGCGGCGGCGCAGAAGGCAGCCGGCAGCCACGGGCGGACATCAGCCGAGAGCAGCCGCTCGTAAAGAAAGCGATAGGCCGAGAAGCTTTCGATCCGTTCCTGCGCCAGGTCGAAGGCGGTGATGCGGATCAGCTTGCCGACATAGCCTTCGATCGCTTCAAAGCCGGTTTCGCACGGGGTTTCGCCGCGCAGCGCCTTCAGGTCCTGATAGACCACATATTGGCTGCGGATGCTGGCCACTTCGCCGGCATCGCGGGCCCACAGCTTGAAGGCATCCTGCCGGCCCAGCCCGACATCGAGGCTGCGCTTGATATAACGCTGCTCGCAGGCAGTGAAGCTGGCGAATTCGCGCAGTTCGGCGATGGCAAGCGTGGCGGTTCCGGTCTGGCCCATGATCGCGTCCTTGGTTCGAAGCGGTGGCAGGCACCGCATGAACTGCAGAACACCAGAAAATGGTGACTATGCCGTTAACCCTGTCGGTCAGGCTTTGCCGGGGTCCGGCAAAAGCTGGCCGCAAGGATTGCCGGTTGGGGCCGGTCAGATCAGGCCGGCAAGCGGGCTGGAGGGGTCGGCATATTTGCGCGTGCCCATCCGCCCGGCCAGATAGGCCTCGCGCCCACCTTCAACCGCCAACCGCATCGCCCGCGCCATCCGGATCGGGTCCTTGGCCTCGGCGATGGCGGTGTTCATCAGCACCCCGTCGCAGCCCAGTTCCAGCGCCACAGCGGCATCGCTGGCGGTGCCGACCCCGGCGTCGACCAGCACCGGCACACTGGCCCCTTCGACAATCAGGCGGATCGTCACGCGGTTCTGGATGCCCAGCCCAGAGCCGATCGGCGCGCCCAGCGGCATGACTGCGACGGCCCCGGCGCTTTCCAGCTGCTTGGCGGCGATCGGATCGTCGACACAATAGACCATCGGCAGAAATCCCTCGCCAGCCAGCACTTCGCAGGCCTTCAGGGTTTCGCGCATGTCGGGGTAAAGCGTACGCGCCTCGCCCAGCACCTCCAGCTTGACGAGATCCCAGCCCCCGGCCTCGCGCGCCAGTCGCAGCGTGCGGATCGCTTCGTCCGCTGTGAAGCAGCCGGCGGTATTGGGCAGGTAGGTGATCTTCTTGGGGTCGATGAAGTCGGTCAGCATCGGCGCCTTGGGGTCCGAAATGTTGACCCGGCGCACCGCCACAGTGACGATTTCCGCACCCGAAGCCTCGACCGCCGCAGCGTTCTGGGCAAAGTCCTTGTACTTGCCGGTGCCGACGATCAGCCGCGAACGGAAAGTGCGGCCGGCCACGCTCCAGCTGTCGTCGCTGCCGCCGCCAACGAAGTGGACAATCTCCAGCACGTCGCCATCGCCCAGCGCCACTGCGCCCAGTGTGCCGCGCGGCACAATCGCGCCATTGCGTTCGACCGCGACCTTGGCCGGGTCAAGGCCGATTTCGGCCACCAGCTGGGCGACCGAAGCGCCGGCGGTGGTGCGGCGCGGTTCGCCGTTGACGGTGAGGGACAGCGATACAGGCGATGCGTTGGTCATGGCCTCAGCCCTTAACGATCACGCCGTGTGGCGCAAGTTGCGGATGTGCGCCAGGCCGACCAGCAGCACCCCGGCGATGGTCAGTCCGGCCTCGCGCGCGCCGTGGCCCACGCCCAGCGCCAGCCCCATCAGCAGCAGCCCGGCCAGCCCCTGCGCCAGGATCAGCAGGCGGCGGTGGCGCAGTGCACCCAGCCCCAGCCCCAGCGCGCCGACGGCAATCGCCAACCCCAGCCCCCATTCGTGCCATTCGGGCGCCAGCAGTACCCCGCCGCCCAGCCCCAGCAGCGTCACCAGCAGCAGCCCGGCCACGCAATGCACCAGACAGAGCCCGGAGATCAGCACGCCGGCCCGGTCCAGCCTGCGCAGGAGCGGGCCGGAGATCGGCGGGGTAGCGGGGGTGTCGGCTTTGGCCATGCTCACCGGCCTATCCTATGGCTGGCCGCCAAGTGCAAGCGCTGCGGCGGGCTTGGCGAAGTGCCGGGATATTCGACTCTTGCGATTTCTTGGCAACGGTTGCACTAGGGCGGCGGTCGGGTTGCAACGGTGAAGGATGGTGTCAATGCACCCGGATGCGGCTTCTCTTCGGCCGGTGGCGCAGTCAGGGCCGGTGGCCCGCTGGCTCTGGTTTCTGGCCGGGCTGGTCGTGACGATGGTGGTGGTTGGCGGGATTACCCGGCTGACCGAAAGCGGCCTGTCGATTACCCAATGGCGCCCGGTCAGCGGGATCATGCCGCCGCTCTCGCAAAGCGAGTGGCTGGTGGAATTCGCGCATTACCGCCAGATCGATCAGTTCGCCGCGATCCATTCGGGCATGACGCTGCCCGAGTTCAAACACATCTTCTATTGGGAATATGGCCACCGCGTGCTGGGCCGCGTGGTCGGGCTGGTTGCGGCGCTGGGCTGGGCTTGGTTCGTCGCGCGCCGTCAGGTCCCTGCGGGCTATGGCCTGCGGCTGCTGGCCGTGCCGTTGCTGATCGGGGTTCAGGGCCTGCTGGGCTGGCTGATGGTCGCCTCGGGGCTGAAGCCGGGGATGGTCGAGGTCGCGCCGGGCTGGCTGGCCGCCCACCTGCTAACCGCGCTGTTTGCTCTTTCCTACTTCGTCTGGACCGCGCTTGACCTCGGTCAGGGCCGGGCCCAGCTGACTCGGCTGGGGCTGATCGCGGGCGTGGCGCTGGCGGGCCAGCTGATCTACGGGGCACTGATGGCTGGGCTGCGCGCCGGGCGGGTGACCGACCAGTGGCCGCTGATGAACGGCAGCCTCTGGCCGGGGCCGACCTATGCCGGGCAGGGCCTTGGCCACATGTTGACCGCCGATCCGGCGATTGTTCACTTCATCCACCGCTGGTGGGCCTTTGCGGTGGTTGCGGTACTGGTGGTGCTGGCGCGCCGGGTTAAGGCGCTGGGCGCGCGCCGCGCCTCGATCGTGATCCACAGCCTGTTCGGAACGCAGATCCTGCTGGGCATTGCCACAGTGATGACCGGGGTCGGGCTGGCACTGGCCGCGCTGCATCAGCTGGTCGGTGCGCTGCTGGTGGTGGCCGTGGTCTGGGGCGGGCATATTCTGGGCCGGGCGCGGTGAGCCACCCGCCCGCCCGCACTACGCTGGCCGCGCTGCTGGCTGGCGCGGCGCTGTGGTCGGCCACGCCGGTGCCAGCCAATCCGGCGCTGGGGGGTGCGGCCTGGCCCCGCCCGCACACGGGTTTCGCCGCTCCCGCCGGGCCAGTCGTGCTGGTGCGCGAATGGCGGCGGGCGCTGGCCGATGGGGCGACGATTGTCAGCCGCCGCCGTTACGAGGTGCGCTTCGTTGCCGATGGCGATGGCTACCGGGTCGAGGGGCGGCAGATCGCGGCCGAGGTCGATGCGCCGCCGCGGTTGGCAACGCTGGCGCGGATCGAGCAGACCCGGCTGGACGACGGCATGTTCCCGATGCGGGTCGATGCACAGGGCATGATCGTTGCCGTGGCTGCGCCAGGCGAGGAAGAGGCGCGCCGCGATGCCGGGCGGCTGGCCAGCGCGATGCTGGCCAATCTGCCCGAGGGCAGCGAGGAGCGCCGCGAGGCCGAACTGTTCCTCAACCGCTGGCTGGCGCAGGGGCAGGCTGGCCGCTGGCCGACCGACTTGTTTCACCCCGCCCCCGGCCAACGCCGCGCCACCCGGGATTTCCCGCTCGGCGACGGGCTCAGCGGCTCGGTCGAAGTGCTGGTCGATGCCTCGTGCGATGGCCCGGGCGGGATGCTGGCGCGGTTCGAACGCACGGTGGTGACCCGTGCCGCCGGTCAGCAACGCGCCACCAGCGAGGTCTGGCGGCTGGTGACGGACCCGGCAAAACAGTAGCCAATGTGCCGTTGCGGTATTATTTTACCTCTCTGCAAAGCCGCGGTATAGCTTGACTCTGCTGGCTCTATCGGCAAAAGCGCCGCGTCCCGTGCCGTCGGCCACCCCG
>Ga0007815_1000731_pt1 | contig 10190 bp, 5 predicted proteins | sample CryBogCBE02Aug09_FD_71212 | JGI IMG/M metagenome (GOLD analysis project Ga0007815, IMG submission 71212) | Freshwater microbial communities from Crystal Bog, Wisconsin, USA - CBE02Aug09 | ecosystem: Environmental > Aquatic > Freshwater > Lake | place: Crystal Bog, Wisconsin, USA | collected...
TCGCCACTCGCCACCAGGGTTGCCCCCGTGCTGCCGTTCGACTTGCATGTGTAAAGCATTCCGCCAGCGTTCAATCTGAGCCAGGATCAAACTCTACAGTTCGATCTTTTGATTTTTTTGTCTCCGAAGAGACCACTCATTAAAACGGAATTGAAGTGAACTTCACTTCTATCTTCATGAGCGTTTTAAGTCTTGCGACTTGGTTACTAGAACCATGGCAAGTACCAAAAACGCCCACGCTTATCGGCTGTAGTTTTTTAATGAACCTAAAGAATTTCTTCTTTCATCTCCGCCGCGATCAGCAGAGCCTTAGATTATAGCACGCTTTTTTTGCCTGCTATCAATAAATAAAAATTATTTTTATTTATTTTCGCCGAGGCTTGCAATTTCTTGCTTGTCTGCAGCGAAGCCCTCGATTGTGACACATTTTTTAATAACCTGTCAAGGCCTGGGGTCTTTTTTGTTCTTGGCTTTGAATTATGTAATTTGCATCACATCTACTAAGCCGAGCCCGCTAGTATAACCCGCTTTTGAAGCCAAATCAACAGGTTTCCTCATTTAATTTGTAATTTATGCCTTTCTCCTCTGAAAAATAAATAATTAAGGTCGTATTCGATCCGCTTTTTTGTATTTTTGGTTGATTTTTTTACTGCCATTTCTTAAAAGCTTGACAGCCTATTTTCCTGTTTACTGGGCTAGATAGGTATTTCAAAATGTTTTTATTGCTTGTGCATCCATAATCTGCCTATGTCACTCATCACACTTAATCAAGCAAGTCTCGCTTACGGACACCATCCACTCTTAGATCACACCGACTTTTCTCTTGAAGAGGGTGAAAGAGTGGGGCTTATTGGCCGTAACGGAACCGGTAAATCCACACTTTTAAAGATATTGAACCGCAGGGAAGCACTCGACTCAGGGACGATTCAATACCAGCAAGGACTGCGTATCAATTACGTTGCTCAAGAGCCTACATTTGACGCAGATAAAACGATCTTCGACGTTGTCAGCGAGGGACTTGCCGAATTACTTCAGTGCATTGAAGATTATTCCAACGGTACGGGTGACATGGACGAGCTTTTTAACAGAATTGACACCTTGGGAGGTTGGGGTTGGGAGCAAAAAGTAGAGCAATCGCTTGAGCAATTGCGCCTCAACGGCAAACTGACCATCGGGACGCTCTCCGGGGGAACATTAAAGCGAGTTGCTCTTGCACAAGCTTTGGTTTGCACGCCTCATGTGCTCTTGCTTGATGAGCCAACAAATCACCTTGATTTGGAAAGCATTGATTGGCTCGCCTCGCTACTATCAGAGTTTAAAGGCAGTGCTATTGTTATTACGCACGACCGCTCCTTCTTGGACAAGGTTACCACCCGTATCGTCGAGCTAGATCGCGGCAAACTTAGATCTTATTACGGGAACTACTCTCAATTTAGAGTTACCAAGGAGACTCAATTAGCGCAGGAAAGCGTGATTAACGCTAAAGCAGATAAATTACTTGCTCAAGAAGAGATTTGGATCCGTAAGGGAGTTGAGGCTCGCCGGACTCGCTCGGTAGCTCGAATTGCTAGGCTTGAGGAATTGAGAGCTCAAAGACAAAGCAGACGCGAGGCAGTGGGTAAAGTAAAACTAAACGTCGATTCCGGCAGCAGAACGGGAAAAATAGTTTCTGAACTTGAACACGTTAGCCTCTCTTTTGGCGACAGATGTATCGTCAAAGACTTCTCAAGTATTATCCTGAGGGGGGACAAAATTGGTCTATTGGGCCCCAACGGCGCAGGGAAAACAACGCTATTAAAATTAATTCTCGGCTCTTTAGAGCCAGATGAAGGTAGCGTTAAATTTGGTACACAACTTCAAATAGCTTATTTTGATCAAATGCGCGGCGCGTTGAATTTGGACGACACCCTTGAGAACTTTATCAGTCCGGGCAGTGAATGGATTGAAATTGGCGAACAGCGTCAACACGTAAAAAGTTACCTTGGAGATTTCCTATTTTCCCCGGCAAGAGCAAACTCCCCAGTTCGATCGTTGTCAGGCGGTGAACGTAATCGGTTGTTATTGGCACGTTTGTTTGCACGCCCTGCAAACGTGTTGGTTCTGGATGAGCCTACAAATGATCTTGATATCGAAACCCTTGAGTTACTAGAAGAGTTACTCGAAAATTACAAAGGTACAGTATTCTTGGTAAGCCATGACCGCTCCTTTTTAGACAATGTAGTGACCAGTCTTATTGCCTACGAGGGGGATAGCAAATGGCGTGAGTATGAAGGAGGGATTCAAGACTGGTTGGTTCAGTCTAGACGGGCGGGTAAATCGGCAAGCACTCTGGGCGAGTTAAAACCAATCACTAGCGCGCAGGCACCGGAGAATACAAAATCCTCTGCTTCTACCTTTAGTGCTTCCTCATCCTCGTCCAATCTAAGCAATCCAAGCAATACCAATTTAAAAAAGAAATTGGGTTACAAAGAACAACGAGAGTTAGAGGGATTGCCAACTCAAATTGAAACGTTAGAGGCGCAGCAAAAGGAGATAACTCAACTCATTGAAGAGGGAAGTATTTTCAACACAGACCCCAAAAAAGCCAATGAGCTCCTATCTAAAAGCACTCAAATTGAGTCAGATTTACTTGCATTACTAGAGCGATGGGAAGCATTATCTGCAAAAACTTAAATTCGCTTATCCATTTTTTTGCTAAGTTTTAAAGTTACTCAGCAACTACAGTTAAAGACTACTTTTTTGTAACCCCAAAATACAACCGGAACTTTATCAACGCTTATGGGAAAAATTTATCTCGTACGCCACGGCCAGGCCTCTTTGGGGTCGACAAATTACGATCAACTTAGTCCGCTCGGGATCAAGCAAAGCTTTAGGTTAGGCGAATACTTTAGAGCCTGCGGAGTTGTATTTGAAGCCGCTTACACAGGAACGCTCACAAGGCAACAGGAAACTCTTCACCAAATTCAATTGGGGCTGCAGTTGAAAGCATCAAATTACACCAAAGAACCAGCCCTTAATGAGTATGACAGTCACGCTCTCATAAGTTGTGTTCACAAAGGCCCTATTCCCAGCCCCAACACAGCACAGGGGTATAAAGAGTTTTTTAAATTATTAAGGTCGGGGTTGCTGAGTTGGATGACAGACCAATCGACTCCGGAAAGCTTACCTGATTTTGTAACGTTTCAAGCAAAAATTATTAGGACCCTTCAGAAAATTCAAACTGCGCATACCGGATCCGTTTTAATAGTCTCCAGTGGCGGTCCCATCTCAACGGCCCTTGCTTATTTACTTGGTATGAGTCATGAGGGCAGAATAGAGCTAAATCTAAGGCTTCGCAACTCATCTTTGTCTGAAATTAGCTTTTCCCCAAAGGCGTTGGCAGTGATTAGTTTTAATACGCTAAACCACTTGGCACAACCGGAATTTCAAGATTGGATAACTTACGCTTAATGCATGAGGATTACTTGGTACTCATTCACTCATGAATGGGGTCTATTGCGACCAACTCCTCAAACAGTTGGCTTAGTTTGTGGCCTGCTGCTTTGAGAATTTTCTCGCCCTTCTCTGGAGTTGCTGCGTTTGCGCCGCCTACTGCACCACAGGAGTTGTAGTCCTGGATGTGCCACCCCAATTTAGCGGTTTTCCCATCGCCCAAGATTTGATATTTTGCGGCTCTTTTCTCGGATGTGGAATGAAAATGCGCGGCCTCTTTCATTCGCACACGATCAGGAGCAATGTGCAACATAAGGGAGGTCTCGATATCACCAGCGTGAACTCCAAAGCGTCTCTCGTGAGCACCAAAATCTGACCAAACGTTTTCATCCAAAGGCAATTGATACCAACTTGTGCTGAACACCAATAACCCGTGTTTACCTCTAAGATCCCTTGCAATTAGGTCCATTAGACCTACGTTTCCACCGTGGGAATTAAACAATAAAAGCTTACGTATTCCTGCCTTAGCCACCGATTCACCTAATTCAGCTCCTATTTGGAGCATTGTTTGTGCGCTCAAACTGAGGGTCCCTGCAAAGGCAGTATGCTCGGTACTCAACCCGATCGTCTGAGTTGGCATAATTAATATAGGAGCTTGTGGGGTTAAGCTTTTGAGGCTCTCCTTAACCACGGCGTCGACTATGTCAGTATCCACCGACATAGGCAAATGCGGGCCGTGTTGCTCGGTTGCGGCTAATGGCAACACAGCAACCGCTCTCATTGGATCTATTGTCTTGAAATCCAGCGTCGTCAGCTGGCACCAGTATTTAGGTAATGCGCTCATTTAATGTATGTTAATTCGTTTTTAGTGTTTTCTCGGTATTCTCTTACTTGTTCTGTAACATACGCATTATGAAATTCAAGCCCCCGTCATCCGTTAGTTTCAATTGCCCTGGCTTTTTTAACCAATTAACATCTGATTTGCATAAATTACCTCGGCGCCCAACTACTCGTACCCCTATGCGGGGAGAATTGGTTTTAAACTTTTTTAGAAAATTTTTTAAACCCGCATTCATCACAACTCTGGCTACTCTTGGGTGGGCATGCAATGCAGTTTGGGCGTCCAGCTCAGCGATCCAAACAGACCAAGTTAAGGCAGAACTGATTGCGTATGCACCCCAAGGACTGCGACCCGGACAAACCTTTTGGGTAGGTTTGAAACTCACCCACCAACCACAGTGGCACACCTACTGGAAAAATCCGGGGGATTCAGGATTGCCCACACAGCTAACTTGGAGCTTGCCCATTGGTTTTCGTACCCAAGAGTTGCTGTGGCCGACCCCTAGTAAATTGTATGTCTCGAACTTAACAAATTACGGATTTGAGGGTAGTATTTTGTTGGTTACTCCAGTTGTAACCCCTGCGGCGAGTCTAATTGGTACAAACATCGATGTCGGATTACATGCGAGTTGGCTAGTTTGTAAGCAGGAATGCGTTCCTCAAGAGGGAGATTTTCAGCTTAAAGTACCCGTCAAAAGCTCCTCAGCTCTTGAGGCCTCGGCATTTACTGCGGTTTTGGACACTCAACCCATAGAGTTACCCCACTCTCACCAGGTTTTAGAGATTAAGGGCACTCACTTAGTGGGTCAAATTCGCAGTTTACCTAAACAATTGCGAGATTTACCGGTAACTATTTTTCCCGAACTTAGTGAAGTCATTGCTGATCCAAAGCAGAACCTTAATTTAGCAGCAAAAGCAAACTCAACTCTTTTTGCTCAAAATTTAGATTTTGAACAACACCCGATGCGCAGCACTGAACCTCACTCCATGGGAGCCTTGCTTGTTTTTCAAACCCCGCAGGGGCAACAAACTTATCACACAGTTTTTGAAATTGAAGGCACATGGCCTAAACTCCAGCAAAGCCCACCACTATCATCAATTGCCGGCGAGTCTACGTTAAGGGACACTGTCTTGCCTGCCCAAAACGCAACGCAACAAAGCACCGGATTATTTAATTTTTTCGCCAGCTACCCGTTCCTTGCCGCCGCCTTAGGCGCCCTTCTCGGTGGCATGATATTGAACTTGATGCCTTGTGTTTTACCCATTTTGGCTATTAAAGTACTTAGCCTTACTGCACATTCTCAAGACACCAGACTATACCGTCGTCACACCAGTGGTTATAGTGCAGGCGTAATTTGTTGTTTCTCCATACTGGGAGGTATCGTAGTTGGGCTTAAGGCTATTGGGTTAGAGCTGGGTTGGGGGTTCCAACTTCAGTCCCCTTTGGCGGTTGCAACACTTTGTTTCTTGTTCTTACTAATTGCGCTTAATTTGTTGGATGTTTTTCATATTCATTTTGTTATACCGAACCGATTGTTAGTCATTAAGAGTAAGGATCCAGGTATTGATGGTTTTTTAGCAGGACTTTTAAGCGTCGTTGTCGCCGCCCCTTGCACCGCCCCCTTCATGGGAGCATCTTTAGGTTGGGCAATGACTGCAGCCAATTGGCAAGGCTTACTAATCTTTGTATGCCTAGGCATAGGAATGGCTCTTCCAATACTGCTGATCAGTTATGTACCCGCCCTAGGTAGATTCTTACCTCGCCCAGGTAATTGGATGAACACCATGCGTGTGCTTCTTGCTTTCCCAATGCTTTTGACTGTAACTTGGTTGCTATGGGTATTTGGTCAGCAACTGGGGCTCAATGAAATGACCCTCTTAATGGTTGCTTTAATTACATTTAGCGCACTAATTTTTTGTTTGAAACTGAAAGGAAGTTCTAAATTTTTTGCTTTCTTATTCTTTGCAAGCCTTTTGATTTTCGAGTACTTTATTGGTCAAAGCTTTGACGAATCTGTCACGCGGGGTGATTACAAGGATTCAGTTAGCCTTTCTCACAGCATCAACGCCTTGGTTAATTCAGGAGATACAAAAAACCTTAATTGGGAGACTTGGTCTCCCGAATTGGTCCAACAAACACTCGCTCAAGGTCGTCCCGTTTTTGTTGACTTTACTGCTGCTTGGTGCATTACATGCCAGGTCAATGAGAGAACCACACTTCAAAATGAGTCCGTAAAGTCGCTTCTTCTGAAAAAAAATGTACGGCTTTTACGTGCGGATTGGACTCAACCCAATGAGCAAATCGCCAGTACTTTGGCCAGCCTTGGGCGCAGCGGTATACCTGTGTATTTGTTGCTCTCCCCTGAAAAACAACAGACTATGTTGTCTGAACTCTTGAACATCAACGAGTTGACCCGAGTACTCAATGAGTTGGGCACTCCACTTCAAAATTAACCGAACAATCAATCATTTAATGATATCTATAGTATTACTTATCGACCTCACAAATACACATGATTTTTAACTTATACACAAAATTATTAATTTTTAACGTCACAGAGTCTAAAAATAATAAAAGCCTATAAATCTATAATCACCAATATAAGTAATTGATTTTAAATGATTTTTTAATTTTAAATATTGTTGATAAGTGTTGCCTTGATCACTTTTTCCTCACCCAGCGAAGGTCATAACAGATAACTGTCAACAAAGTTATCCACAAAAACACAAAATCCTTGAAAATCAACGACTTAAGCGGCATATCGCAATTCACAATCAAACATCTTATCTAAAGCCACAAGCTTGAATCACGCCCTCAACGTACTGGTAAGTCTTCCAGCACACGCTAATATCAGCGGACCTTTAACTTATTTGCATAGCCAACCCTTGGATGCAGGGACACTGGTGCGCGTACCGTTCGGAAAGGGAGAGGTTTTAGGAGTGGTTTGGTACGGAGGCGAGGCATATGATGCATCGAATCAACAATTTACTGGCCTTGTTTTAAAACCAATCACCAGTGTGATTGAAGGCATTGATGCTCTTGACTCCTCTTGGCTTGGTTTAGTGGAATTTGCCGCTGCCTACTACCAACGAAGCTTGGGTGAAATGGCACTTCAAGCTCTCCCCCCACAGTTAAGAGATCTAACCGTTCAGCAAATCGCGCGTCGACTCAAGAAAAGCGTTTCTCAGCTAAAACCCAATCCCCCATCATCAAATCAAACAATTGATGAAATTACGGGACTCCCATCGCGGGCACCAAGCGAGTTTGCACACACCTTAACCAGCGAACAAGCCCTAGCAGTTGAAACTATACACACTCGCCCCGGTCCATTCCTAATCTACGGTAATACCGGAAGCGGTAAAACCGAGGTCTATCTTCAATGCGCTCAATCTGTCTTATCACAAGACACTTTGGCTCAGGTGATGGTCATGGTGCCAGAAATCAATCTTACCCCTCAACTAGAGGAACGATTTAAAACCCGTTTTAAAGACTTGAAAATGCAAAACGGCGCCCCTAGCGTGGTTTGTATACATAGCGGTATGACCCCTGCGCAACGTTTGAATGCTTGGCTTGCTGCTCACAACGGAGCAGCGCGCATCGTGCTGGGAACAAGAATGGCAATCTTTGCTTCCCTACCAAACTTAAAACTTATTATCGTCGATGAGGAGCACGACCCAAGTTACAAGCAACAAGAGGGAGCACGTTATTCCGCAAGAGATTTAGCTGTTTACAAAGCAAAGCAACTTGGAATTAAAGTTATTCTAGGATCCGCCACACCTTCGCTTGAGAGTTGGCATCATGCGCTGAACACACCCGGATCAACAAGCACAACCAAATACCAATTAATACGTATGCCCTCTCGCATCGGCCAAGCATCGATGCCAAAGGTAAAGATCATTGATCTAAATACTCAACCAAAAGGAACTGTTTTTTCGCCTCAGTTATTGGCTGCAATTACAACCCGGGTTCAAAGAGGGGAGCAAGTTTTAGTTTTGCTTAATCGCAGAGGTTACGCCCCTGTCCTTCACTGCCAAGACTGTGACTGGAAAAGTGCTTGCCTTCACTGCAGTGCATTTAGAGTTTTCCACAAACTAGACCGAACACTTCGGTGTCACCACTGCGGGGTTGTAGAGCGAGTTCCCAGACATTGCCCAAGCTGCGGGAACGCAGATATTTCTCCTCTTGGCAAAGGCACTGAGCAACTTGAAGAGTTGCTCAATCAATTGCTAGTTGATGTCAAACAAGCCAATGGTCAGCCCCTCAACATACTTAGGATTGATGCAGACAGTACGCGTCTCAAGGGTGCATTAAACCATCAACTCGCACAGGTTCACTCAGGCGAAGTTAATGTATTGGTGGGAACGCAGATGGTAGCCAAGGGACATGACTTTCGTAAAATCACGCTTGTAGCGGCACTTTACCCAGATACTGCACTCTTTTCTAGTGATTTCCGGGCGCCGGAGCGTCTTTTTTCGCTCTTGTTGCAAGCGGCGGGAAGAGCTGGACGGGATGCCAATTTAGAGCCCACAACCGAATCTGAGATGTGGATTCAAACCCAGTACCCTGAACACCCTTTATTTCAAGCACTGCGTCAATTTGATTATCCCCAATTTGCAAAAGATCAGCTCGAAGAGCGCGCCCAAGGTCATTTACCGCCGTTTTCTTTTCAAGCCCTAATCCGTGCAGATGCAAGATCTCAAAGTGATGCGCAGTTGTTCTTAAATACAGCAAGGGAGCAAGCCACTTTGGTTTTGGAGGAAATACGCAAACAACGGGCAAACTCTAAAGCTCAGTGGGTGCGCGTGGAGCCCACACTTTTCCCGGCAATTCCAATGACATTACAACGAATCGCTAATATTGAACGCGCACAAATGCTTATTGAATGTGATTCTCGGCTTATGCTGCAAGAATTTTTAAAACACTGGCAAGTGATCTTGCACCAACTGCAACCTCAATTTAAAGGCGTTGTAAGGTGGATTTTAGATGTAGATCCGCTTGCGATTTAGATAGTTGGGGTTTGAAGATTCTAAATTTCAAAGTAAACGAATCTGCTAAATCTGGAAAAGTTTGTATTGATCACACTGAACCTCATGTATAAAGTTTCACTAAAGCACTGAATGTAAAGAACGCTACTGCGGTTGTGAATAAAATGATCTTGGCGATACGTTCATTATCCGCACCGTAGCGTTGTGAAAGCATAACAACATTGCTCGCGCTTGGTAGGGCAGCGATGAGGACCATGATTTTTAGATTATTTGGATTTAAATCCATACCAAATACAGTTGAGAGTCTACCCAGTCCAAATATAAGAAAGGGATGGACAACTAGTTTTAAGCCAGAGATGATCCAAATATCTCGTTTGGGTTGATCTCGTACTGTATTGTTAATCTGATGGCTCGAGCTACTGATCCATGATCTGGCAAGTACAGCCCCAACTGTAAAAAGTGCGGTTGGTGACGCCGCATCCGACAAAAGTTGTACTGTTTTATCTAAAGGGGCGGTGAGCTCCCATTTAAAAGCACAAAATAGTACCCCTAATAAAATCGACCAAGGCATAGGATTCATCACAATACCCTTTAGCGCTCTTTGCAAGGCTTTTCCTATGCCGTGGGCTCCTGCGCCCTCCAATCTAGACAAGGCGATACAAAGTGAGGTTGTGAACACCATATCAATAGTAATAGTAACTATAGCTGTACCAGAAGCGGATAAACCGAACAAAGCTAGCAACAAGGGCACCCCCATAAAGCCGGTATTGGGGAAAGCAGCGACTAAAGCGCCAAACGATGCATTGTTCCAACCTAAACCTAAATATATTGAAAGTCCTATAGCAAGCGATACCATAACGATAGCACCGCTAATGTAGGTCAGAAAAACAGCGGGGTTAAGTAATTGATCGAGTTGAGCGTGTGTACCAAAT
>Ga0007815_1000746_pt1 | contig 10125 bp, 11 predicted proteins | sample CryBogCBE02Aug09_FD_71212 | JGI IMG/M metagenome (GOLD analysis project Ga0007815, IMG submission 71212) | Freshwater microbial communities from Crystal Bog, Wisconsin, USA - CBE02Aug09 | ecosystem: Environmental > Aquatic > Freshwater > Lake | place: Crystal Bog, Wisconsin, USA | collected...
GCGGGGATCTCAGCCCTGCAGCAGCCCGCCGCCCAGCAGCAGGAGCAGCTTGACGTCGATGGCAAGGCCGCGCGCGCGGGCTTCCTCGATGGCGGCGGCGATGCCGGCCAGCGGCACGCGGCGCGGAGTGATGCCTTCGCCCGGCACCCCGCCGCCGGGGCCGGTGCGGGTGAGGCGGGTGGCCTTCAGCAGGGTGAAGCTTTCGCTGACCATGCCGGGCGAGGAGAAGAATTCGCCGACCTGCTGCCACTGTGCCGCGCGGTAGCCGGTTTCCTCCTCCAGCTCGCGCGCGGCGGCTTCCATCGGGCCTTCGCCGGCCATGCTGTCATGGTCGCCGATCAGCCCGGCAGGCAGTTCGAGGCAGGCGCGGCCCAGCGGCACGCGGTACTGTTCCACCAGCAGCGCGTGCGGGCCATCGGGGGCTTCATCGATGGCAAGGATCACGGCGGCGCGGATGCCGCGCGCGCGGCCGACATATTCCCAGCGCCCGCGCCGCTTGGCCTCGATATAGTTGCCCGACCACAGCACTTCCTCTGGGCAGTCGGCATCAGGCGGCAGGCTCACAGCTCGATCAGCCGGTCGGGCAATTCGTTGGCATCGTGGGAGTCGCGCGGGAAGTACCGGGCCAGTACGGTGCCGACTGCGGCCATGCAATCGACCAGCCCATCGGCGACCCGCCCGGCCTTGACCGGGCCAAGCAGCGCCAGCATCGCTGCGCCCCAGACATCTGGCGCGACCTGCCGGGCGATGCCCGCCTCGGCAATGATCTCGGCCCGGCGCTCGGCGCGGCTGAGGTAGATGAGCACGGCAGTGCTGCCGCTGGTGCGGTTGTCGGCGGCAAGGCGGAAGGCGGCCATGGCGCGGGCGCGCACCCGGTGGTGCTTGACCCACGAAGGCGTCAGCGCGAGGCGCAACGGCCGCCAGAGCATCAGCAGCCACATTCCGATGAATTTTACCACAGTGACCAGCAGCGCCAGCTCGAACAGCTGTGCCGGGGCCCATTCGTGGTTCCAGTCGCCCAGCAGGCGGTCGATCAGGCTGAGATAAAACGGGCTGAACATGGCCAGCACGCTCAGCGCCAGCAGCGCCACCCCGGCGCTCCACCACAAGGCAACATCGGCGTAGGGATCCGAACTGTCAGCCAGGATCGGCACGACCTCGCCGCTGGTGTGCTCCTCGGCGCGGGTGATCGCCGCGGCGACGCGGGCCTTGTCCTCGGCGGAGAGTGCAAAAGTGCTCATCGTGCCCCTACCAGTCGCCCGAGGCGCCGCCGCCGTCGAAACCGCCGCCGCCGCCGCCAAAGCCGCCAAAGCCGCCGCCATCGGAATCGCCACCGCCCCAGCCGCTTCCGCCTCCGCCGCCCCAGTCGCTGCGTCGGCCTGAGTGCGACAGCGCATCAAGCGCCCCCCACATCAGCACGGTGCCGAGGCCACTGTTGCCGCCATAGCTGCTGCCCAGGCCCCGTCGCCGGCTGGCGAAGGCCATGATCAGGCCGAAAACCCCGATCCAGATGATCGCCGGCAACACGGCGGAGCCGCGCCCGGCGTGGCGGCTGCCCTTTGCGCCCGCCGCAGCCGCTTCGGCCACGGCCTTGGCATCGGCGGGGGAGCGATCAAGCTGGGCGGTGATTTCGTCGACCGCCGCGCTGATCCCGCCGCCATAGTCGCCGCTGCGAAACCGTGGCCGCATGGTGTCGCGGATGATCCGGCCCGACAGGGCATCGGTCAGCCGGTCCTGCACCCCGCGCCCGGTGGCGATCCGCACTTTGTGTTCGGTCGGGGCGACCAGCAGCAGCACGCCTTCTTCGGTGGCCTTGCCGCTGATACTCCAGCTTTCGGCCAGCTTCTGGGCATAGTCGGTGACGTCCTGCCCATCGAGGCTGGCGACCGTTGCCACCACCACCGCGCGGCCGGTCAGCCGGTTGTACTGGGTCAGCCGCGCGTCAAGCTGGCGGGCCGTTTCGGGCGGGATGACCTGCGCGCCATCATAGACCGGTCCATCCGGGCGCGGCGGCAATTCGGCGCGGGCCGGGGCCGCGACTAGCGCCAACAGCGCCAGCAGCAGGCCCCACAGCGGGTTAAGGCGCGGAGCCCCGCGCATCGCGGCTTACTTCGTGCCTGATGTGGCGGCAGGCGCGCCGAAGCTGACCTTGGGGGCGCTCTGCGCGGCAGCGTCGGCGGCGAAGGGCACCATCGGCTGCGCGCCATAGACCACCTTGGCGGCGATCACCGCCGGGAAGGTGCGGATCGTCACGTTGTAGTCCTTGACCGCCTCGTTGTAGCGTTCGCGCGCGACGTTGATGCGGTTTTCGGTCCCTTCCAGCTGGGTCATCAGGTCGGCGAAGCGTTCCTGGCTCTTCAGCTCGGGGTATTTCTCGACCACCGTGCGCAGCTGGCCCAGCGCCTGGGTCAGCTGGTTCTGCGCGCCCTGGAACTTGGCGAAAGTGTCCGGGTTCGACAGGTCGTTGGTGGTGATGTTGATCGCGGTGGCCCTGGCCCGCGCATCGGTCACCCCGACCAGAATCTGCTGCTCACTGGCCGCGGCGCCCTTGGCGGTCTCGACCAGATTGGGCACGAGGTCGGCGCGGCGCTGATAGGCGCTCTGCACGTCGGCCCAACGGGCCTTGGCCTCTTCCTGGCTGGTGGGGACGGCATTCACCCCGCAACCCGAAAGCGAAAGCGCGCCCAGCGCAACCAGCGCGGCACGGGCGGGAGTGAGCGAGGAAGACGAAAGCGGCATCGGGTCAGGTCCGTTGCTACGCCGGGGACATGGCCCGGCTCCACCCCCGAAGATAGCGCGGGCCGCAGGGGGTTCAAGCCGGGACGGCGAAAAAAGTGTTTTAGTGGTGCAAGGCAGCACGACAGTGCGGCGCACCGGGCCAGCCCGGCCGTCACCCATTGCCGTAATCCCGATGGCATGTCACAGTAGCCGAACCGTATTACAGGGGAAAAGGGTTCGCTTATGCTTCAGGATTTCAAGGCCTTTATCGCGCGCGGCAACGTGCTGGACCTCGCGGTCGGTGTCATCATCGGCGGGGCTTTCGGCAAGATCGTCTCGTCGCTGACCGACGATGTCATCATGCCCGTGGTCGGCAAGATCACCGGCGGCATGGATTTCACCAGCCAGTTCATTCTGCTGGGCGAAATTCCCGCCAAGTACACCGGTTCGCCAACTGACTATGCCGCGCTGAAGAAGGCGGGCGTCGCCATGCTCGGCTATGGTTCGTTCGTTACCGCGGTGATCAATTTCCTGATCATGGCCTTCGTGATCTTCATGATCGTGCGGATGGCCAACAAGGCCATGCCGCCGCCCGCCGCCGCCCCCGCCGGGCCGACCGAGGTGGAGTTGCTGGCCGAAATCCGGGATGCTCTGAAAAAATAGCGCGCGGCTAAATTGTTGTGCCGCAAGGGGCGGGGGGTGCCGGGCACCTCTCGCCCTTTTCTTTTGGCTTGGGCCGCCCTATATGGGTCCTTGCCGGGTTCGCCCGGCTATGGCGATAAATTGCCCCGTGCAATAGACGCAGCGGACCCGGGGGCAGTACCCGGCGGCTCCACCATCACCATTCCGTTTTCATGCGGAATACCCCGTTGTCGCGGGGGTGATGACGGGGCCGAACCAGGATCGACGTGTGTTGAAAAGCGGTGTTTTTGCCCGGGCTGAGTAACCCGTTCAAGGCTCAAAACCCAAAAAGTGCCAACGACAACGACGCACTTGCTCTGGTTGCGTAATTCTAGGGGCTAGCGCCCTGAAGTTACAAGACAAGAACACGGCTGGACCGGCCGGGTAACAGAACGGATACCAGGGGCCCGGAGGGGGCCTAGCAACAGAACCCCTCCACCGTTTCTTACGCTGAGCGTGCGCTGGGGCCCCGACCAACAAAGGACTCGGGGGCCTAGCAACAGACCCCCCCCACTCGCGCCGGGTCTGGATTGCCCCATGCCGGGCTGCGAACGGGCGCTTTCTGCGCTTCCGGTGCTCACGGCCCATCAGGCCGCTGCGCGCCGGTTCTCGAAATCACCCCTTCTCGCTCCGGCCTGAAGCCAATCCAGATCCGGCGCGCCTTCGCGTTCGCACGCAAAAAAGCCCAGCGGGGCCGGGCTTTCGGGGCAGCGGTGATTGGTGGTTCAGCCTTTGCGCTTCAGGGCTTTTTCGCGTTGTTCGTACTTCAGGCAGTCGATGATCTTCGCGCCGGCCATGAACACCGCGCCGGTGCAGGCGAGGTAGAGCAGCTTGCCGCCCCAGCCTGGAAAGACATCCATGTAGACCCGGCCGCGTTCGCAGGCACCAAGCGCCAGCGCGTAGATGATCATGCAGGCTTCGAGCCTGGTCTTGATCACGAACAGCTGTGCAAGCTTGGTAAGCATTGGGGCCTTTCGGTCTACGGGCTTGTCCCGATACGTCCATCATGCCTGTTTCGAGCGGCCGGGCAACATCTCTTTACACCTTGTTAAGGCCGATATGTGCCACCACGGGACATCCGGGGGCGGGTGGCTGAACAGTTGCCTTTGGGGGCCTGTTGGGCCATAGGCGCGCCTCTCCCTCCCCAGGAGCTGTTGGTAGTTTTGTCGCGCGCAGGCCGCGCGTCTGGGAGTTTCAGGATGAGCAATCGGGTTGAGCGTTCGGGGCTGGCGGTCGATGCGGCGCTGGCGGCTTTTGTCGAGGGCGAGGTGCTGGGCCCGCTGGGGCGCGACGCCGCCGTTTTCTGGGCCGGCTTTGCCGCTCTGCTGGCACGCCATGTCCCCACCAACCGCGCGCTGCTGGCCAAGCGCGATGCGCTTCAAGCGCAGATCGACGCCTGGCATCTGGAGCGTGCGGGCCAGCCGCTGGATGCCGCTGCCTACAAGGCCTTCCTGACCGAGATCGGCTACCTCGTGCCCGAACCCGCGCCGTTCCAGATCGGCACCCGCAACGTCGATGCGGAAATCGCCACTATGGCCGGGCCGCAGCTGGTGGTGCCGGTGTTGAACGCTCGCTTCCTGCTGAATGCCGCCAATGCCCGCTGGGGCAGCCTTTACGATGCCTTCTACGGCACCGATGCGCTCGACGCCCCGGCGGCGCGGCCCGGTGGCTACGATACGGCGCGCGGGGCTGCGGTGGTGGCCGCCGCACGCAAATTCCTGAACGCGGCGGTGCCCGGCTGGGAAGCGGTGGTAACGGGCGGCGATCATCCTGCGCTGGTCGGACGGCGAGAGGGCGGCGTGCTGCTGCGCCATAATGGCCTGCACATCGAACTGGTGATCGACCCCGCGCACCACGTCGGCAAGGACGATCCGCTGGGCATTGCCGACGTGGTGCTGGAAGCGGCGCTGACCACGATCTGCGACATGGAAGATTCGGTCGCGGCGGTCGATGCCGAAGACAAGCTCAGCGCCTATCGCAACTGGCTGGGGGTGATCCGGGGCGATCTGGCCGACAGCTTCACCAAGGGCGGGCGTACCGTCACCCGCACGCTCGCCCCCGACCGGGTCTGGACGATCAACGGCAAGGAGCAGAGCCTGCCGGGCCGCAGCCTGCTGTTCGTCCGAAATGTTGGCCACCTGATGACCAACCCGGCGATCCTGCTGGCTGATGGCAGCGCCATCCCCGAAGGGATCATGGACGCGGTGATCACCAGCGCGATCGGCGCGCAGGATGTCGCCGGCATGGGCCGCCACCGCAACAGCCGCACCGGCAGCATCTACATCGTCAAGCCCAAGATGCACGGGCCCGAGGAATGCGCCTTCACCAACGACCTGTTCGACGCGGTGGAGGATTTGCTGGAGCTGCCGCGCCACACCATCAAGGTCGGCGTGATGGACGAGGAGCGCCGCACCAGCGCCAACCTTGCTGCCTGCATCCATGCGGTGCAGGACCGGGTGGTGTTCATCAACACCGGCTTCCTCGATCGCACCGGCGACGAGATCCATACCAGCATGCGGGCCGGGCCGATGATCCGCAAGGCGGCGATGAAGGGTTCGGGCTGGATCGCCGCTTACGAGGCGCGCAACGTCGGGATCGGTCTTGCCTGTGGCCTGTCTGGCAAGGCGCAGATCGGCAAGGGCATGTGGGCCGCGCCCGACATGATGGCCGACATGGTCGCGCAGAAGATCGGCCACCCGAAGGCCGGGGCCAACACCGCCTGGGTGCCCAGCCCGACCGCCGCGACGCTGCATGCGATGCATTATCATGCGGTCGACGTGTTCGAGGTGCAGTGCGCGCTATCTGCCCAGCCGGTGCCGCCGGTTGACGCCATTCTGGCGATTCCGCTGGCGGGAGGCACCAATTTCTCCGAAGCCGAAGTGCGCGAGGAACTCGACAACAACGCACAAGGCCTGCTGGGCTATGTCGTGCGCTGGATCGATGCCGGGGTCGGCTGCTCGAAGGTGCCCGACTTCCACGATGTCGGCCTGATGGAAGACCGCGCGACGCTGCGCATCTCCAGCCAGCACATGGCCAACTGGCTGCTGCACGGGGTCTGCAGCGAAGCGCAGGTGATGGATTCGCTGCAGCGGATGGCGGCCAAGGTCGATGCCCAGAACGCGGGCGACCCGGACTATGAACCGATGGCCGGGCGCTGGGAGCAGAGCATGGCCTTTCAGGCAGCCTGCGACCTGGTCTTCAAGGGGGTGGAGCAGCCCAGCGGTTATACCGAGCCGCTGCTCCATGCATGGCGGCTGAAGAAAAAGGCATCGGTCAAGGCCACCTCGTAAGGCTATCTGGGCCGGGCAATCGAAGGAGCCCTAGACATGAGCCGCACCGCCGCGCTGGACCTGCTGAACCGCTATTACGCCGCCTTCAACGCGGGCGACAATGCGGGGATGCTGGCCTGCCTGTCCGACGATATCGCGCACGACATCAATCAGGGCAGCCGGCAGACCGGCAAGGCCGCGTTCCGCACCTTCCTCGCCCATATGGACCGCTGCTATGCCGAGCGGCTGGAGGGGATCGTCGTGATGGCCAATGACGATGGCACCCGCGCGGCGGCGGAATTCGTGGTGCACGGGCAATACCTCGCCACCGACGAAGGCCTGCCCGAGGCGGCCGGCCAGCGTTATGTCCTGCCCGCCGGGGCCTTCTTCGACCTTGCCGATGGCCTGATCACCCGCGTCTCGGTATACTACAATCTGGCCGACTGGACGGCGCAGGTGGGCGGATGAGCGTCACCGTCCGCCCGCTGACCGGCGCGGAAATCGCCAGAGCGCTGGACGACCTTGCGCGGCTGCGGATCGCGGTCTTTGCGGCCTACCCCTACCTCTACGATGGCGATGCGGCCTACGAGGCGGACTATCTGGCTGAATTCGCGCGGGCCGACAGCGCGGTGCTGGTTGCGGCCTTTGACGGCGAGCGGATTGTCGGCGCGGCAACGGCGGCGGCGATGGCCGAGCAGAAGGGCGAATTCCAGCAGGCTTTCATGGCGCGCGGCTGGGACCTTGCGCGGCTGTTCTACTTTGGCGAAAGCGTGCTGCTGCCCGAATATCGCGGCCACGGCATCGGCCACGCCTTCTTCGACCACCGCGAGGCGCAGGCGCGGGCCTGCGGGGCCAGCATGGCCTGCTTTGCTGCCGTTATCCGGCCAGACGATCACCCGGCGCGGCCGGCAGGCTATCAGCCGCTCGATGGTTTCTGGGCCAAGCGCGGCTATGCCCCGGTGCCCGGTTTCGTTACTGAACTCGCCTGGCAGGAGCATGGCGTGGCGGGGGAGAGCGTGAACCGCCTGCAATACTGGCTGCGGCAATGGTAGCGTTCACTCTCGCCGCCGCCGCTTACCCGATCGACGCGCTGGCCGATTGGGCGGCATATGCCGCCAAGCTGGAACGCTGGGTGGCCGAGGCCGCCGGTGCGGGGGCGCAGCTGCTGGTCTTTCCCGAATATGGCGCGATGGAACTGGCCGCGCTCGATCCGGCCACCATGGGTGACTTGGCGGCGTCGATCGATAGCGTTTCGGCGCTGTTGCCAAGGGTCGATGCGCTGCATGGCGAACTGGCGGCGCGCTATGGCGTCCACATTCTTGCCGCCAGCGCGCCGCGCCGCGATGGCGATGGCAAGGCGCGCAATGCCGCGCGGCTGTTTGCCCCCAATGGCAAAAGTGCGACGCAGGACAAGCTGGTGATGACCCGCTTCGAGCGGGAGGCCTGGCATATCAGTGCGGGCGCGCCGCTGCGGCTGTTCGAGACCGCGCTGGGTAAAATCGGCGTCATCATCTGCTACGACAGCGAATTCCCGCTGCTGGCCCGCGCCTTGGTCGAGGCCGGGGCGGAAATTCTGCTGGCGCCCAGCTGCACCGACAGCGCCCATGGCTATTGGCGGGTGCGGATCGGCGCGCAGGCGCGGGCGCTGGAGGGGCAGTGCTACACCGTCCAGTCGCCGACTGTCGGCATGGCCGAGTGGTCGCCCGCGGTCGATGAAAACCACGGCGCGGCGGGGGTGTTCGGCCCGCCCGACCAAGGGATGCCCGCCGATGGCGTGGTGGCGCTGGGGGCGATGAATGTGCCGGGCTGGACCTACGCCCAGATCGATACCGCGAATGTCCACCGCCTGCGCACGGAGGGCGGGGTGCTCAACACGCGGCATTGGACGGAGCAGCCGGGGGCCGAAGTGTTGCCGGCAGTGGACGTGGTCGACCTGCGCTAGGCGCCGGGCCGGTCGGGCTCACCCCATCAGCCGGGCGACCGCGACGAAATCGGCGACGCCCAGGGTTTCGGCGCGGCGCGATGGGTCGATGCCTGCCTGTTCCAGTGCCTCCAGCGCGCCGGGGAGGCCCTTCAGGCTTTGCCGCAGCATCTTGCGGCGCTGGCCGAAGGCGGCTTCGGTCAGGCGCTCAAGGGTGCGCGGGTGGACGCCGGCAGGGGCTTCGGCGGGGGTGACGTGGACGATCGCGCTCATCACCTTGGGCGGCGGGGTGAAGGCGCTGCGGTGGACCTTCATCGCGATCCGCGCCGTGCCACGCCACTGTGCCAGCACTGCCAGCCGGCCGTAAGCATCGCTGCCGGGCTGGGCGATGATCCGTTCGGCGACTTCCTGCTGGAACATCAGGGTCAGCGATTGCCACGCCGGCGGCCATGCGTCGCCCGACAGCCAGCGCACGAACAGTTGCGTGCCGACATTGTAGGGCAGGTTGGCAACGACGTGGAACGGCCCGACAAGGCCGGTCTCGACCTTCAGCGCATCGCCCTCGATCACGCGCAACTGGCCGGGGAAGGCCTCGGCCAGTTCGGCGAGGGCGGGCAGGCAGCGGCGGTCCATCTCCACCGCCGTGACCTTGGCCCCGGCGCGCAGCAGCGCACGGGTCAGGCCACCCGGGCCCGGGCCAACTTCCAGCACCTGTTGGTCCGCAAGGCGGCCCGGCACCGCGGCGATGCGGGTGAGCAGCTGTTCGTCGAACAGGAAGTTCTGGCCCAGCGCCTTGGTCGCAAACAGGCTGTGGGCGGCGATAACTTCGCGCAGCGGGGGCAGGGAGGGCCCGGTCATGCCGCGGCCCGGCGCATGGCGCATTGCCCGGCCATGCGGATCGCCGCGATCATCGCGCCGGGGTCGGCGGTGCCGGTGCCGGCAATGGCAAAGGCGGTGCCGTGATCGGGGCTGGTGCGGATGATCGGCAGGCCAAGTGTGACGTTGACCCCTTCGTCGAAGTCGAGCGCCTTCAAGGGCACCAGCGCCTGATCGTGGTACATGCAAATTGCGATATCGTAGGTGGCGCGCGCGCGCGGGGTGAACAGCGCGTCTGCCGGGTGCGGACCGGTGGCGCGCAGGCCGGCGGCCTGCAATTGCGCCACGGCGGGGGCGATTATCGCGTCGTCCTCGTGCCCCATCCGGCCCTGTTCGCCGGCGTGGGGGTTGAGCGCGGCAAGCGCGAGGCGCGGGCTGGGGAGGCCAAAATCGCGCGCCAGCCCGGCGGCGGCGATGGTCGCGCGTTCGACGATCAGCCGGGTGGTCAGCGTGCGCGGCACCTCGGCCAGAGGGATGTGGACCGTGACCGGGACCACCCGCAGGCTGGGCCCGGCCAGCATCATCACCGCCGCGTTTTCAGCGAGGCCGCAGGCAGCCCCGAGAAATTCGGTCTGGCCGGGGAAAGCAAAGCCGACTTCGGCCAGCCGGGCCTTGGCGATCGGGGCGGTGACCAGCGCGGCGGCATGGCCACCCAGCGTC
>Ga0007815_1000759_pt1 | contig 10036 bp, 11 predicted proteins | sample CryBogCBE02Aug09_FD_71212 | JGI IMG/M metagenome (GOLD analysis project Ga0007815, IMG submission 71212) | Freshwater microbial communities from Crystal Bog, Wisconsin, USA - CBE02Aug09 | ecosystem: Environmental > Aquatic > Freshwater > Lake | place: Crystal Bog, Wisconsin, USA | collected...
TGCTCAAACAGGGCCCATTGGTCCGCCGTTAGGACGTGACGCGGGTCGTCTAAAAACCGCTGTTGTTCCACCGCTTGGGCGGCGGTAAGCTCGCCCGAAAAATAATGCACTTTCCATTCCGAACGCATCGCCAAATGGGCGGGATACCACTGCCCGTCCACGCACATCAGTCGGTACTTGCGAAACAACCCATCCGCGGATTGGGTGTCGATAAACGGCCCCACAAACCACTCGCTCGCGAGCCCCTTGTCTTCGCCGAATAAGAGCGACTTCCACTCATCGCCACAAACACGCCACACCCCATCCCCCATATGCGAACCGGTGGGTCTTAATAAATGCGGCGTCTCAAAGGGCGGCAAGCCCAACATCGCCTCCACACACAGACGCTGCGCCGCAGCCACGACCAAAGACGGGATGCCTGCCAGCGTGGCACTCAATCGATCCCGTTCGGTCAAGGCAACCGCGTGCACGGGGTTCATGATCCGATCCCCCTTGAGGCGCGCACCGATGTGCTCATCGCCCACCGACCACGGCCCGGACGGCCCGGAGTCGCTGATGGCGTTGAAGACCACGTCGTAGGCCGGCAGTGGTGGATCGGAAAATCCGTACGGCAGATGCCAGTAAATCAAATGAAAATCGGCAGCCGGCAAAAACACATCCACTGGCGTGTTCAAGGCCGCTGGGTGCGCCAACACCAGCACCCGCGTCGGGTGTGCGGACGTCGCGGGTCGCTCCAGCACCGCGGACGTGGCGAAGGCCTGGGCAAAGTGCGCGTGTGCTTTCGAATACTGGTATTGCCGCCAGGCGTTTCGGCCCAAACCCAAATGCCCCAAGCGGGAATGCGGGTCAATGGCAATGGCGTTCTCGAAATATCGAATCGATTCGTCCCACTGTTCCTTCGCATAGGCACACAAGCCCAGGATCACCAGGCATTGAACGTTTTGCGGATCTAAGGTGAATGCGCGCAGCGCGGCCGTGTGCGCGGCGTTGCGATACCCCCCATCAAAGGAGACGTGAGCGAGGTGAATGAGCGAGTGCAGGTCGTTGGGATTGTGCTCGACCGCCGCCAGGGCCGTTGCAATCACATCTGGCGTCCCAGCCATAAAGAATAAACCGTCGTGGAATACGAGCCGCTAGTGTAGCCCAATTCCTCAGTCACGACGCAGGCGAAGACCACCACGCGCACGCCCTGCGTGCGTGTGGACGACGCGTCGCCCAAAAAAAACGGGCCGTGAGGCCCGTTTTCAAACCAGTCACTGGTTTACAGGGATTACTTCAACGACGCCGCAATCTTCTGCTGGTCTTTGAGCTCTTTGGCTGGCGCCGGCACGAGGCCTTTGTCAATCAAATAGCCGTCCGCACCCGCCGCTTTGGTCGAGACGAACTCTTTCACGAACTCTTGCAAGCCCGGAATCACGCCCAGATGATCTTTCTTCACGTAAATGAACAAGGGACGAGAGATCGGGTATTTGCCCGAGGCAATGGTGTCCATCGAGGCGCCAATGCCGTCGACTTTCGCCGCCGAGATCTTGTCTTTGTTTTGATCCACGTAGGAGAACGTGAACACGCCCACCGCTGTGCGATCGTTTTTGAGCTTGCCCATGAGCACCGCGTAATCGGCGGCCACGTCCACCCAGGCGCCGTCTTCACGCACCAACTTACACTCTTTCTCGCGATCGGCTTTCGGCATCGCCTTCAACACCGGATCTTCTTCGCACATCGGGAGCATGACCAGCTCATTGAGCGCGTCACGGGTGCCGTGGTTCGAGGCGGGTCCAAAAATGTGAATCGGACGCTTCGGCAGTTTGGCATCGATGTCCGACCACATCTTGGCGGGGTTCGGTTCCAGCTTGCCGTTGACGCCCACGTTCTTGGCAATCGCTTTGTACAGCTGCTCGCGGGTGATGTCAAAGCTCGCACCCTTGGCCGAGGCCACCACGATGCCGTCGTAGCCGATGCGAATCTCTTGCACGCCCTTCACACCGTTGCCGGCGCACAAGGTTTTTTCGGCATCGGTCATCGCGCGCGACGCGTCGTTGATGTCAGGGGTTTGCGGGCCAACGCCGGCGCAAAATAATTTAAAGCCACCACCGGTGCCGTTGGATTCAACGACCGGGGTTTTGAATTTCCCGTTCTTACCAAAATGCTCCGCAACGGTGCTGGAAAATGGATAGACCGTTGAAGAACCCACCACCGAAATGGTGTCGCGCGCATCGGCCGCATTTGCCGACACACCAGCCAATAAACCGACGCAGCCAAGGGCTAGCGCTAATGAATGTTTGATCATGGATAAACCTCTAGCAAGAGTATGACCCGAGTTTGGGTAGGGGTATTCTGAGCGGCCTTTGTGACAAGTTTATGACAATGATATTCTTATTGTTTTTCATATACTTATAAAAATAAACCGCGTCTACTCCCCTAGGCCTCAAACGACGGCTCGCGGTGACGCAGCCGTGATTTGAGAAACTCAAAGTGCGCCAGCGCCGCGCCGTCGTACTGTCGCCAGCCCTCGGCGGTGCGCCGCGCAATCTCGTCGCTGAGCACGTTCAAGGGCTGATGGGTTTGGTAGGCGAAGATCAGCGTGCGCGCCGCGCGTTCTAAAAAGTACAACTCGTCAAAGGCCATCGCCACCGAGTCGCTTGAAACCAGGACGCCGTGATTGCCCATCAACACAATCGGCGCTTTTTTGAGCAACTGAGCCACGCGCAAGGCCTCTTGCCGATCGTCCGCCAAACCACCGTAGTGGGCATCGATCGCGGTGCGTTCAAAAAAACGCGCCGTGTTTTGATCCACCGGTTTTAAAGCGGGATCTTTGAGCGCCATCAACGCCGTGGCGTACGGCGGATGGAGATGCAACAGCACGCGCGCACTGGGAACCTCGGCGTGCAAGGTGGCGTGCAAACACCACGCCGACGGATCGGGTGGCTTGGGGTGATGCGCGACGTCGTCGGCGGCGCTCCACTCTTGCAGGTCGGACGCCCGGATGGTCGAAAAATGTTGCCAACGCGGGTTGAGTAAAAAGCGCGAGCCATCGGCGGACGTCGCCGCGGAAAAATGATTGCCCACCGCTTCTTCCCAACCCATGTCCACGCTCAAGCGAAAGGCCGCTGCTAAATCCACGCGCAACGCGTGATGGGGGTCGATGGTCATGAACGCCTCGTGGGGTCGTCAGATGAGGAACTCAGATTATCACGACCACGCGACCGATAGCGAAGCGCCTCGTTCAGACCCAACCGTGCGAAACGCCCAGGCGGACGCGAATATGGCACACTGCCGCGATGCTGCATCGAAAAATTGGTCGGTCCTTAAATGTCCTAAAACCTCTGGTTGGTCTCGTCTCCCTACTCTACACCCCAGCGGCGGCCGAAGGCCTTTGGCACACCACCGTCCAATTGACCACCAACCTTCCCTACTTATGGTTTTTCTTGGCCGGTTGTGGGGGCTATCTGTTGCTATGGGCGGCGTTGCTGCGACGCTTCTCCATCACCTGGTTTAGCACCTTCGAGCACGAACTCACTCACGCGCTGTTTGCCTTATTAACTTTCAACAAAGTCACCGCGCTCAAAGCCACGCTTCGAAAAGGCGGCCACATTGAATACGAGGGCACGGCGCACTGGCTGATTCATTGTGGCCCGTATTTTTTTCCAACCCTCAACGTCTTGTTATTGATCCCCATGGCCTTCGTGCCCGACGAGGCGTTGCCGTGGATGTACGCGGGACAAGGCCTCGCGATGGGCTATCACCTCGTGTCCACCTATCACGAAACGCATCGCAACCAAAAGGACCTACAACTCGCCGGCTACGTTTTTTGCGTCGCGTTTTTGCCGTTTGCGAATTTGTTGAGCCTGTCCATCTTGCTCAATGGTCTTGAACACGGCTGGCCTGGCATTGAAAGTGTGTTTGTGAATTTGGTCAACGCCGATTTAAAACCAGACCCGCTGATCGCGGCCTGCTGGCATCAGCTCAATGGGTGGGTTCACACCGTCGTGACGGGCTGAGTGTCGAATCACCCACACCCACCGGACACGGCCTCGGTGCGAAGCGCAGGCGAGCTCGACCTCTGAAAGCCCACGGGTAGCACCGCACGCCGCGTGCGCTGGGGATGCCGTTAAGCGCCTTTGTACAAGGAGGGATAATCCGCCGGTGCCGAACGCCAATATTGGGCGGGTGCCGTGACTTGAGCGCCTAAGGCCTTCGCTGCCGCATAGGGCCAACGCGGGTTGTACAGCATCGCCCGGGCCAAACCGATCGCGTCGGCTTGCCCCGCAAGCAGAATGTCTTCCGCCTGTTGGGCTTGGGTAATCAGGCCCACCGCGATGACGGGGATCGTCACGCGACGTTTGACCGCCTGGGCAAACGGCACCTGAAAACCCGGACCCGCCTTAATCGCCTGTTGTGGAGACAAGCCGCCACTGGAGACGTGTATGAACGCAGCCCCGCGTTGTTCACACCCCACCGACAGCAATTCGGTTTCCGCCAGGTCCCATCCCCCGTCCACCCAATCGGTTGCCGACAGTCGAATGCCGACGGGAATCGACACCGCCGCTTTGACGGCCGTCAACACCTCGTAGACAAAACGCGCGCGGTTTTCAAAAGACCCGCCATACTCATCGGTGCGCGTGTTGGACAACGGTGATAAAAACTGATGCAACAAATACCCATGCGCGCCGTGCAATTCGATCACATCAAAGCCACTCGCTTGGGCGCGCCGTGCGGCCTTCACAAATGCCTCCACGAGGCCTTGGATCTCGGCCGTGGTCAACGCCTTCGGGGCCGACTCCGAATCGGTGAACGCCAACGCCGATGGCGCCTCGTTCACCCAGCCGCCGTCGCGCTCCGACAGCAGCGCGCCACCCTTCCATGGGGCCGCGTGAGACCCTTTGCGACCGGCGTGCGCCAATTGAATGCCCAGGGGCATGGCCGAGTACTGACGCACGTCGTCGATCAATCGCGCCAACGCCGAGGCCTGCTGATCGTTCCACAGCCCGACGCACTGCGGCGTGATGCGACCGTTGGCCGTCACGCCCGTGGCTTCCATTATCAACAACCCCGCCCCCGAGCAGGCTAAGGAACCGATGTGTTGGGAGTGCCACGCGCCCACCACGCCCTCGACGGCGGAGTACTGACACATGGGCGCAATGACGATGCGATTTTCAAGCGTTAACGAACCGATCGACCAGGGGCTAAACAATTGACTCATACCATTCTCTCGCAGGGTTAACGATTCAGGGCCGCCATCGACGCACTCGGGTAACGATCGCCGCGCGCCGCGCCGGGCGGAATGGCCGAATTGAGTTTTTGCAGCATCGCGTCCGTCACCCTGACATCCAGGCTTTGAATGTTTTCGGAAAGATAACGCCGTCGCTTCGTGCCGGGAATCGGAATGATGTGTTTGTCCTGCGCCAACAACCAGGCCAAGGCCAACTGCGCCGGCGTGCACCCCAATTCCGATGCGAAGCCTTCGAGGGTTTTAACCAGACCCACGTTGTGCTCAAACACCTCCTGCGCAAAACGCGGATTGGTCAGGCGGTAGTCGTTGGCCGGAAGATCGTCACGGGATTTAAACGACCCGGACAAAAAGCCACGGCCCAGCGGCGAATAGGCCACGAAGCCCACGCCTAATTCGCGACACGTTTTAAGCTGATCGGACTCCACGTCGCGCGTCCACAAGGAGTATTCGGTTTGTAAAGCCGTGACCTTGTGAACCGCGTGGGCGCGCTTTAAGGTGTCGGAGGACACTTCGGATAATCCGATGTAGCGGATCTTCCCTTGGTCCACCAACTGCGACAACGTCGTCATGGTCTCTTCAATGGGCGTGTTGGGATCCACGCGATGCTGATAATACAAATCAATGCGCTCAATGCCCAAACGTTTTAGGCTGCCCTCTACGGACTCACGTACGTACGCGGGCGTGGAATTGAATCCCGTGACCGCGCGAGTCTGGGGGTCGCGGCAAATGCCAAACTTGGTGGCGATGAACACCTGATCCCAACGCCCCTTGAACGCCTTGCCCAATAACTGCTCGTTGGTGTGGGGGCCATACATATCGGAGGTGTCGAAAAAGGTGACTCCCGCGTCGAGGGCCGCGTGCAAGGTGCTGATGGATTCTTGATCGTCGCGACCCTCGTAAAAGTCGCTCATCCCCATGCAGCCCAGTCCCAAAGCGGACACCAACGGACCACCCGGACCCAATTGACGTTGAATCATCTGCCACCTCCCAAAGTGTTGACCGACGCCAGTGTACGCAAAATTTAAGACAGCGCGTTGACGTTCAGGACAACGCGCCCAGCCACCGAGTGGTGGGGTTTTTTAATCGAAGGGATGGCGCAAAACAATCGTGTCCACGCGATCTGGACCCGTGCTGACGATGTCAAACGGCACCCCCGTCAATTCGGCAATGCGCTCCAAATACCGTCGCGCGTTCGCGGGAAGTTGCTCGTACGATTGCACGCCCACCGTCGACTCCGACCACCCTGGCCATTCTTCGTACACCGGCTCACAGTCGGGGTACTCGTCGACCAACAACGGTGGCGACACTTGAACCTGGCCATTGATCTTGTAACCCGTGCACAGTCTTAAGGTTTCAAGGCCATCGAGCACGTCCAGTTTCGTGACGCACAAGCCGGTGACGGAGTTGTTGATCACGCTGCGACGCAAGCTCACGGCATCAAACCACCCCGTGCGACGACGGCGGCCCGTGACCGCGCCAAATTCGTGACCGACGCGCGAGAGGTGCTCGCCCTGTTCATCAAACAACTCCGTTGGAAAGGGACCACCGCCCACACGCGTGGTGTAGGCTTTGACAATCCCCAACACATAATCAAATCGCAACGGCCCGATGCCCGTGCCCGTGGCGGCGTTGCCGGCGGTGGTGTTGGAACTGGTCACGTAGGGATAGGTGCCCATATCCACATCCAAGAGCGCCCCTTGAGCCCCTTCGAACAACACGTTGCCCCCGGCCGCGTGGACGTCGTGCAACAGTTGCGTCACGTCCGCGACCAACGGTCGGACCCGTTCCGATTGCTTTAAGATGGCCTCTAAGGTTTCGGTGAAATCCACCGTTTCGGCGTTGTAAAAGTGTTTCAACATAAAATTATGCAAATCGAGCACTTCGCCCAATTTGGCGGCCAGCTTCTCGCGCTGAAACAGATCCGCCACGCGCACCGCGCGACGCGCCACTTTGTCTTCATAGGCCGGGCCAATGCCCCGCCCCGTCGTGCCGATGGGGTTCTCGCCGCGGGCGCGTTCGCGGGCTTTGTCCAAGGCCACGTGAGAGGGCAAAATCAACGGGCAGTTGGGGCTGATTTTGAGCCGCTCAAACACCGGCACGCCTCGGCCGACCAACATGTCCGCTTAGCGCAACAGCGCCTCGAGCGACAACACCACCCCGTTGCCAATCAGACACAGGGAGCCCTCGCGTAAGATGCCGGAGGGAATGAGCGACAACACCGTCTTTTCGCCGCCCACCACCAAGGTGTGACCAGCGTTGTGACCGCCTTGAAATCGAGCAACCGCGCGCGCCCGCTCGGTTAGCAAATCCACAATCTTCCCTTTGCCCTCATCGCCCCACTGGGTGCCGATGATGATGATGTTTTTTGCCATGGCCAACCTTATTGCCCGCGTCGAACGCTGTAAAGTAGAAGTACACCCGCGACCATCGAGAAAAATCCCATCCAGCGCAGCGCTGGCGAAGGCATCCGGGCGAGCCGCACAAAGGAGCGCCGCGCGGCCTGCGGAAATAGAAAGGGCACCAAGCCTTCAAAGACGAGGTACAGCGCGATCGCCGCGCCCAAATCGCCCCATTTAATAACAAACCCCAGCATCGCCTCTCCCGACGTCATCGCTCACCCAATCAACCGCTTATGATACAACGACTGTGCTGGGTTGTTTGCGGTAAAAACACGCATCCCAGTGGTTCAGCACGCGTTCGACGCACTCGGGCGTCGGCCCTCTGGACCGGGAACTCCTACGGGGTCTGCGCGAGCGTTACCGGATAGAGCGCGCGGGCGCGCTTTACAAAGGTGTCCACCAAGGTGTTCCAGGTCGATTCAAACAGCGCGCCCGCGAGTTGATCCAACAGCCGGTTCTCAAACTCAAAAGCCACCTCCAAATAGACCCCCGTGCCCCGAATCTCGGAGGGGCGATCGGCCGAGGGCATTGTTCCCAGCGGCTTAAAATCCCAGCGACCGGTGAAGGCTTTAAAGGGCCCCGTGAGCAGATTTAGTTCAATGCTTTCATTGGGTTGCATGGTGTTCTGCGTGCTTAAACTCACTTTGATGCCGGCCCGTCCCACGGTCAAAATGGCCGACAACTCGGTGGCCGATTGGCTTAATACTTTCGCGTCCAGACAATACGGCACAAAGCTTGGGTAGGCGTTGATGTCGTTGACCAACCCGTACATCTGAGCGGGGGTCTGCGGAACGAGGGCTTGGCGGGATACGGTGCGCATGCCCCATTATCGCCGATTCGACGCCGCGATTAGGCCCTGATCGCGACGGCCGGCCCGCTCACTGACCCCGCTTGGCGATATGCGGTAAAATTCAGTCTTTAGAGACCACACACTGCCATGACCGCCAAATCCCCTACGTCCAAATCGGCAGGAACCCCCAAAAAAGAGACCAGCGAACAAAGCGGCCCCATCGCTTTAAACCGCAAGGCGCGGCACGACTATTTTATTGACGAGCGCTACGAGGCGGGGGTGTCGCTCATGGGCTGGGAGGTCAAATCCTTGCGCGCCGGTCGACTGCAGTTGGCCGAGGGTTATGTGCACATACGCCAAGGCGAGGCCTATTTGATGGGCGCGCACATCACCCCGCTCAACTCGGCCTCAACGCACGTGATCGCCGATCCCACGCGCAGCCGCAAACTGCTGCTGAAACGCAAAGAGTTGGATCATCTGACCGGCTCGGTGGAACGCAAAGGCTACACCTTGATCCCGCTCAGCATGCTCTGGCGGCGCGGTCGAGCCAAACTCGAGTTGGGATTGGCGCGGGGTAAAAAAGCCCACGACAAACGCGAAACCTCCAAAGAGCGCGATTGGCAACGCGATAAAGCGCGCCTGCTGCGAACCCGCAATCGCTGATCGGTTGCGCGTCCCGTGACGCGTGGTGTCGCCACCAGCTATCCCAATCCTGATCGCTGACGACATCCTCTCGAGCGTTGAAGCCCGTCTGAACGACTCCCAAGCGGATATCCGTGACGGGTACTGGCTATTGACCCTGACTGCGCGTAGAATGGCGCTGTACAGGGGGCGATCGGGTTCGACGGGAATCACGAAACTCCAGGTGCATGCCGAGGTGCAGGTTCCTCGTAAAACTGTTTGCAAAACTCTAGCTGCGAACGATAACAGCTACGCTCTGGCGGCTTAAGCCCCGCCTACTCTGTCCCAATTCGTGTCTGTGCGGATGGGAACAGGGTCACAATCACAGGATCGCTGGCCGTGCGGGTTTCGGGTAACGGTTGGCTAAACAGGACGGAACTGGTTTTGGGTTTTCCCTGCCCATCGGGTAGCCCAGAACGAGAACAAAGATTGGGATAAGCATGTAGGTCTTGGCGCGTAGGATTTTCGGACGGGGGTTCAATTCCCCCCGCCTCCACCATTTCAAAGTCTTAGGTAAAACTAAGATGGTCTAAAAAATCATAATAAACAAAGATTTATAAATATATTAAGTCTTACATAGTGCAGAAAAGGGTGATGACATCCAATGAAATTCGGAGTAGTTTAAGGGGTGACAAGCGTACACTGAGAGCGAAGTTGCCCCAAATGCGACTGACCGATACCAATGTGTGACACGCTAACTATATTTAACACTCTTGAGAAAAACAATGCTATGCGAGTGTCTCTTAAAAATATCGAATAGAATCATCACGCTAATTTAGTAAAACCAAATATGCGATCGTTAATGGGAATGAAATCATGTAATGACCCAGCACTTTCTGCACAGGTTAAGCCGCTAAAGCATACACCATAGCGGGGGTTTTCATGCCGAGGGCCTGGTGAGGCCTGCGGGTGTTGTAGAACTGGATCCAGTCGCTG
>Ga0007815_1000773_pt1 | contig 9952 bp, 9 predicted proteins | sample CryBogCBE02Aug09_FD_71212 | JGI IMG/M metagenome (GOLD analysis project Ga0007815, IMG submission 71212) | Freshwater microbial communities from Crystal Bog, Wisconsin, USA - CBE02Aug09 | ecosystem: Environmental > Aquatic > Freshwater > Lake | place: Crystal Bog, Wisconsin, USA | collected...
GCGAGGCCAGTGGGCGCCTGAAGGCCGCCTACGATTCACCCCGGTGCGGGTTGAATCGTAGGCGGCCTTCAGGCGCCCACTGGCCTCGCGCGGGTAATTGGTGGCGAATTCGCCCAGCGCGATGCAGGCGCGGCTGGTCTCGTTCAGCTGAACCATAGACTGCGCCAGCCCCAGCAAGCTGTCCGCCGCACGCGCACCCTGTGCATCGGCCTGATAGTTCTTGAGGAACCAGGCCGCGGCATCGCGCGGCTTGCCATCATCCAGATAGGCACGGCCCAGGAGGTTGCGGCCGTAGGAGGCCTTGGGGTGCTTGGTGTACTTGTCGAGGTAGAGCTTCAGCTGCTGCTGCGCCTCGGGATAGAGCTTCGCCTCCCACAGCCGGAAGCCGTAGGAATATTCATCGTCGGCGGCATCGGCGGTCTTGGGCTTGACCACGGCCTTCACCGCCGCAACGCGCGCCGCGCTGGGCTTTTCAGCAACCGGGGCCGGGGCGGCCTTGGCTGGCTTGGCGACGGGGGCGGCGCCCATCGCGGCAAGATTGCCCGAAGTGGTGGTCTTCTCCGCCGGCTTTTCGGGCACCAGCTGCGCCGGGGCGGCGGCAGTCGTTGGAGCGGCAGTAGTCGCAGCCGGCGCGGGGGCGGCGGGCGGCGGCGTGGCGGCGGCGGCCTTCGCTTCGATCTGGCGCAGGCGGTTGCCCAGTTCTTCGTTCTGCGCGGTCAGCCGGGCAATCTGCGCCTCGATCGCGTCGATCCGGGTCAGCATATCGGTCATCGGCCCGGCAACCGGGGTGGCGGGGGCCGAAGCGGCACCAGCGGCGGCGGCGGGGGCGACTGCGCCACCCCGGCCAGCGGCAAAGACCTGCGCCTGCAAGCCGCGCACCGAAGCCTCCAGCTGGCGCATCCGCAGTTCCTGCAAGGTGGCCTCCTGCGCGCGGGCCGGGCCGGCCAGCCCCGCGGGAACCAGCGCCAGCGCGAGCGCGAGCCCGCGCATCTTGTGCCATTTGCCTGCCATTATCTGCTCCATTGCCCGCCGTTATGCCGTCAGGGCGCGCAAGTTGCCCAATCCGGACCGCCCTGTCGAGCCGGGGTTACTGCGAAACGGTGGAAGTTTGCAGCGCCGACCCTGCCGCACTGGCCGCCGGCGGAGCCGAAGCCGCCGCGCTGGGCACCGCGCCGGGGGTGGCGCTGGGCTTGGGCGCGCGCGGGCGATGCACTAGGGCATGCGCCGCCGGGCTGGCACTGGCCGCCACTGCGGGCAGGCCCCCGTGCACGGCAGCCGGCGCAGGCGTCAGCACCGCGATCGAACCGGGATTCTGCCCCGGATTCGGCGCTGCCGCCGCGCGGGCCAGCAGCGCCACGCCGCTGACCTCCACGTCCTTCACCGTCTTGCGGGCATCGGCCAGCGGCGGCACAGCGCGACCGCCGACGGTGATCGCCAGCGCCTCGGGATGCCCGGTCCAGATCGTCGGGTGCGCGGCATCGGCGGGCACGGTGTAGCTCTCGCCCAGTGCCAGCTGCTTTTCGAACAGGCGCCGGCCAGTGGCATCGCTGATTCGCAACCAGATGTCGGCGACACGCGCGGTCAGCACCACCGGATTGGTGGCCGGGGCCGCCGGAACTGGCGCCGGGCGCGGCGCGGCGGGGCGGGGCACCGGTGTTTCGGCGGGGAGGATCGAGGGCAGACCGGGCGCGCTAAAGCTGTATCCGCTCCAATAGGCCCCGCCACCCAGCGCCGCCATCAGCCCGGCGAGCGCCGCCAGCCAGGCCAGCCGCGCGCCGGGCACCCGCGCCGGGTCGCCTGGTTCGAAAGCCGGGGGCGGGGGCGGTTCGGGATTGGCCTGGCCCAGTTCGGCCCGCAATGCCTCAATCAGCGGTGCTTCGGTCAAGCCGACGGCGCGGGCATAGGTGCGGACAAAGCCGACAGCATAGGTGCGCGCCGGCAGCGCGGCAAAGTCGCCCTGTTCGATTGCGGCCAGATGGCGTTCGGGAATGCGGGTGCGCTGAGCGATATCGGTTCGCGACAGGCCCTGCGCCTCGCGGGCACGGCGCAGCCTTCCGCCGGTGCCATCAAGGGGCAGTTCCACGCTGGCTTCGTCCGCACTCATTTCGACCCCGGCGTTATTCACTCGCCCCCGGGGCGGAGAAACGCCGTAAGTGGATAAAAGTCAATCGATTTCGGAGGGTTCCGCGCGAGAGTTCAGAATCGCCAACGCGCCCCGGCACCCGGCGAACGCGCGCCAGCGGCAAGGCTTTCAAACCTAATCAAATACGAACCCGCGCGCCTCGGCCCAGGCCAGCAGTTCGGCGCGCAGATCGGCGGGGGGATTGGCCAGCCAGCCGGCCATCACCTGCTCCAGCTCGGGCAGGTTCAGCTGGCGAATCGCCGCCTTGACCGGGCCGACTGCCGCCGGAGTGATCGACAGCCGGCGCAAGCCCAGCGCGGCCAGTGCCAGCGCCTCCACCGGGCGCCCGCCCATTTCACCGCACACCGTCACATCCACCCCGTGCGCGTTGCACTGGTCGATCACCCGCTTCAGGAAGCGCAGGATCGCGGGGCTAAGCCAGTCGTACCGCTCGGCCAGTTTCGGATGCGCGCGATCGGCAGCGAACAGGAACTGGGTCAGATCGTTGGTGCCGATCGACAGGAATTGCAGCCGCGGCAACAGCACGTCGAGCATCTCGGCCAGCGCCGGCACCTCCAGCATGGTGCCAAAGCGCACCTCGGCCGGCAGCAGCTTCTTCTGCGACTTCAGCCATGCCAGCTGGCTGTCGAACAGCGCGCGCGCAGCGTCAAACTCCCACGGCTCCGACACCATCGGGAACATCACCGACAGCGTGCGCCCCGCCGACGCCTCCAGCAGCGCGCGGGCCTGCACCTTCATCAGCCCCTCGCGCTCCAGCCCGACGCGCAGCGCGCGCCAGCCCATCGCCGGGTTTTCCTCGGCCACCGTCTCGTCGTGGCGCAGATAGGGCAGCACCTTGTCGCCGCCGATGTCGACCGTGCGGAACACCACCGGCTTATCGCCCGCTGCCTCCAGCACATCGCGGTAGAGCCGGGTCTGCCGTTCACGCGAAGGGAGCGTGGCCGAAACCAGAAACTGGAATTCTGTGCGGAACAGCCCGATCCCGTCGGCCCCGGTCAGCGCCAGATTGGGCAGATCTTCGCGCAGCCCGGCGTTGATCATCAGGGCAATGCGGGTGCCATCGGCGGTGCGCGGCTCAACCTCGCGCAGCCCGGCATAGCTCGCCTGCCGCTCGCGCGACTTGGCAAAGCGCGCCTCGAAGGCCTCGACCATCGCCGGGGCGGGGCGCACGGTCAGCGCGCCCTGATTGCCGTCGACCAGCAGCACGTCGCCCTCGCGCACCGCGGCGCGCAGCCCGTGCAGGCGGCCCAGCACCGGAATGCCCATCGCCCGCGCCACGATCACCACGTGCGCGGTCAGCGAACCTTCTTCCAACACCACGCCCTTCAGGCGGCGCTTGTCGTATTCCAGCAGTTCGGCCGGGCCGAGGTTGCGCGCAATCAGGATCGCATCCTGCCGCAGGCCCTTGGCCGCCGCCGTGCCCAGCTGGCCCGAGACGGTGCGCAGCAGGCGGTTCGACAGATCCTCAAGGTCGTGCATCCGGTCGGCCAGCAGCGGATCGTCGATCTGCCGCATCCGCATCCGGGTGCGCTGCTGCACGCGCTCGATCGCTGCCTCGGCGGTCAGGCCGCTGCTGATCGCGTCGTTGATCCGGCGGCTCCAGCCCTCGTCATAAGCGAACATCTTGTAGGTCGCGAGGACCTCCTCGTGCTCGCCGCCGACGCCGAACTCGGCCTGACTGGCCATCCGCTCGATCTGCTCGCGCATCTTGTCGAAGGCGAGGTAGACTCGCGCACGCTCGGCCTCGACATCCTCGGCCACGGTATGCTCGATGGTGACGCGCGGCTGGTGGAACACCGCCACGCCCGATGCCAGCCCCTTGACCAGCGGCTGACCCTTGATCTGGCTCGGCCCGGTCAGTGCCGCATTGAGCAGCCCCTCGTCCTCGTCGACCAAGTCGGCATTGGCGATCAGTTCGGACAGCACCATGGCCACCGTCTGCAAGGCCTCGATCTCGACCTCTTCATAACGGCGCGGCTCGGCATGCTGAACGCACAGCACGCCCACCGCCCGCTCGCGGCGCACGATCGGCACGCCGGCGAAGGAATGGAACTTTTCCTCTCCCGTTTCAGGCCGATAGGAAAAGTCCGGGTGCGCGGTCGCCTCAGCCAGGTTCAGCGTATCGATATGCGCCGCGATGGTGCCGACCAGCCCCTCGCCGACCGCCAGGCGGGTAACGTGCACCGCCTCCTGCGCCAGCCCGCGGGTGGCAAACAGCTCCAGCGCACCCTCGCGCAGCAGGTAGATCGAGCAGACCTCGGAATGCAGACTCTCGCCCACCACCTCGGCCACGGTATTGAGCTTGGCCTGCGCGTGGCTGCGCGAAGCCATCACCTCATGCAGGCGGGTGAGTATCTGGCGCGAGGCGGCAACGGCGCTGATCATGATACAAGCCTAGCGCAAGGGAGCCGGCTTGGCAAAAGCCAGCGCCGCCACTCGATACGAATACAGGGTAGCAGCAAGGGCCAGCCGCGAGGAGCCACCCCGCGACGGGCGCCGTCCTTACAGCACGCATCCTGTAATGCACCCGAAGGCTGCCCCGCCGCGCCGGACCACAGCAGAAGCCCTTCCCGTCAGCGGTGGGCGAGTGCGTCCTTCAACTTCAGCTTCTGGCGCTTCAGCATCGCCACCGTCGTCTCGTCGGGGTGCGGGCGGGTGAGTTCGGCGCGCAGACGCTCCTCGATCCCCGAATGCTTCGACTGCAAGGCGGTGATATGCGATGCTTCCATGGATATGCTCCCTGGTCTGAGACGGCCGGTGCAGCAAAAACCACAGCCGGCCACAGCGCGCCAGCCAGCAGGGGCAAGTTCGACTCGCCCGTGAAACCGGTGCGGTGCAATTGTCATCGAAGCATATTAAGCCTAGCTTGATAAGCGCGAATTGCGTGCGAAACGGATCGACCCGGCTCGCCGCCCGCTAGGGAGCACTGCGTGACCGAGGACGAGCTGAAAAAGCGGCTGGAGATGCTGCGGACCGAACACCGCGACCTCGACGCGGCGATCGATGCGCTCTCGACGCCAAGCTCCACCGGCCCGCTCGACCAGCTCCAGATCGCCCGCCTGAAAAAGCGCAAGCTGAAGCTGAAGGACCAGATCGCGCTGATCGAGGATTACCTGATCCCCGACATCATCGCTTGAGGAACAAGAGGCCGTTCAGCCGGCCGCGCCGCCCGCTGACAGCGCCGCACGCCGCGTGCAAACGTTCCGCAATGGGACTGTCCCGTGATGGGACAGCAGGGCTTCGCGGTCCCTGTTGCCGCATTCCCTACCAAATGGTTAAAGGGGGGGCATCAAGGGTCACGCAGTAAAAAATACTTATGGAACAAGCAGCTAACATCAATCCCCGGATCATCGAGGGGCTCTATTGCGAGGCGCTCGTCCTCTCGGACGAAGTGCGCGCAGCTTTCGATCTGTCGGCCCGCGCCGACGATCCGGCGCTCGACGAGGATCTGGCGCGCATTGCCCTGTCGTGCGAGGCGCTGCGCACCACCACCCGAATGATGCACGCCATTGCCTGGCTGCTCAATCACCGCGCCTATCTGGCGGGCGAACTGTCCGAATTCCAGCTGCGCCGCCACGGCCGGCTGGCCCCCGATTTCCCGATGGCCGATCCCGAACGGACCGCGCTGCTCAACCGCGATATTCGCGAGCTGATTGCCACCACCGAGCAGTTCTACGCCCGCCTGCTGCGCATCGACCGCGGCTGGCGCGATCGCGAACCCGGCGCCCCCGCCGCGCTGGACCGCCTGCGCGAACGGCTGAACGGACTGGGCGAGGGCTTTGCGCTGAGACATTGAGTCTACCTTTGGCTCCTTGCGGCTAGTCGCCGCTGCGGCCCTCCTCCCAACCCCGACCAGGGTGTTGCTTGCCAAAGGCCAGCACGCCCGCCATACCCCGGCGCCATGGCGATCCCCCCACAGCCGTGGCCGACCGGCCTTGTCGAACAGCCCGAGCCGCTGGTGCGGCGCGTGCTGGCGCCCAATGCCTCGCACTACACCTACACCGGCACGCAAACCTATCTGGTCGGCAGCGGCGAGGGCGTGGTGGTGGTCGACCCCGGCCCGGCCGAGGCGGAGCATCTGTCGGCGCTCGTCGCGGCGATTGCCGGCGCGCCGGTGCTGGCGATTGCCTGCACCCACACCCACCGCGACCATTCGCCCGCCGCCGCCCCGCTGTCAGCCCTGACCGGCGGCCCGGTGATCGGCTGCGCCCCGCTGGTCTTCGCGGCAGACCCCGACGCCACCGACTATCCGGTCGACGATGCCTTCGACCAGCTCTACGCCCCCGCCCGCGTGCTGACGGATGGCGAGGCGCTGAGCGGCCCGGGCTTCACCCTGCGCGCCGTGGCCACCCCCGGGCACACCAGCAACCACCTGTGCTACGCGCTGGAGGAGAGCGGCGCGCTGTTCACTGGCGACCATGTAATGGGCTGGTCGACCAGCGTGATCGTGCCGCCCGATGGCGACATGGGCCACTACATGGCCAGCCTCGACAAGCTCTATGGCCGCGACGACCGGGTCTATTACCCCGCTCACGGCCCGGCGATCGACAATCCCCGCCAGCTGGTGCGCGGAATGATCGGCCACCGCCGCAGCCGCGAACGGCAGATCCTGAAGCTGCTGGAAGCCAGCCCGCTGACCATCCCCGGCTTCGTCGCGGCGATGTACAAGGGGCTCGACCCGCGCCTGCACGGGGCCGCCGGGCGCTCGGTACTGGCCCACCTGATCGAACTGGAGCGGCAGGGGCGCGCGGTGGCCGAGGGCGAAAGCTGGGCGCTGGCCACGGCCTGACATTTTTCTTGGCGCGCAAACGCCGCATTGTGTTACGTATTTTACCCTAGGTGTCGCACAGTACCGGGGGGGAAATGCCGATGTCAGGCCCAACAGGCGCGGCGCGCGCCGAACTCGTTTTTTTCCGTAATCTGGCCTGCCTGTGGGCGCTGGTAATCGTCGCCGGCTTCGTCACGCAATTGCTCGCCGGCCGCTCCAGCTTCGCCTCGCCGCTGATCGTCCACATCCACGCCTTCACCTTCTTCGGCTGGGTGGCGCTGTTCGTGACGCAAAGTGTCTTGATCTCCGGCGGCAATGCCGCGCTGCATCGCCGCCTCGGCTGGCTGGCGCTGTTCTGGCCGCCGCTGATGGTCGTGGTAGGGATCACCGTGATGCTGCACGCGATGGAGAAGGACGGCGGGCCGTTCTTCTTCGGCGCGGCGGAATTCATGTTCGCGAACCCGCTGTCGCTGATCACCTTTGCCGCGCTGGTCTACGCCGCGTTGATCATGCGCCGCCGCAGCGACTGGCACCGCCGCCTGATGCTGAGCGCGGTGGCGATGATCTCGGGCCCCGGCTTTGGCCGCTTGCTGCCCTCGCCGCTGCTGGCGCCCTACGCCTGGCCGATCATCAACCTCGTCGGTCTGGGCTTCATCATCGCCGGCATGGCGCGCGACCGGCGCCACCATGGGGCAATCCATCCGGCATGGTGGGTCGGCCTCGCCGCCGGGCTGGGCTGGATCTTGGTGGGCGAGGTGGTGGCCAGCACGCAATGGGCGCAAGATACAACCCGCGCGGTGATCGCGGGAACACCGGGGGCGAACCGGCCGATGGGCCCCTATCGGCGGTAAGCGCGCCGCCCGTCAGGCGGCTTCGCCCGCATCGAGCCAAGTGGCGCGCCGCGCCGCCGCCGGGTTGAGGAACAGCGCGGGCAGCTTCACCATCACCAGCCACTTGTGCACCCACCAGTCGGCCAGCCGCTCGCCAAGACTGGGCCGGGCCTGTCCGCGCCCTTGCAGCCAACCATCGTAGGGCAGCCAATGGTCCGGCTCGTCGCGCGCGATCACGCGAAAGATCCGGGTCAAAGTCGGCTCGCGCTGGATCGCCCGCATCGCCAGCAATTGCTCCACTTGCCACATCCCGCGCTGCTCGGTCAGCACGATGGCCCGGCACAGCCGCGCGAACAATTGCTCGCTGGCGATCACCCGCGCCACTTCGAGCCCATCGACATCGCAGCCGAACAACAGCCGGATCAGCCGGTCGATATGGGCAGCGCGCTGATCCACTACCAGCGGCATCCGCCCTTGTCGCTCGAACCAGCGGCGGAACATCAGGTAGTGGCGGCGTTCGTCGGCGCGGTGGCTTTCGACCGCCGCGATCAGCTCCAGCGCCTCGGGGTGGCGCGCACGCAGCGCCACCAGCACCCGGTCCAGACTGATATAGCCGCGATGCTCATTGAAAATGTACACCGAACACAACACATCAAGATAGCGGCGGCGCAGCGAAGCAAGCATCGGGATGCGTCCTTTCCTTTGCGGCGCGCCCGGCTATAGCGGCAGGTGCCACGCCGGCCAATGGAGGATCAAGGATGAACCAGCCCCTTACCAGCCTCGCCGGTCTCGACCTGCGGACGGAGATCGAGCGGCTGCGGCGCGAAAAGAACGCGGTGATCCTGGCGCATTACTACCAGCGGCCCGAACTGCAGGACCTGGCGGATTTTGTCGGCGACAGCCTCGAACTCAGCCGCAAGGCCGCCGAGACCGACGCCGGGGTGATCGCCTTTTGCGGGGTCAAATTCATGGCCGAAACCGCCAAGATCCTCTCGCCTGAAAAGATCGTCGTCCTGCCCGACATGGAGGCCGGCTGCTCCTTGGAGGATTCATGCCCGCCCGAGGCTTTCAAGGCCTTCCGCGCCGCGCACCCCGACCATATCGCGCTGACCTACATCAATTGCTCTACCGAAGTGAAAGCCCTCTCGGACGTGATTGTCACCAGCTCCAGCGCAGAGACGATCCTCGCCCAGATCCCGCCCGAACAGAAGATCATCTTCGGGCCCGACCGCCACCTTGGCGGCTATCTCAACCGCAAGTTCAACCGCGAAATGCTGCTGTGGCCCGGCGTCTGCATCGTCCACGAGGCGTTCAGTGAGAGCGAGCTCCTGAAGCTCAAGGCCCAGCACCCCGGCGCGCCGGTCGCCGCCCACCCCGAATGCCCGCCGCACATCATCGACCATGCCGATTACGTCGGCAGCACCAGCGGCATCCTCAACTACGCCAAGGCCATGCCGGGCGACACGCTGATCGTCGCCACCGAACCGCACATCATCCATCAGATGAGCCTCGCCATGCCGGGCAAGAATTTCATCGGTGCACCGGGGGCCGACGGCAACTGCAATTGCAACATCTGCCCCTATATGGCCCTGAACACGATGGAAAAACTCTACCTCTGCCTGCGCGATCTGACCCCGCGGGTAGAGATCGAGGAGGGCCTGCGCCTCGCCGCCAAACGCAGCCTCGACAAGATGCTGGAAATGGCCAGCGGCAGCATCGGCAAGGGCGATCTGGGCGCGCGCTAAGCCTTTTGTCGTCGTCCGGCGCGAACCAATCGGTTAAATGGCGATTTGGCCCACCCGGGCCGCGCGTGTCAGCCCGCGCGGCGGCTGAGCTCGAACAGCGGGCTGGCCATCAGCGTAGTGGCCACCGCCATCAGCACCAGCATCGCGAACAGCCCCTCGCCGATTACCCCGTGCGACAGGCCGATGTTGATGATGATCAGCTCCATCAGCCCGCGCGCGTTCATCAGCGCGCCGATGCCCAGTGCGGTCGCGTGGCCGTGGCCGGTCAGCCGCGCCGCACCATAGCTGGCCCCACCCTTGGCCAGCACCGACACCGCGATGATCACCAGCGCCATGCCCAGCAAGTGCGGGTCACCGATCACCTGCAGCCGGGTGTTGAGGCCCGAGAAGGTAAAGAACATCGGCAGCAGGAACAGCGTTGTGAACGGCTCCAGCCGCTGGCGCAGTTCGGCCGAAAACCGCCCGC
>Ga0007815_1000780_pt1 | contig 9918 bp, 8 predicted proteins | sample CryBogCBE02Aug09_FD_71212 | JGI IMG/M metagenome (GOLD analysis project Ga0007815, IMG submission 71212) | Freshwater microbial communities from Crystal Bog, Wisconsin, USA - CBE02Aug09 | ecosystem: Environmental > Aquatic > Freshwater > Lake | place: Crystal Bog, Wisconsin, USA | collected...
ATTACCATTGCCACCAGAAATACCGGTCAGTCTACTTCCATCACCAACAAAGTAAGTTGCAGTAATTGTATTACTTATATTTGCATTGGTTATAGATATATTATTAGCAGTTAAATTACCAGTACCATTTGGCCCAATGCTAAAATTATTAGCAGTTGTGCCTGAAATTTTTATTCTATTTGCCATGTTCGCATCCTTAAAAGAACAAACAGCCTACGGCTAATAGGCTGTTCACGATATCATTTATTTAATTAACTTGTAACTGCGTATGTAATAATTACTCTAGCAGATCCTGAACTAGAATTGCTTGCAGTATAATTAATTACAACGTTTGCAGTATTGGCTGGATACAGTTGACATGGTAAATCATAACGATCAGCAGTTTTCAAGTCAACATCACCAGTACCAACATATTCTAATCCAGTACCAGTTGACAATCCAACTGTTGCACTTGGTGCATTGCCGTTAAATGCACTATCAACAATAACTGTTACTCTATCTACTGTAGCACCAGTAGGTAATGATATCAAATTAATTGTACTTGCACTATTGTAAAAGAATGCTACAGTTGTCGCTCTCCAGTAATCAGTAATATTTCCACCACTGCTAGGTGCAGCAGCAAACACACCATTACCATAAAGAATATTACTTGCATTACCGTCTTTGTTTAGTGCTGATAGATTACCTAAATTACCAGCAGTAATATTGCCGGTGATTGTTACATTACCAGTTACTGATACATTACCTGCTGAAACGTTACCAGTTACTGATACATTACCTGCTGAAACGTTACCAGTTACTGATACATTACCTGCTGTTGCATTGCCAGTATATGTTGGTAGATAACTTGCAACGTTACTATTTGCATAATTGCTTCCACTAGATACAGTTGTCCAACTTAATCCATTTGCACCGTATGTCAATACTTGTCCAGGTGAACCGCCAGTAATTGTGATATTACCAACTGATCCTAAATTAGTAGTACCAGTAACATTCAATGATCCTACGTTAGCTGAACCACCGACAACTAGATTGCCCAATGTACCTACACTAGTAATATTAGGTTGTGCAGCTGTTGTTAATACACCTGCAAAGTAATTTGAAGTTACTAAATTACCTAAGCTAGCATTACCTGATGTAACGTTTCCTGTTACTGCTAAACTGGTTAATGTACCGACGCTTGTAATATTGGGTTGTGCTGCGGTTACCACTGTACCTGCAGTTGTTGCATTACCACTTAGATTAGCAATAACAACACCAGCACGAATATTCCCCAATGTACTAATTGTTGCAACATTATTAGATACTGTAACACTACTTGCAAATGTAAATTCTGCATTGGATGATTTCCAACCCATAAAAGCATCAACTGGTATATTACCATTATGGTAGTGCAATAATTCACCACGATCCATGCCGTCATTATTTGTTAATGCCGCGCCATTTGGACCACCGCCTTGTTCAATAATAGGATCAGTTAATGAAGTATTAGTCGTATTGACATATGTCATTGTTCCGCTAACAGTCAAGTTACCAGTAATTACTGCATTACCACCAACATTTAAATCGCTGGTTACATTCGCACTAGGCAAGGCTAAACCATTACCGCTAGCACTAATATTACTATTACCTAATTGAATAGTACTACCGCTTAACCATAAATCTTTGAATCGATTGGTTGCATTACCTAAACTATATGTTACATTTGCATTTGGAGTAATGTCACCTGCAACTGTTATTGTTGTTGCAGTAACATTAGCTAAATTTGAAAGACCGCCAACAACTAAATTACCCAATGTTCCTACACTAGTAATATTAGGCTGAGCATTTGTGTAGACTGTGCTTGCTACTAATGCATTAGCTACTTGACCTGACACATTTGCACCAGGAATGTTTGTCAATCTTGCAGCGTTTCCAGTGAATGACCCGCCATTACTAGTAATGTTACCTGCAGTAATATCTACATATGTAGAATTACCACTATCTTTTACTGCCAAATTACCACTGTTATTTGTTAGTGAAGGACCACCGAACCCAAGTTGAAATGAACCGGTCTGTGTTCCTTTGATTTTAATCCATGAACTCATGTTATCTCCTTAATAATATATATTGAGCATACCACTACCGGCAGTACTGCTACTTGAGTTTATCGTTAATAATACATGCGTATCAGACATGTATGTTATACCGGGTAGTGTAGTATAAATTCCTACACTATTGAGGTAACTATCTGTAGTATCAACTAATTCTGTTGGGTGTGTTGTTGTACCCAAAGTTATTGTTGCATTACTATTGTTATTGAAAGGTGTTGTAACTATTATTTCTACTTTAGATACTACTGCATTTGCAGGAATAATACCTACCAATGAAGGAGTAGCATCATTATAATTAAACGATACCTTGAGTATTGGCACACCAGTAAGATTGTTATATGCAACATTGCCTACAATATAGTTAGCACTAACGGTATTTCCTAATGCAGCATTACCTGCACTTAGATTACCTGTATATGTAGACATTACTGAGTTTACTCTTGCAGTAGTAAAATATAAATTAGTTGAACTTTCACGTAATTCATTTGTTTCAAATGGCAAATCTACAAAAAAAGATCCATCACGTGTTTGTTGCCATTTTTGTAAATTCTCATTCCATACTATAGAAGTATTAGCACTAGAACCTCTATTAACTATTAGACTAGCATTGAGTATAGGAGTACCTGTTGCAGTACTATTCAATACAACTTTATTATCTTCAACTAATAAATCAGTGGTATTTACAATTGTTTCAGTTCCTGAAACAGTTATACCTTGAATAGTAATGTTACTATTAGCTGATATAGTTTGTAAAAATGTTGATAGATCCATAACGTATTTATTCTATTATGAGTACACTCGCCATGTCGTGCCTGACCAAGCAAGACCAAAACTTTGACCATCTATACTAACTGATAAATCACTTGTTTGATTCATTATAGTATTACCATTTCTAATAATAACAAAATTATTAGTTGAAAAGGCACCACCGAAATCCATAAAATAAATAGCATCACCTACATTAGGACTTGATGGTAATGTTGCAGACACAACACCTGCAGATGTATCAATGCCATAACGATGTCCACTTAATGCATTAAAATTGCTATCACCGTATTCAAAACTTGGTTCGCTAGGTAAATCATCAATAAATTGACTTAACTTTGTAGGTTTATTAGTCAAATCATTATAACGACCTGATGTTGCTACTGTTGATAATCCTGTTATCTGAGTACTTGGTATTGAACTAGATGAAGTGTAATATACAGACAAGTCTGGTGTATGACTTAAATCAAGATAATTACCACTTGTTGCCACAGTCGATAGTGAACTTGATTGAACATATCCTGATAAACTACTGCTAGTTAAATATCCTTGACTAGTCCAAGGAGTTCCAGTGACATATCCACTTAGATTAGGAGGAGTAAATGTAAATGTACCAGTCGTATTATTGTAAGATAATGATCCATCACCGCTTGGAGCATTTGGTGTCCCAACACGTAAACTAGTTAGTGTGATGCCACTGCCACCACCACTGCCACCACTAAGTGTTTGCCATTGTAAATCGTGTTCACCGCTACCTGAAGGATTATAAACTAAAACCTGACCCGATGTCCCTGGAGTATTGGGGAATATATAACCACCACCAAATTGTACAGTTCCATCAGCATTAAAAGAAGTTTGAAATGTGTTATTAGCTATAAACTGTATTGAGTTATCAGTTTCAAAATAGATCGTATTACGACCGTCAACTGACTGAATACCATTAGCTACTCCAGAATTGGGTATCGTAATTGCTCCAGTAACATTCAATCCATCAATATTTGCAGTATAAAATGCAACCTCACTGGTTGTATTTAAACTTTGATTGGATGATACGGTAGCATAAGACAAACTACTCCAGGTGTTGGAGCCATCACCAATTTTAACTTTATTGGTATCATATTCAAGGCCAGGCTCACCGTCGGCTAATATTGGATTTAATCTATTCCAATTATCAGACGAGTCTCGCCTAAATTGAATTCTATTTGCCATGTTTTAAGCACCGCCACCATTCAATACTCTATCAAATTGTGTTTGTGTTGCTCCACCAGTTGAACCGTCATATATTTCGTTTGCCATTACGCCACGTGCATAACTTCCACCACAATCAATATATAGTAATTCAATGTCATATATTGTTGATGCAAAGCCACCTTCTAAATTCATCTGTTTCATTGGAGCATAATCATATGCGGTTGTTTGAACAGAATTGTCAGGGAATTGTACACTACCATCTGGGCTGAATATCCATTGTTTGGGTCCGCCACTCATTGGTTGTACTGATATCGCAACCTCATCGTTTGTGTCACCGTATAGTGTTATTCCACCGGGGCCAGTACCTACTCCACCTTTCAATGAACTATCACCTACCCATTTAAACTTAAGTCCATTGGGTAATATTAAATCATCAGAACTATTATCAAGTATTGCTTCTTTACCGCTAGTATTAGTTAGTCTATCGGTTTTTAACGCAACTGCTACATTAGATTCATTATTTTGCCCAACGTTAGTTACTTGTTGAACTGTTAAGTTTCCGCCATCATTGCTTAATTTGATGTTACCGATATAGATAGAACCATTTGCAGTATAGATATGTCTAAACTGTTGTGACGGTGTACCTAAATCATATGTGTTATCTGTTGTTGGTACTATATTACCTGATAAATCAATTTGATTAACATTCAATATACCAGTTGTAATATTACCTGACGTGATATTACCAGACCCAACTAACGCACCGTCATTTCTAAATAACCAGTCACCAGACTCAGTTACAATGTCAGTACCACCATCTTGTTGTTCAGGAACATAATCATTTGATATTAATACCATTGGCCATATATTACTTCCACCAGTAGTATTACCACCCCAATATACAGTAATTGTACCGTTATTGTTATCTGTTATGCTATCAACCGTAATTGTTAAACCAGTACCATTTTCTAAATGTAACGACCAAGTAGAACTAGTAAAACCAACAGGCTTAGTTAATGTGACTTGTGTTACATTATTCCAACTTGGTGTACCACCTGTAGAGTTAGTTGAAAACGCATAACGTTGGCCTGTAACAGGTGTATTGTCTACTTTAGCTATTTTATTTGTATTAGGTAATGTTAAATTACCATCATTATGAAAGTACCAACGGTTACTGTTTACTTCAATTACTGCTTCTGATGGACCTGATTCATAACCATTGTCTTGTACCCAAATATAACTATTTCCATCATGGCTTGATAATTCAACATATTTGCCTGAAGTTCCCTTAAGACTAACTCCTCCATCACCATATGTATCACCTAATACACCACCGCTCGGTAATGTTAATCCACCATCAGTACCAAATGTCCATGTATTATCATTAGTGTTTATTGTTATATTTCCATTACTAGTATCTGTAATAGCGTCACCGACTAATGTGAAATTGCCAAATGCATTTGCATTTGCTTTATTAGCCAATGCATTTGTGACAGTTGTACTAAAGCTTGCATCATTTCCTAACGCATTTGCAAGTTCATTCAATGTTTCTAAAGTACTAGGTGCGCTTGCTACTAAATTAGCAATAGCATTTGAAACATCAGTTTGTAATGCATAATCAGTTAAACTAGCACTAGTTAAATAACCTTCGTTTGTCCATGGTGTACCTGTAACATATCCACTTAGTGCAGCGCTGGTAATATAACCCTGAGTAGTTACATAGTTTTGTGTTGCATAACTTTGTGATGTTAAGTATGAAGCAACGTTACTATCACCATAAGTACCACTTAGTAATCCAGTAGAATCTGTTAAGTTAGCAATATCTGTTGGGATGAATGGTTTATTACTTAAATCAGTATAGCTACCACTTGTTGCTACTGTAGCAAATGTGGGCTTACCTGATACATTACTCCATGTAACTGAGTTTGCAGAATCACTATATGTAGAATGTGTTGCATTGCTGATGGTATAATTTGGTAAGTAGTTTGCCAAGTATGCTGCAACTTGTGTATTTCCATAACCACTTCCTCCACCTGAGCCAGAACTAAAATAACCCAAATCAGTCCAGGCAGTAATGCCATCACCAATCTTTATTGAAGGACCTCCCTCGCTGTCAAGTTCAATACCTATCTCACCTTGACTTAGTGTTGGATTGCTGTTTGTCCAGTTTGATGCTGAATCTCGTCTTAATTGTATTTTATTTGCCATTTGTTATGCTCCGCCTCCGTTAATTAGTGCACCGCCGATGCTCGTATCGTAGTACGTAAATGCACTACCTCCGTCTATTTGTGTATTACCCGTTAATATATTTATGAGATTTGGGAGATTAGTCAAATCGTTGTAGTTACCTGTAACTGCAACTGTTGCTAAATTCAAATCATTAGTGAATTGAGAAAGATTACTAGGTTTATTCTTAATATAATCTGCTAAACTAGTATTTGTTTGATTCCAATCACTTTGTATTTGGCTAATTCCACCGCCACCGCTTCCATTGATTGCGGGTAGATTTGACCATGTATTGACACCATCACCAAATTTTAATGTATTTGTTGTTGTGTCCCAACCCGGCTCTCCTAAACTGAGTACAGGATTGTGTGTTGCCCAATTGGCACTCGTATCTCTTCTTACTTTGATGGTAGTTGATACTGATGGATTACTCATCCTGCACCTCCCGCATCAACTACTAAACAATCATTAACTGAATATGAAAACCCACCGTCTAATGTTAGTCCGAATATACCACCGTTTGTATTATAATTACCACCATAAATATTGTTTGCAATTACAGATAAGTTAGCATTACCCAATGCATTAACAATATTTGCGATAACAGGACCCTGATAAATGATGTTTTCAACTTGTGATGGGTCTACCGGTGGAAAAGCACTACCATTATCAGTTTCAGTGACTGTTCCTGCAACACCTGTATATTTTCTAGCATATAGTTGACCTGTTGCCGGGTCTTCTGTCAATTTAACATTACCTACATATAAGCTACCTGGTGCAAGATATAAGTGTCTAAATCTATTTGTAGGAGTACCTAAATCAATAGCATTATCTACTGCGGGAGTAATACTATTGGTTAATGTTTGTATGTTTATAGCACCAGTGACTGGATCAATTGTTACGTTTATACCTTGCTTTACACCACCTAATGTTGTAGCATTGGCAATTGGTAAAGTATACTGATCAGGGATTGTTGGTTTATTGGTTAAATCATTGTAATTACCTGATGTAGCAACCGTTGCTAGATTAGGCTTACCTGTTAAATTCGCATATGTGCCATCTGGAATTGTTGGTTGGTTAGTTAAATCTGTATAGCTACCTGTTAGTGCTACTGTTGAAAAATTAGGTTTATTTGTTAATGCAAGATAATTACCACTAAATCCACTAATTACTTGATTAGCGATTTTAATAGTTGTACCATCAACTTTTACTCCACCTTTTACCGTAGTACTAGCAGTTGGAAGAGTATATGTACCACCACCGGATCCTATTATAGGAATTCCACCTGGGGTTACACCATCGCTAATTCTTAGTGTACCAGTTGCTTCGTCATAAAAGAGTTTACCTGTTTCGCCTACGAAATCATCGGCATTGTATGTAACTCTACTAGACCAAACTTTGTGGGTATAGTTCTCATCTGCCATGATAATTAAGGCCCTGGGATTACTGCATTACTTGCTTCTTGATCAAATGCAGATTTAATTCCTGCATTTTTCTTTAATATTTCTATATTTTGTTGTAGGGGCGGGATGAATTTACCAGTATTGTCTGTAACAACTTCTTCCTCTTCAGATTCTGGTTCTGTGTTTGAATTGGTATTAATTTGAGCAGAACCTTCTTCTCCGTTTATATTGATAATAACAGGTTGTGGTGCTTTCTCAGTGGATTTCTTTTCCAATTTATCCAATACTGTAATAAGGGTACTTAAAAATTCTTCGGCGCGCATAATAAGTATTTATCAATTTTGATAAAGACTAGCTTTGATTAAATGCCGTTTGTTACTGGATTATAATATAATTTATTGGTATAATCTGTAGTAGATGATTGACCGGGATGACTATAACTTAATGACAATGAACCGCCGGCTGCACCATTTCCATACAGAACTAATATAGGATAATATGAACCTGCTACTAAATTAACTGTGCCTGTAACAGGACCTGTATTGTAAGTACTAGATATTAGTGCGTTGGGTATAGTATATCCTGATCGTGCATTTGTACCAATCCAAAAGTTGCTAGCATCATCACTTGTCATACTAAATGTCCAAACACCGGTATAGTCAGATAAAAAATATCCAGCAAACAATTCACTATGATTTGATGATTCACTTCCTATTTCAAAATTGGTTGCAATTTGATGACCAGAGGGACTATTTCCTGTAAAAAAACTAATAGTACTATTCCAATAACCATTGTAGTGATACTGATAAATTCCAGGTTGTAGAGATAACCATGGACGACCCTGTACCAAACCACTTATATTAGGATTGTCAGTTATACTGTTGTTGTTATATTGTGTTGGCAATTCTGTGATATCGTATGCACTGCGTATGTTCCCTACTCTTTGTCTATCTTGCATAGCCAAGTTTAGTTTAGCAACCTGTTTCAATTGCTTTGTTGATAATGTTGATATTCCGTTTGATGACATAATGTATTTAGTTTATTTTAGACACCCACTGGGCTTATTGTGAATATAACAGGAACACTTGCAGGACTAGTAAATGGTGTTCCTGTCTGAGCGGCGGTATATACTCCTTTATCGCTTGATATGCATTTTGTAATTTAGCTTGTTTGAATGCGTCAACCATCATTTATGCGCCGTAATAACCACCAAATTCAATAGCTTTAACAGTATAAAATCCACCTGATGAATTAGCATCTATTGTGGCTTGAACTTCAATACGTCCACCTTGATATAACTGAGCGGTATATGTAGCTGGTGGAAATGCTGTAGTTGTAATGCTTTGTCCAACTATTGCGATATTCGGGGCAGCCAAAGTGTTTCCATTTTTGGTAACCAATAGTTTAGTTATTTCTGTATCAGTATCACCTACACTACCATACTGAATTACAACAGTTACGTCTGTTGCAATACAACTACCATCCGTGGCATAATAAATTGTTGTAGTGTTGTTGACATCTATTCCACCTTGACCGTTACCAGGAATAATATCTATAATAGCATCACCGCCAGTTCTTATCAATCTGCGATTTAGTACAACATTGCCACTATCATTAAGTAAACCTAAACTAAAATCTAATGAAGTGTCACTTGCTGTTATACCAGGAATATTAGGATCACCTGGCTGATTGCTCATAACTAAACGTCCAGCATTTACGACAGCATCTGCTGTGATGTTGCCACCTGTTTCATAAAGATTGTCAAATACAGCATGTATATTACCATCAACAACTAATTGATTAGTAAAGTCCCCGCCCTCACCTATAGTAATATTACCATTAAAATAACTACCAGTATTTGATAAAACTAATACATTAGCAACACCACCTACACCCATATTGATATTACCATTTGGTGCTAGTGTTAATGTACTATTACCTGAGACTAAGTTTGCTTGTAATCCTGCTACTCCATTAATTTGAAGTATCCCGTTCGTTACAGTTAAAATACCCGTATTAGCACTATTAGCAGTATCTTGTATGTGTATTGAATTGGGACCAATAAACAAATCAGCCCATTTAAATGTTGGTGTGCCTAATGTATATGTATTACTTGTTACTGGTACCAAGCTACCTGCCGATGTTATATTACCACTTACTACCATATCACTACTAGTAATGTAGCTTTTGATAACACTACCAGTTACTGTCTGTGTTGTACCACTATCATCTACTAAAAA
>Ga0007815_1000792_pt1 | contig 9813 bp, 12 predicted proteins | sample CryBogCBE02Aug09_FD_71212 | JGI IMG/M metagenome (GOLD analysis project Ga0007815, IMG submission 71212) | Freshwater microbial communities from Crystal Bog, Wisconsin, USA - CBE02Aug09 | ecosystem: Environmental > Aquatic > Freshwater > Lake | place: Crystal Bog, Wisconsin, USA | collected...
ACTCCTGCGCTGGCGGGTCACGTCTATACTGACCGGAAAATCCGGGCATAGGATGCCAAAAGACAAAGGGGGAGACCGGAAACGGCCTCCCCCTCTTTGGTTTCTTAACTCAATTTGTTTAGATTGACCCTATAGATCACAATTCCGTAGCCGTCAGCGTCACCCATGCTTTCTTCTTCAAGTGATAACTGCCTTAAAATTGACCATGCTTCTTTATTGTCTTCAATCCCAACTTTCCCACTGCGCCCTCCTTCGGAAGAATAGTGCCAGTAGTTCGCATCGACCTGAAGGTAGACTGGCTTTCCTTCGTAAGCCAACTTCCTAGCTGTTTCTTCTGAAACACTCCCTTCTTCTGGATCGCAGAAATAGCACCAGCCGCCAGCTTCGGCGTTCTTCTCATCGCGCCCAAAAGCGGCGTTGATTTCCCCCATGAGTAATGATGCTGGGTAGATTTGAGTAATGGAAAATGCACTGTTTGTTAATGATTTCATTTTTTTTGTTGGTTGCGCCAGATGGCCTCTGGCGAGGCTCGTCTCTATGAAACGACTGCTGGACTCCGCCCAGGAGCGAAGTCCAGAGTGTCATTTCATGCGAAGAGATAAAGGGCGAAAATTGCAAAGAATAATCCGAAAATTAGTAATGCTCCGAGTGTGGTGATAGTGTAGTTTTCCATAATTACTCTTGGGAGATGCTGAAAGCGTGGCAAGTCTCTTCTGCCGCATACCAAGCCAAAGCATTTAAAATTTGCTCATTGTCATTTGCTCCAAAAAGCGTCTCCCCGATCTCGTCAATCGAGTAATCATTACCAAGGCAGTTAAAACCTTGTATCATCTCAAGCATACCGAGGCCAAAGTCCTCGGATTGAGACTTTGCCATCTCTCGTAGTAATCGCAGATGATATTTGGCAAATCGGTTTGTTTCACTGTAATAAGTGAAACCTCCAAATCCGCTCGAGATTCCATGATTTGTGATGTCTTGCCAGCAATTAAGGAAAACCTCTTCCCCCCCGATTTGCGCCACGACTGCCCTTGCAATCTCTGGGAACTGGAATGCTGAATAATCAATCTTTTCGGTTGTTGTCGTTGTCATGTTGCTTGTTTTGGTTGCGTCATCCGAGTTAATCTCGGCGACAACGCAAACATGATCAGACTTCCCACGATCTCAAGAAAATTCTCGCAAATAAATTTCCACAATCTCGCAAATACTTATTGACTTCCCCATTCCATCAGCTTAAAGGGCCAATTTGTATGACAAAGCATACACGCATTTTTTCATGGGTACAATCTACCAGCCCGCCACATAAAAACGATTTTACGGCCATCCTCGAGACCCTGTTTTCATCGTCTTACAGAGAAAATCCCCTTTTTCTCTTGCTTCCCTATTCTGTGAGACATAGTGTCACTTCCTGCAATGACCGAAATAAAAGAGAAAAAGCGAGGCCAGAAGAAATTCGATCACGAAGCACTAGAAGTGGCCTTTTATGCCAATGACCGAGACTTTGAGAAGACCAGCCAAGTCACCGGAGTGAGTAAAAACACCCTTTATCAAATCAGTAAACGGAGAAAATGGAAGACTCTAGGCAATGCTCAAAGAAAGCTCGTTGAAGCTAGGCAAGAGATAAGAGAGATCGATCCGAATATAGTCACGAGTGTCAGTGAAGTGGTGAGGACTAGCTTTGAAGATCAGAAAGAAGGTTTTAAATCATCAATGAGTAGCGCACTCTCTAAAGCTGGAGAGTTTATTTCTACTATGCCACCGGAGGCGATCGTCGCCGAATCTAGGAAAGTGAAGGACATTCTGGATAGTGGTTCCAAGTTGTATGGATTCGGAGAGGATGGTTCCAAAGCTCATCTATCAGTAAACATCCTAGGTTTATCCTTGGATAGTATTGCGGAGATAAAGCCGGCAATTCAGATATAACTTTTGTTATATTCATATTGACCACTAACAACATCAGGGCAATCTCTGTAACTCGTTGATCATCAGAACTTGCATCAATAGCATCAGATAACCTTAGTCATATTCAGTGTAGTAAGTGCCTGGGCATTGGCCCAGGAAGTGAAAGAATTCTTTTTGTTATGATAGCTGGTGACGGACACCCACCTCGACCATCGAGGGTTCCCGTTGTGTTTGCAGGAAAAGCCCCTCCACAATTTTTCCACAAAAACCCAAGTTGACACTCACGTTGTTCGTTTTCTCTGTTTAGCTTCGCTCTGTTGTTTCCAATGAACGGTTCCGAATATGGTCTTGCTTGCAAGCTCGTAAGGGAGTTCTTGAACGAAGATTTGCATTCTCTTGAAGTATTCTGGAGAGAGGAGTTTTACTAGGTGGGAGAATTCTTCTCCAGAGGAGGCTAGTTTACAGGCTTCTGTGTAGATGAAAGATTGGTTTTGTTCGTACTGATTGTATACCATATGAAAAGATATGTTTATGATTTGTACACGTTGTTGATGATATGTAGATGAAATTGAGATTTATGTACATGATAGGATAGGTACATGGAATGCCCTACCCTGTAGAGCATCACTTTCCCACGGGTTAAGAACGGCCTATGAACCCTAGTCTGGATAGGTTGACTAGAAAGAGACGAGATCCATGCAAGGAGGATCTCCATTATTAAAGAGGGACGGCGATAGTAAGTACCCCCCTTCTTACCTTCACCAGAGGCCCGACAAGTTCGATCTCCTGTGGCTACACCGATTCTGTTTTTCAGAATCTCTTGCAATATGGGATATGGGGGTAGTAGTGTCAAGTGATGAGTTGTGATATTTCTTTGGAGTATGGATTGGGAGTGGATGATGGAAAAGAGGTGGTGGATGGTATTGATTTAGGAAAGCCTGTTTATTGGCCGTTTGATATTTTGAGTGAAAGTGCCAATGAGCTGTTGATTGATTGGCATAAATTCATTTCTTTTGGTAATGTGATGAACGATACTATTTTATTTTATGAATTGTGATATTTCAGTGAAGATTTTAGACAATGGAATAGCTGTGCTTAAACACGATACGCATATCTCCTCTTGGGTGGAATCCTGTGGTCGGCTGGATCACGATGAGTATTCCCTTCCCATCATTCTGGAGCATATAAATCCCGGCGATGTCGTTATTGATGGAGGAGCCTTTATTGGCGACCACACGATTGCTTATTTAGAAGCAGTTGGGGAATCTGGATCTGTGTTGGCCTTTGAGCCTAACCCTGCGGCGTTTCAGTGCTTGATTCATAACTGCCCCAAGGCACAGGCGTTCAATTACGGACTATGTAGCCACGGGGGAGAGGCTTTCCTTGAGACTTGTGAGAATGTGGGGGCTAGTTCCGTTGGAGAGTCTGGACAGGCTATAAAGCTCATGTGCTTGGATGAGCTGAATCTTGATAGATTGGATTTCATTAAACTTGATGTTGAGGGGTATGAGATGAAGGCTTTGCAGGGAGGAAAAGGATTGATTGAGAAGTTTAGACCAAAGATGTGGATAGAGATCAATTATTATGCCTTAAAGAAGCAGGGAGTTAAGTCAGATGCCATTATGATATTCATGTACGATTATGGGTACAAGGTTACTGCATATCCTAATCCAGATGGAATGCAATACGACATCCTTTGTTTGCCATGTTAGGAGGTTGCGACATCTTTTATAGATCCTATGCCAAGGATTTTGATTGGTTGGCATATAGCTTGCTTTCAGTGAAGAAGTATGGTGGTGGATTTACTAAAGTGCATATTGCTGTTCCTGCCAATGATGCGGGCGGTGTTCCTGTCAAGGGTTCGGAGGAGGTGCATCTGGTAACTGATCGCACTGATGGCTACATGGCCCAGCAGATTACCAAGCTCCATGCTGATGAATTCTGCGGAGCAGAATATGTGCTTCATGTGGATTCAGATTGCGTTTTCTTTAAGGACTTCAGCCCCTTGGATTTCTTCATTGATGGGAAGCCCATCATGTTGCACGAGAAATGTATAACGATCTGGAATAGAATCACTGAAAGGCATCTGGGATGGGGGGATGAGTATGAGTATATGAGGAGGCTTCCAATCATTTATCCTAGGTGGATGTATAAGACGTTTAGGGATTGGTTTAAGAAGAAGCACGATATGAGCGTGGATGATTATATCATCAGACAGAACAGCAGGGATTTCAGTGAGTTCAACACTATGGGACAGTGGGCAAAGAGGCTTTATCCAGATGCCTTCACTTGGATGGAGCCAAAGGATTTGCCGAAGTATTGTGAGCAGTTTTGGAGCTGGGGCGGGATTACTGGTGAGATAAAAGATAAAATACAAATCATCCTTGCTGATTAGTTGGGTGGAGAATAATTTGCATGGAAATGAGCCAAGCAATGCCATTCCCAGAAGACGATCCAGAGATTGTGATCGTGGAGGAAGTTTTGAATAGGGTGAGGGGGATACTTGGAGAGCATTTTGATACTGGGATTATATTGTTAACTAGGCAGTCTCCAGAGGGAATCACTTCCTATCATAGTACGGAGTTTGGTAATAAGTTTGCATTGAGGGGGATGGTGGAGAGTTATGTGGAAGGGGAGTTTGATCTTGGTCAATTCGATGATGGACAGCAATAATCGTTGACTTAAATAAGAGAGGTTAGTAAACATAACTTTTCATGGCCTCTCTTAACTTTGCCCAAGCTAAATCCCTATTTTGCTCGTATGTTACGAGCCAAGGGCCATCTGACCCAGAATTGGGTAGGGCAATTAATTTTGTTAATGAGAGGTTTATCACTGGTGGGCAATGGAGGGGGAACAGGTTTTCATACACTTTTAATTGCACCCAAGGGATTGATGGAAGTTATTACTTTGACACGGTTCCCGGCATTGAGAGCGTGATGAGGGTTATTGCCTTGGATACAACGTATCTCACTGGGGAGATCACACAAGTGATGGGGGATTGGTATCCTTGGAATGATTCTGGGATTGGATACATGAGTCCTACTTTCGTTGGAGACACGCAAGTTATTAGACTTGGCCCCACTCCTGCTAATCCCCTTCCTAGCAATCAGACTAGCGACACGCAGAGATATAGGGTGGTGGGAAAGATCCCAGAGACTCGTTCCATGCTTTGCTTGGTGAGGAGAGGGTATGTGCCTCTTTCTGCGCCGACTGATTTGCTCATCCCCTCCAATCGTAACGCCTATCGTTATGGATTACAGGCATATAACTACGAGAACAAGGATGAGCTGGAGAGGGCGAAGGTTTATTGGGATCTTGCTTATCAGTCCTTGAATGATGAGACTGAATCATTTGAAGAGGCAAGTGACGATCAAGTTCAAATCCAGATGAAGGCATTTGCCCCTGGTATCATCCAGAATCTAATCTAATGGCACAGAAACAAAAAGTCGTAAAAGGAAAGGTTTATAACTGGGATGATAAATCCAAGATGTGGTTTTATCAGTATGACAACCCGGCCATTAAGGATGGAATTTATGAGAAGGGCGGGGTTCCTAAAGCTAAAAGTGTGGCAAATCAATTTGCAGAAGCACTTATGTCTCCGGGAGATATAGAGATTGCACAATCCGTTGGTAGGCATTTGGGAATGGGAGATATGCCAGAAAATGCTGGATCATGGATGAAGGGGGCTATTCCTGCAAAGCCAACCTATGCCACACCGGAAAGGCTTCGTCCTGTGGGGGTTACATCCACCCCTGCTCAAGAAGTTGCTACTGCACCAGTAGTGGCTCCAGCAAAGCCCGTTGCAGTTGTTGAGCCGGTTAAGCCTGTCTCTTCTGCTATGGAACCTATTCCCCCCATTGCAACAATTTCCCAAGAGGATTGGCAGGGAGTGAATAAGATTGTGCAGGATAAGATTAAAGAAGTTGGTGCATCTGCCCGTCATCCTTGGGAACCATCAATGCCTACAATCGGCATTATTCCAGCCGCACCAGCAGGGGCTACTATTCCCAGATTCAAGTCCAAATCTCAAGTCAATGCTGAACTAGATGCGGAGATTGATGATAGAGCAAAACAGATTATTGCAAAACAATATGCTCCAAAGAAAGCGGAAGCTCTTGTTCCTCGACCAGCTTTGATTTCCACCCCTGCCTCCATGAAGCAAACGGATGTTGTTCCTTCTAATTATGCAAAAGAAATGAGGAGCAGATATGCCCAAGCTCTTGCTGGGCAATATGGTTCCACTTCTTCAACATCATCCTCTGGGAGTTTAATGTAATGATTGATTACAAAAAGCTATATTCAGAGCTTGGTGGAGTGGGGAATGTGTCCCCAGAGCTTGCCTATGAAGCCAGAGGGCTAGAGAGAGCAAAAGGAAGCCTGTTTGATTCTTCCCACCCACTAGCTTTTGATAATGCCCAAAACACGGCACAGAGGGCAAAAGATAAGTCTGATGAGTTGCAGGAGGCTTTCAAGGCGGCATCTGCTGGTGACTTTGCACAAATGCGAAAGATTGATACTTTTCATAAACGTCCAGAAGAAATTTTGAAAGCTGGTGGATATATACCTAGTAAAAGATTAGAGCAAATGTTACAGCCGGGAACTGCTGTGAGTGGTGCAGATATAGCTTCTGCATATAAACAAGATCAAGCAGAACAAAGAATTGCAGATGCTCGTGCAAGAGGTATATTGCCAAATCCTCAAGATTTAAAAATAACTGGTCGCACTGAAAATGTTATGTTTGGAATGCCGGGAATGGGCGGTGGTGGTAGAGGTTACTCTAATCTAGTTCAGCCTCCACAAACATCAACTTCAAATATTGCTCCTTATGGATTTGATGAGCATGGGAACAGAATTGTTCAATCTAATTTAGAACCAATGCCATCCGAAGGGCTTCCAGTTTCCAAATATCAAAAAAAATAATTATGGCTACTCAACCACCAGATCAATCTCAAGATCCAACACTAACTCCGTATGCACAGGCATACACAGCAAAAGAGATTGCCGGCATTACCGCATCACAACAGGCCCAAGGAACTGCTCCTTATGTTGACCCAAACATGGTTCAAGCAATCCAAGAAAGAGCCATGACAGAGGAGGCCATGCGCCGTTATCAGTCACATGGATATAGCCCGGATGCCGCAGAGGGAATGGCATATCAATTTGTGAACAATTACAAGGATATGCAAGCCATTAGAGACCAAGAGGGAATGCTTGCCCTTCAAGAAGAAAAAAACAAACTTGAAGATAGAAAGAAAGCATTGAATGAGGGGGCTAGGTATCAAGAGTTTAATCAAAAGGTTAATGCTTTGCCGACCACTGATCTCCGAAGGGCAGATAAACTTGCACAGCTTGCCATTGAATACCCAGACCTTGCGGCATCCCCAAGGGAAGAAATTAGGGGTGGGTTTGAATCAACAATGAAAAACGCTCATGCTATTAGTGCAATCAACACTGCCAGACAATCCATCAATGCCCAGAAGCTAGGAATCCCTGTTTCAAGAATTGGTGGAATCCCAGAAGAGGCTATCAATGAAAAAGGATCTCTTGATCCAGAGAAGGGAATGGCATGGGCTAATCAGTTCCACTCTCAAGAGGCAGAGCAAGAGGGCAAAATTTACACAATGAAGGAGGAGGCCAAGTATAAGACCATGCTTGCAAGTAAGGAGGCATTCCAGCAATTCCTTATTGATTCCGGTATTAAACTTCCCAAGCAACAAGTTGTTTCGGAGTTTGAGAGGGCAAAGATTGCTCGAAGGGCAGGATTGATTCCAACTGGACTAGACGAGCGTGGAGTGATGAAGTATGGGGTTCCTAGACAAACATTGCCTGGAGAAGAGCCTACAACTAATCCTTCCGAACCATCTCCAGAACCAGAGGCTCCGGTTCAATCACAAGTTTTGAATGATACGAATGTGGCAATTCAATATCTAAATTCCGCAGGAGGCGATAAAGAAAAAGCCCGTGAAATGGCAAGAAGAGATGGCTACACTTTCTAGTCATGCCAGATATTTTCGATCAGATTTCAGCAACCAACAATGGTGCGCCGAGTGGCGACATCTTTGATCGTATTTCTGAATCCAAAGGAGGTGAACAAACAAATGCACAAAACCAGCCACAAGGCAACTCGGATCGCAATGCGGGACGAGAAGCCCTCAATGAAGTCAATGCTTCCGCTGAAGCAGGGCCACAGCCCAGCGAAGAACCCACAGACGGGAACCAGCAAGTCCCACAGCGGGATGTCTACTCCAGTCAGCCACCAGCCAAAGAACAAGATGAAACTCTGCTAAAGGGAGACATCTTTGATCGTGTAGCAAAAGGAGGTGGATCAGTTGAAGAAAGTACAAAAGCAAATGGCAAACGAACCCAAGAAGGGCAAGAAGCTCGGCAAGGGATACGAAGCCAAGTCCCTACGGGGAACAAAGCGGAAGTAAGTCAGATGCCAGAGGAGACAGGCGTTCAAGCCGCCTTCTCCAAAGTTAGGGATTTTGGCGTGGAGGCTTTAAGCTCCATTGGTCAAAGCATTTATGGCTCATTGTCTGGACTAGTCAGAACTGAACCAGAATACATTGCACTTCCATCCTATGGGACAAAGATAAAGAATCCTCGATACGAGGAAAACAAAGAGCTGGTCGATTTCTTTGAGAGGCAAAAAGCAGGGGCGGCAGATGTGGAGGCGTTGGGAGCAAAGCCCCTAACCGGAATAGCAAAAACTGCCGCAGATGTTACTGGTGGATTGCTAATGCTTCCAGCACAAGTTTTTACTGGCCCAGTTGGATTTGCATCCATGATTGGTGAGGCGTATGGATCTGCAAAAGATCAATACTACCAAAAGGCAATACAGGAAGGGATGTCTGAAGAGGATGCCATCAATAAGGCTAACTACAATGCAACTGCATCTACTGCCGCCGCACTCCCCCTATACTACCTCTCTGGAAAGGTGGCTGGAATAGCGGCAGATAAAATAGTTTCCGAAACTGCTCCAAAGTTGGCAAAAGCCGCCACTCAATTTGGATTCAATGCAGTTGCCAATACCGTAGCTTCTGCGGCAACCCGTGGAGTTAGTGCGGCTCTTGCAGGAGAAAACATTACTGATGCCATTAAGGATGTGAATGTACCTGGGGTTATACAAGACATTGCATTTGCACTCCATGCCACCACCACGCATTTCCAAGAAGAAGCGGCAAAGGGAAATGGAAAAAAGATTTCCCGTGATATGCCAGATGCGGTTCTTGAGGAGCTGGCAAAAGATCCTAGGTATGCAAACATTGTTTCCGCAGAGATTAAGAGAAGGGCAGAAAGCAGGGTTGCAGAACAAGCGAAGGCAAACGATCTTCCAATCACCTCGGACACGATAAACACAATTCTTGAATCAGAGAAACCAGCCGAGGCAATAGCCGAAGGCGAAACAACAATACCAAGTGAAACAGAAAAACAAATCGAAGAAACAGGTGGGATACCTCCTGTCGAAGGGGTCTCCCCTGTCGGAGAAGCAGAAGCAGAAGTTGAAGGGGGAACTGCACCGAAGGAGCGTAAGGGTGAAGAAGAAGTAACTCCGAAGGGAACAAGACTTCACGAAGCCGCCTTTCAACCAAGGGAAGGAGTTAGATTTACTGGCGAAAGCCATGACGAAGCATTAAAGAAAGCACTTGATGCTAAAGAGATAACTCAAGAATATTACGATCAGCACTCTGGAAACGAAAACGCCTCAAACAGAAATAAACCAGAGTTTGGATTTACTACAGATCACATAGATGAATCTGGCAAAAGGGAGTTTGTTGATCGCAAGCAAGGCCATGAGATTTCGTCAAAAGCAGGACAGCTTTTAGTTGATGAGCCAACATTCACTCATCCAGAAGGTGGGTACTATTTACATAGCAATGAAACCATGCTTGATGCTTATCCCAGAAGGGAAGA
>Ga0007815_1000793_pt1 | contig 9809 bp, 7 predicted proteins | sample CryBogCBE02Aug09_FD_71212 | JGI IMG/M metagenome (GOLD analysis project Ga0007815, IMG submission 71212) | Freshwater microbial communities from Crystal Bog, Wisconsin, USA - CBE02Aug09 | ecosystem: Environmental > Aquatic > Freshwater > Lake | place: Crystal Bog, Wisconsin, USA | collected...
GGTCGAGCGCGATGGGCGGATCGAGCCGGCAAGCTACATGAATTTCTGCATCACCAGCCGGCTGGTCGTGGTGCCGACCTTTGGCACCGTACACGATGCCGATGGCGTCGCCGCAGTGGCCGCGCTGTTCCCCGACCGCGACACCGTCGGCCTGCCGGCCGATGCGGTGCTGGCGGGCGGCGGCGGCTTCCATTGCGCCAGCCAGCAACTGCCTGCCGCCTAACCCTTTTTGCCCGAACGAAGGGTTTGCCGGGCCGGGGCGTTATGCCTACACCGGGCCCATGGTGATCAGTCTGTCCTTGCCGCCAGCAGCGCCAGCGCACGACGATGCGTTGATGCTGCGCGTGGCGGCGCGCGACGGAGCGGCTTTTCGCGAACTGGTCAGTACCCATGCAGCGCGGCCCCACCGCATTGCCTGGCGGATGCTGGGCGATGCCAGCGAGGCGGAGGACGTGACGCAGGAAGCCCTGCTGCGGTTGTGGAACACGGCCCCTGCCTGGCGCGGCGGGGGGCCGGGCGTGGGCGCGTGGCTCAGCCGGGTGGCGACCAACCTGTGCCTTGACCGCCTGCGCCGCCGCGGCCGCATCTCTGACGAGGAAGTTCCCGAGCGCGCCGACGAGGCCCCGCTGGCCGATGCCCTGCTGGAGGATGACCAGGCGCGCAGCCGAGTGATCCGCGCGCTGGACCAATTGCCCGAGCGCCAGCGCGCAGCGATTGTCCTCACCTATTACGAAGAGCTGCCCAACAGCGTCGCGGCCGAACACCTCGACATGAATATCAAGGCGTTTGAATCGCTGTTGCTGCGCGCGCGCAAGGCGCTGAAGGCCGTGCTGGTGGAGGGCGACGATGACTGATCCGCTCGACCCCCGGCTGACCCGCGCGCTCGACGCCTTCACGGTGCCCGACCTGCCCGGCGACTTTGCCGACCGGATGGTGGCGCTGGCCATGGCCGGGGACGAAGCCGCGCCTGCCGCCATCCCGCCTGTCACCACCACCCCGCCGCCACGCCGCAGGCTGCGGCTATGGCTGGGGGGGATGGCCCTGGCCGGGGCCGGTTTTGCCAGCTTCTCGGCTGCGGCGATGGGCTATTTTGGCGAGCCGCTGCGCAATGCGGTGCACCGGGTGCCAATCGTCCACCGGCTGGTCGAACGGCTGGCCCCGCGCCATCACCATCCGCTGGTGGGGCAGTCCGCCCCGGTACCCCCTGCCGCCGCAGTTACCCCCACCCCCGCCGCGGTGGTGCCCGCTACCGCGCCGATTGTCCCCGCCGCCCAGCCCTTGCCACCGGGTCCGGGGGCCGGGCTGCGGCGCGCGGCGGCGGCAGCGGCGATCTGGCAAGCCCGCCACCCCGATGCCCCGCTCCCGCGCCGCTTTGCTGTGCCGCCCGGCGCAATCCGGGCCGGCCACCCTTGGGCCACGCCCGCAGCGGGTGGTCAACGCCTGCGGATGATCCGCGAACGCCGCGCCGCCCGCGCGCTGGGCGCTCTGTCGCCGGCCAGCCCGGCCCCCGCTATGGTCGCCCCGGCGGCGGCTCCGGTGGTCAATGTCGCCCCGGCGCGGGTCGGGGCTCCGGCCGGCGCGGCAGCGCGGCCGTGGCGGTGGTGGGAGCAGACCCCGGGCGAACCGCTCCGGCGCGGGCGCGGGCAACGCCGGCAGATCGAGGGGGCAACCGCGTCTACCCCCGCCGCACCGCAAACAGCCACCCCGGCGGTGGAGCGGCCCGAGGCCCGTCCGGCAGCCACAGAAAGCCCGCATCCCAAGCCGGCCCCACGCGCGCATCCGCCACGTGTCCCCCGCGCGCCGCGCGCGCGCACCTTGGCGGGCGACGGCGGCTTTAGGCTGCCGCCCTGCGGCAGATCAGCGGCGCTGGAAGCGGGTGATGCCGTCGGCCAATTCGTTGGCTCCCAGCGCCAGCCGATCGCCCGACCAGTCGGCCACCCATGCCGTGCCAACCGCCCCCGGGGCCAACCGCGCGACATTGTTTTCGATCACGAGGCCGGCTGAGCTGTTGCGGCGCTCTTCCGCCGCGACGGCAATCATCGCCGAGGAATTTTCCTTGTGCGGACCCTGCACCAACCAATTGTTGGCGATCCGCCCGGTGGCCCCCGCCGGCAGGTCGATGGCGTAATTGGTATCGCGCCCCTGACTGTCGTCGAAAGCATTGTCGGTTGCCTCGATGCGGGCCGCGCGGCTTTTCAGGTAATGCCCGCCGCGCCCGCCCTCGAACCGGCAATGGCGCACGGTGACGCTGGCGTAGAAGTTGATGTAGATTGAGTGCGCGCAGGGCGCATAGCCGCCGCAGCGCCCCAGCCGCGAGAAGGTCGACTGTTCGACCACCACCTGCCCGGCGGGATCATTGTTGCCGAGAATCCCCTCGTCGCTGTCGCGGAACCAGCTTTGCGACACGAACAGGCTGCCCTTTTCGAGCCGGATCCCGGCCTGATTGCCATCACTCGAATGTTCATCGGCAAAAATGAAACCGATGACCCGCGCCGAGCGCCCGCGCAGCACCAGCGCCGCCTTGCCCTCGCAATTGCGCGGGCCGGTGAAAAGGGTCTTGCCCGGCACCGCCGCCTCGAAAGTGACATCGCCCGCCACCTGCACCCCGCAATCGTCCCAGTGGCCGGGATCGATGCGGATCGTGCCCTTGCCATCGCCAATCGCGAAGATCGCGTCCTGCAACCGATTGAAGCGCTGCCCGCTTTCGACCACCAGATAGGGGTTGCCGGGCACATAGGCCTGCTGGGCCATCGCGGGGCTGGCGGCCAGCGCCAGTGCGGCCAGAATGACGGGAGCGGCGGTGATACGGGGTCGGATCATAGCCCGACCATACTACGCCCGCCTTGCCGCAAGGCCAAGGCGAATGGCTAATATTGCCTGACCAGCGCCAGAATCGCCTCGCCCCATTCGCCCAGCTTGCGGGTGCCCATGCCGCCGATCTCGCCCAGCGCGGCAAGGCTGGTGGGCCGCTGCGCCGCCACTTCGCGCAACGTGGCATCGTGGAAGACCACATAGGGCGGCACCCCGGCTTCGGCCGCGGTGCTGCGCCGCCAGCCGCGCAAGGCCTCGAACAGCGGATCACCAACCGGATTGGCCCCGCCCGCCGGCGCGCGGCCATCGCGACTGCGGCGGGCGGCGCGGGCGGGCCGGGCGGCGATGGCAAGGCCGACCGGCTCCTCGCCGCGCAGAATTTCGCGCGCCCCCTCGCCCAGCGCCAGCCCGCCATGCTCGGTCGGCACCAGCACCCCGCGTGCCTGCAAGGCCCGCGCCAAGGGACGCACCAGCCCGGCTTCATCGGCCCCGACAATGCCGTAAACGCTCAAGGCATCGTGCCCGCGCTGGGTGATCCGCTCGTCCGGCTTGCCGATCAGCACTTTCTCGATATGCCCCAGCCCATAGCCCTGCCCGGTGCGATAGACCGCCGAGAGCAGCTTGCGCGCCAGCTCAGTCACATCGTTCAGCGCGGGCGGATTGAGGCAATTGTCGCAATTGCCGCAAGTGGCGGGCGGCTCCTCGCCAAAGTGGCGGCGCAGCAGCGCGCGGCGGCAGGCGGGGGTTTCCACCAGCGCGGCCAAGGCATCCAGCCGCTGACGCTCGGCCGGGCGGCGGTGTTCGTCAACCTCGGTCAACCGCTGGCGCGCCCGTACGAAATCGTCCGCCCCCCACAGCATCAGCGTCTGGGCCGGATCGCCATCGCGGCCCGCACGCCCGGTTTCCTGATAGTAGGCCTCGATCGACTTGGGCAGCCCGGCATGGGCGACAAAGCGCACGTCGGGCTTGTCGATCCCCATGCCGAAGGCGACGGTGGCCACCATCACCATATCCTCGCTGGCCACGAATGCCGCCTGATTGGCGGCGCGCACCTCGTTGGCAAGGCCGGCGTGATAGGGCAGCACCCGCCGCCCGCGCGCGCCGATGCTGGCAGCCAGCCGCTCGACCGCGGCGCGGGTCGGCGCATAGATGATCCCCGGCCCCGGCTCGGCATCAAGCAGCGCCGCCAGCTGCGCCTGCGGATTATCGCGCGGGCGGATGGTGTAGCTGATGTTTGGCCGGTCGAACCCGGCTACTATCAGCCCATCGTCGGGGATCGCCAACAGCTGGAGAATATCGGCACGGGTGTGGTGATCGGCAGTGGCAGTAAGCGCAAGGCGCGGCACCTCGCCAAAATGTTCGAGCAAGGGCCGCAGCGCGCGATAGTCGGGGCGGAAATCATGCCCCCATTCGGACAGGCAATGCGCCTCGTCGATGGCAAACAGCGCGATCCGCGCATCCTCCAGCAGGTCGCGGAAATGCGGCTGGCTGGCGCGTTCGGGCGCGACATACAACAGGTCGAGCGCCCCGGCGCGCAACGCCGCCACGGTTGCGGCGCGGTCAGTATCGGCGCTGGTCAGGCTGGCGGCACGGATGCCGTTGGCCGCCGCGCCGCGCAGCTGGTCGTGCATCAGCGCGATCAGCGGGCTGACGACCACGCAGGTCCCCTCCAGCATCACCGCGGGCAGCTGGTAGGTCAGGCTCTTGCCCGCGCCGGTCGGCATCACCGCCAGCGTGCTGCGCCCGGCCAGCACGCGCGACACCACGGCCTCCTGCGCCCCGCGGAAGGCGGAAAAGCCGAAAGTGGCGTGGAGCGCGTCGAGCGCCGAGGGCGGCAGGGCCGGCATGGCCAACGCCTTGCAGCAAGCAGGAGCCAGCGCCAAGTTCAGCCTCGCACTCTCTCCACAAGCGCTTCCTCACGCGCGGTGAACATGCTGGCGCCCGTGGGTTCGCTGTCGGGCACCGCAGAGGTGAAGAAGGCGAGGCCGCGACCACGCTGCGGGTCGAGCCACAGGCCGGAGCGCAGGCCATAGGCCGAGCCCGAATGGCCGATCCGCCGCTGGCCGGAACCGAACAGCGCGTCGCGGCAGCCCGGCCCGCCGCCACCGATCAGCTGCAGGCCAAGGCCATAGGCGCAGAAGAAGCCATCGGGCTCGCCGCTTTCGCCAAGGCCATTGTGGCCATTGAAACGCCAGTGCGGCCGGGTCATTTCGGCATAGGCGCGTGGCGAAAGCAGGCCATGCCCCCGCCGTGCCAGCAGCTGGCCGATGCGGGCCAGGTCGATCATCGAGACCCGCAGGCCGCCCTGCGGGCTGAACAGCGCGCCATTGTCGCCCGGGCGGTAGGCAGACAGGTCACAGGGCGCGCCCGGTGGCGCCAGCACCGGGCAGGCCGGGGGCCGGCTGGCGGGATCATCCTTGGCTACTTCGCCGGTCGCCCGGTAGAGCACCACCCCGCGAGCAATCGCCCCATCCGAACAGCCCTGCCAATTGAAGCAGGCATCAAGCCGCAGCGGGCGGAGCACCAGGCGCCGCATCAGCCGGTCGAACCGCGTGCCGGTCGCCGCTTCCATCACGCCCGCCACCACCGGGAAATTGAGGTTGGTATAGTGAAACCAGCCCGAGCCGGGGGCATGGGTCCTGTCCCACACGCGCGGATCGGCCAGCCGCGCCTTCAGGCTGGTGCCAAGCGGCACGAGGTAGAGGTCGTCGCCATCGATCAGCCCCGACTGGTGCGAGAGCAGCAGCCGAAGCGTGATCGGCCGATCCGGATAGGCCGGATGGCGCAGCCGCCAGCCGAGATAGTCCGACACATCGCGGTCGAGCGAGAGCCGGTGGCGGTCGACCAGCCGCAGCACCCCCAGCGTGGTCACCAGCTTGGAGATCGAGGCGACGCGCACCGGGTCGGTGGCGGCAACCCGGCGATGGCTGGCCCGGTCAGCCTCCCCCTCGGCCAGCACCGGCTTCAGCGTGGTGCGGCTGAAGGCGACCACGACCGTAGCGGGCGGTTCGGCCCGCAGCGGCGCAGCCCCGAACAGCGCGAGAAGCAGCAGGGTAAACAGCAAGGTGGGCCGGGCCATGCACCATCATGCGCGCAGGCGGGCGCCGCCGTCAATCAAGGTTGGGGCGCAGCCGGCGTTCGGCAAGGGCAAGGTCGAACCCGGCGCGCGCGGCATAGTCCTCCAGCTGGTCGCGCCCGATCCGCGCCACCCCGAAATACTCAGCGTCGGAATGGCCGAAATAGAAGCCCGAGACCGCTGCGGTAGGCAGCATCGCAAAGCTCTCGGTCAGCGACAGGGCGGCATTGCCCTCGGCATCGAGCAGGTCGAACAGGCGGCGCTTGAGCGAATGTTCGGGGCAGGCGGGGTAGCCCGGAGCAGGGCGGATGCCGCGATAGTCCTCGCGGATCAACGCCTCGTTGGTCAGCTGTTCGCCCGGCGCATAGGCCCACAGGGTGGTGCGGGTGTGCTGGTGGAGACGCTCGGCAAAGGCTTCGGCCAGCCGGTCGGCCAGCGCCTTCAAAAGGATGTCCGAATAGTCGTCGTGCGCAGCCTGAAAGCGCTGCAGGTGCGGCTCGATCCCGTGGATGCCGACGGCAAAGCCGCCGATCCAGTCGCCCGCCGGATCGATGAAATCGGCGAGGCAGAAGTTGGCGCGGTCACGCGATTTCTTCACCTGCTGGCGCAGGAAGGGCAGCCGGGTGCCTTCATTCAGCACCACGTCATCGCCCTCACGCCGGCATGGCCAGAGCCCCGCGACGCCCTTCGCCACCAGCCACTTTTCGGCGATGATCTTTTCCAGCATCGCCTGCGCATCGGCCCACAGGCCGCGCGCACTTTCGCCCACCACCGCATCGTCGAGGATCGCGGGATAGGTGCCGGCCAGCTCCCACGCCCGGAAGAACGGGGTCCAGTCGATGCATTGCGCAAGGTCAGCCAGATCCCAGTCAGGATAGACGTGGAGGCCGGGCTGGGCCGGGGCCGAGGCCTTGTGCGCCATGTCGGCCTTGAAACCATTGGCCCGCGCCTCGGCCAGCGGCAGCAGCGCGGAGCCTTCCTTGCCCGCACGCGCCACCCGCACCGCCTCGTAATCGTCGGCGGTGGCCTTGATGAAGGGTTCGGCCTGGGTATCCGACAGCAGCTGGCTGGCGACGCCAACCGCACGGCTGGCGTCGAGGACGTAGACCACCGGACCATTATAGGCCGGGTCGATCCTGAGCGCGGTGTGGACCTTGCTGGTCGTGGCCCCGCCGATCAGCAGCGGAATGGTCAGCCCAGCGCGCTGCATTTCCTCGGCCACGGTGACCATCTCGTCGAGGCTGGGGGTGATCAGGCCGGAGAGGCCGATCATGTCGGCACCTTCGGCCACCGCGGTCTCGATGATCTTCACCCACGGCACCATCACGCCAAGGTCGATCACCTCGTAGCCGTTGCACTGGAGCACGACCCCGACGATGTTCTTGCCGATATCGTGCACGTCGCCTTTCACGGTCGCCATGACAATCCGGCCCTTCGCCTTGGCGCCCGCTTCCTTGCCAGCCTCGATGAAGGGGATGAGGTGGGCGACGGCCTTCTTCATCACCCGGGCCGATTTCACCACCTGTGGCAGGAACATCTGGCCCGAACCGAACAGGTCGCCAACGCGGTTCATACCGGCCATCAGCGGGCCCTCGATCACCTCGATCGGGCGGGCGTGCAACTGGCGGGCTTCCTCGGTATCCTCGACGATATGCGCGTCGATGCCCTTGACAAGGGCATGTTCCAGCCGCCGCACGACATCCCAGCCGCGCCACTCCTCGGCTTCCTTTTCGGCCTTGGCGTCGGTGCCCTTGAAGCTCTCGGCCAGCGCGATCAGCCGCTCGGTCGCGTCAGCGTTGCGGCACAGGATCACATCCTCGACGGCATCGCGCAGGACCGGGTCGATCTGGTCGTAAATGTCGATCTGCCCGGCGTTGACGATCGCCATGTCCATGCCAGCGGGAATGGCGTGGTAGAGAAAGACCGAATGCATCGCGCGGCGCACCACCTCGTTGCCGCGGAAGCTGAACGAGAGGTTGGAGAGCCCGCCCGAGATGTGGACGTGCGGGCAAGCCGCGCGGATCTCGCGGGTCGCCTCGATGAAGTCGAGCGCGTAGCGGTCGTGCTCCTCGATCCCGGTCGCCACCGCGAACACATTGGGGTCGAAGATGATATCCTCGGGCGGGAAGCCGATTCCGGTCAGCAGGTGGTAGGCGCGGGTGCAGATCTCGACCTTGCGCGCCTTGGTATCGGCCTGGCCCTTCTCGTCGAAGGCCATGACCACCACCGCCGCACCATAGTCCATGCAGAGGCGTGCCTGCGCGAGGAAGGCCGCTTCGCCCTCCTTCATGCTGATCGAATTGACGATCGGCTTGCCCGAAACGCATTTGAGGCCGGCCTCGATCACTTCCCACTTCGAGCTGTCGATCATCACCGGCACCCGGGCAATGTCGGGCTCGGCCGCGATCAGTTTGAGGAAAGTGGTCATGGCGTGGACCGCGTCGAGCAGGCCTTCATCCATGTTGACGTCGATGATCTGTGCGCCGTTCTCGACCTGCTGGCGCGCGACCTCTACCGCCTTGGCGTAGTCATCCGCGAGGATCAGCTTCTTGAAGGCGGCCGAGCCGGTAACATTGGTGCGCTCGCCGACATTGACGAAGCGGGACGAAGCTTGGGTCACACTATCAATCCTTGAATTGGTCGATCAGCTTCAAGAGCTGTGATTCATCAGCGACAACGTCGGCATCGGACACGAAACGCTCGAATTCGATGCTGCCATCTGCAAAAACTTCAACTTCCCATCGCTGTCCGGGCACCGCGACCTGAAACATCACCGCATTGTCGCGGACCGTCGTCAGCGTGAAGTGGAGGTTGGCGGCCTTGAACCGTGCAATCAGTTCGTGCGTTGTCATGCGGCAAGCGTGAAGGGTTCAAGGCCGGCAAGGCGCGTCGCCGGGGCCAGCTGCGGGATTGGGCGCGGCTTCAGCCCGGCCACCGCGCGGGCCATCGCCGCGATATGCGCCGGGGTGCTGCCGCAGCAGCCGCCGAGCACGTTGACCTGCCCCGCCTCGGCCCATTCCTTGACCAGCGCGGCGGTCTGTTCGGGCAGCTCGTCATAGGCGCCCAATTCGTTGGGCAGGCCGGCATTGGGATAGACCATGATCGCGGCGTCGGCGATCTGGCTCAGCACCTTGACGTGCGGGCGCAGCTGCTGCGCGCCGAAGCTGCAATTGAGCCCGACGGTCAGCGGGCGGGCGTGGCGCACCGCGTGCCAGAAAGCCTCCACCGTGTGGCCCGACAGGTTGCGGCCCGACAGGTCGGTCAGCGTCATCGACAGCATGATCGGAATTTCGCGACCCAGCGCAGCCTCGGCCTTGCGCACGGCCATGATCCCGGCCTTGGCGTTCAGCGTATCGAATACCGTTTCGATCAGGATGAAGTCCGATCCGCCCTCGACCAGCGCCTCGATCTGTTCCTGATAGACCGAGACCAGAAAGTCCCAGTCGATCTCGCGATAGCCCGGATCGTTGACGTCGGGCGAGAGCGACAGCGTCTTGTTGGTCGGCCCGACCGAGCCGCAGACAAAGCGCGGGCGGCCATCCTTGGCGGCGAATTCATCGGCCACCTGCCGCGCAAGACGCGCGCTGGCCATGTTGATTTCGCGCACCAGATGTTCGGCGCCATAGTCGGCCTGGCTGATCCGGTTGGCCGAGAAGGTATTGACCGAGGCAATGTCCGCCCCTGCCGCGAAATAAGCGCGGTGAATGCCGGCGGGCACATCAGGGCGGGTCAGCGCGAGGATGTCGTTGTTGCCCTTCTGGTCGTGCGACAGGCCAAGCGTTCCGGCAAAATCAGCCTCGGAAAGCTTCAATTGCTGGATCTCGGTGCCGAAGCCGCCGTCGTTCATCAGGATGCGCTTGGCCGCTTCGGCAAGGAAGCTGACGCGGGCGGCGGAGGGGGCAAGGGCAGTCATGCGGCAAGG
>Ga0007815_1000798_pt1 | contig 9793 bp, 12 predicted proteins | sample CryBogCBE02Aug09_FD_71212 | JGI IMG/M metagenome (GOLD analysis project Ga0007815, IMG submission 71212) | Freshwater microbial communities from Crystal Bog, Wisconsin, USA - CBE02Aug09 | ecosystem: Environmental > Aquatic > Freshwater > Lake | place: Crystal Bog, Wisconsin, USA | collected...
GATCAGCGAGAACGGCGAACAGATCGGCATGACCCTGACACGCGAGCGGCGCTGATGGCGGTTGTGTCGGTCGAAATCGGGGGAGCCGATTCGCTGCCGGCCGACCCGCTGACCGCCGCGCAGGCCTTTCACGCCGATGTGCTGCCGCGCCTGCTGGCCCAGCCCGGTGGCGCTGGCGCGCTGACCCTGCTTCTGCCCCCCCTGCCCTACCAGCAGACCGGCTGGCTGCTGGCCGCGCTGCAATCGCTGGCCCGCGCCCGCGCGCCGCAGCGGATCAATGCCGTTGCCGGGGCCGAACCGGCGCGCGGCAGCATCGCGCAGTGGCTGGAGGGGGCCGAAGCGATCACCGGCCAGCTGATTCATGCCGATGGCGGCTCAGCTGCCGGAGTGGTAAGCTAGGCATCATGCCCACCGCCCGCCCCCTTGTTGATGGCTTCCAGCGCCGGATCACCTACCTGCGTCTGTCGGTAACCGACCGCTGCGACCTGCGCTGCGCCTATTGCATGCCCGAGCGGCAGACCTTCCTGCCGCGCGCCGAGGTGCTGAGCCTTGAGGAACTGCACCGCCTGTCGCTGGCCTTCATCGCGCGCGGCGTCACCAAGATCCGCCTGACCGGGGGCGAGCCGCTGGGCCGCCGCGACATGATCGAGCTGGTTCAGGCGCTTGGCCGCCAGCTGGGCAACGGCCTCGACGAATTGACGTTGACCACCAATGCCACGCGGCTTGCGGAATTTGCCGAACCGCTGCGCGCGGCCGGGGTGCGGCGGGTCAATGTCTCGCTCGATACGCTCGACCGCGCGGGCTTTGCCCGGCTGACCCGCCGCGACCGCCTGCCGCAGGTGCTGGAGGGGATCGCCGCCGCGCGGGCCGCCGGGTTGGCGGTAAAGCTCAACACGGTGGCGCTGAAGGGCGTCAACGAGGCGGAGATTCCCGAGCTGGTCCGCTGGGCCCACGGTCAAGGCCTGGAACTGACGCTGATCGAGGTCATGCCGCTGGGCGAGGTCGAGGAAGACCGGATCGACCATTACCTGCCGCTCGACCAGGTGCGGGCCGAGCTGGAACAGCGCTTCACGCTAACCGCCGATCCGCACCGCAGCGGCGGCCCGGCGCGCTATGTGCAGGTGGCCGAAACCGGCGGGCGGCTGGGCTTCATCACCCCGCTGACCAACAATTTCTGCGACGGCTGCAACCGGGTGCGGATCACCACCACCGGGCAGCTCTACGCCTGCCTGGGCGGGGCCGAACAGGTCGACCTGCGCGCTGCCCTGCGCGCCGAGGAGCCCGACGCCGCGCTGGCCGCCGCGCTGGACGAGGCGATGCGGATCAAGCCCGAGCGGCACAATTTCCGCATCGATGCGCGTGGCGCGGCCCCGGCCTTGGCCCGGCACATGTCGGTCACCGGCGGGTGAGCGCGACGCTGATCTTCCTTGGCCGGCTGGAAGATATCGCGGGCGGGGCCGAGCGGACGGTCGCCGTTGGTCCTTTCGCTGCGGTACTCGCCGCGCTGGAGCCGCAATTGGCCGAGGCGCTGCGCGAGCCCTTCATCCGCATGGCCTTGAACGGCGTACTGGTTGCCGACCCGCAGACTGTGCTTCTGGCCGACGGCGACGAACTGGCTTTTTTGCCGCCAGTCAGCGGGGGCTGACCATGGCCGGCGACGTGCGCCTTGCCGCCGCGCTGGCCCCGGGCGATGAAGTGGCGGCCTTCGCCAGCGCCCATCCGGCGGCAGGCGGGATTGTCTCGTTCCTGGGGCAAGTGCGCTGCGGCGACGGGGTCGAGGCGCTGGAACTGCGCCATTACGAACCGCTGACCTTGCCGGGGATGCAGGCACTGGCCGCCACCACCTTGTCGCGCTGGCCGCTCGACGGGCTGCTGCTGATCCACCGCATCGGCGAAATGGCCCCGGGCGAGCCGATTGTGCTGGTCTGCGCCGCCGCACGGCACCGCCGCGATGCCTTCGCCGCGGCGGATTATGCGATGGACCACCTCAAGAGCGACGCGTGGTTCTGGAAGCGCGAACGGGTAGCGGGGGTTTGGCGCTGGATCGAACCGCGCGCCGAAGATCACGCCGATCGCGCCCGCTGGGGCTGACGCCTAAGCCGATTAGCCGGTTAGCCTTAGCCAGCCTTCCCGGCCAGCACCGCATCCTCGCTTGCCAGCAGCGCCAGTCCCTCGCTCCGCAGCTGCTCGAGCAGCACGGTGGCGGCGCGCGGCGGTGCAGCAGGGCCCGCCACGCCATCAGCCTCGGCATGGGTAATCCGATCATCGGCATAGAGCCGTTCGAGCTGAGCCAGCGCCAGCGAGGTCTGCCCGCGCGCCACTTCCAGTTCGGACAGCGCGCTATCGCCAGCCGCACCGCGCGCGGCAAGGGCGGTAAAGTGGCCATGCGCGGCACGGATCATCTCGGCCAGCCGCTGCGCCCGGGCCCCGGTCTCCGCCGGCAGAGGCTGCGCCACCGCCGGGGCCGCTAGCGCGGGGGGCACGGTCAGCGCGATTCGCTCCGCCGGCAGCCGCGCCAACGAGGGATAGCCGCGCTCGCCGGTACAGGCACCGAGGGTCAGCAGGACAAGGCCAGCGCACAGTGGCGCAAACAAGGGGTGCGAGCGGCTCATTTGCCTGCCATAGCACGGTACGGCCGGCGTGCCAGCCACTGCTCCCCCAAAAACCGGCGGCAGCGGCGCGGATCGGCCATCATCACGTTGACACGGACAGTCCGTTCGATTAACGGCGGCCCTTCTTCGGCCCCGCTGTGGCGGGTTGCTGACGTATTGCGTGCCTCTCCGATTCGCTCGAGGCGGAATACGCAGTGCGGTAAACTGGTTGATTGGATAGGTATCATGTTCGCAGTGGTGCGTACGGGCGGCAAGCAATACCGGGTTGCCGCCGGTGACAAGATCGCGGTCGAAAGGCTGGCTGGCGAAGCTGGCGAGACCATCACGCTCGGCGATGTGCTGCTGGCCGGTGACGGTGGGCAGGTCGCGGATGCCAAGGGTGTCGTGGTCTCGGCCGAGATCATCGCTCAGGCGAAGAGCGAGAAGGTGATCGTTTTCAAGAAGCGTCGCCGTCACAACTATCGCCGTCGCAACGGCCACCGCCAGCAGATGACGCTCCTGCGCATTCTCGCCGTCGGTGCCGAAGGCGCCAAGCCGGCCAAGAAAGCCGCCGCCAAGAAGGCTGATGCCGCGCCCGTCGCGGCCGCCGAATAAGTTCGAAGGGACCTGATCCATGGCACATAAGAAAGCAGGCGGCTCGTCGCGCAATGGTCGCGACTCTGAGGGTCGGCGCCTGGGCGTGAAGAAGTTCGGCGGCCAGGAAGTGGTCGGCGGCAACATCATTATCCGTCAGCGCGGCACCCGCGTCTATCCCGGCGCCAACGTCGGTATGGGCAAGGATCACACGCTGTTCGCCCTGCTGGAAGGCCGCGTGCGCTTCCATGCTGGCAAACTGGGCCGCAAGTACGTGTCGGTTGATATGCCGGCAATTGCTGCCGAATAACGGATGGTCAATTCAGGGCCATCCTTGACGGGATGGCCCCGCCGGATCTGATCCGGCCGAATGAGGGAGAGGGCCCCGCCCGTCTCCCTCTTTCCATTTCTCCCTCCCGCCGCCCGAACCGCACGCTTCATCGCGCGGCCCGGTCGACATTCATCGCCCTGTCATCTGCGCTGCTTAGGGGCGGCGTGCGGGGCTGGATTGGAAGGGAGCTTGCTCATGTTTTTCCGCAGCCAACGGCTGTTTCTGCGGCCCATCTGGCCCGAAGATGCTGCTGCGATCCATACCGCGATGAGCGAGGCGGTGGCCCGTAATCTGGCGCAGGTGCCCTGGCCCTATGGCGCCGAGGATGCAGCCTGGTTCGCCGGGCGCCCGCACGACGCACGCTTTCCCGAATTGCTGATCACCCACCCCGATACCGCAAACGGGCCGCAGCTGCTGGGCTGCATCGGCCTCGTCGCCCCGCTCAATGGCGGCTGCGATGCCGAACTGGGCTATTGGCTGGGCGAGGAGCACTGGGGCCAAGGCTATGCCAGCGAAGCCGGGCGGGCGATGCTGGGGATTGCGCAGGCGATCGGCCACGGCGCAATCGGCGCGCATCATTTCGGCGACAATCCGGCATCGGGCCGGGTGCTGGCCCGGCTGGGGTTCCGCCCGGCTGGCCATGCAACGCTGCCCTGCCGGGCGCGTGGGCGCGATGTGGCGGCGCTGCGCTTTGCGCTGGACCTTGCCGCGCCGGGCAATGGCGACGACGGCGGCGACATGCGCCGCGCCGCCTGACCCCGGTTCAGTACCCGGCGGCGGCCAGGTCGCCCTGCGCGCCGGCAATCAGCCCGCGATCATCATGCTGCCACGGGTGGAAGCCCGGCATGAAATAGGCAAACCACGCCGGCACGATCTTGCGCAGCACGCCCGGCGTGCCGATCAGGTACCAAGCCAGCCGCGCCTTGATCCGCCAGCCGGTCAGGCCATCCTGCCGCAGCAGTTCCAGCGTATCGTTCCAACGGTTGCGGATGAAGTTGACGGTGATCACCAGCATCATCAGCGACTTGAGCTTCCAGCGCTTCCACCGGCTCCAGCCGCGGGTGGCGTGGAGGTAGGTATCGAAGGCGACGCCCTTGTGCTCGATTTCCTCGATCGCGTGCCAGCGCCACATCGCGGCGACCACCGGATCCGCCTTGGCAAAGTGCTGCGGATTGGCGAGAAATTCGTGCGCCATCATCGCGGTATAATGCTCGAGCGCGATGGTCGCAGCGAGGTTGACGATCTGCGGGCGCTCGCGGATCATGCCCATCACCTGCTCGAGCCGCTGGTCGATCGCGGCCAGGTCGTAACCCGCCTCGGCCGCCGCGCGGTTGAACACGATGTGTTCGCGGGTGTGGTTGATTTCCTGCTTCACAAAGGCCCGGATCTCCGCCTCCAGCTTGGGCGGCGCGCCGTCGCGATGGGCCTTCACCGCCTCGATGAACATCGCCTCTCCGCGCGGGAAAGTAGCCGACAGCGCGATAAACCACGCGCTGGCGATCGGGTCATCCTTGATCCACCAGCGGTTGGTGCCGGAATCGCGCAGAAACCGCACATCGCGCGGCTCGATCACCAGATCGGACGGGGTGGCGGTTTGCGGCGCAGCGGTGTAGGCGAAGGCCTGGGGAGCGGTGCTGGACATGCCGGCAACGATAGAGTAACTAACACCAATGTCAATAAGGAAACGCCTCAGTCACGAGGAAAGCCGGCAGGCCGCTGTCGAGGCGGCACGCGCCCTGCTGCTCGAGGAAGGGCCGCAGGCGGTGACCCTGAAGGCGGTTGCTGCACGGATCGGGCGGACCCACGCCAACCTGCTGCACCATTTCGGCTCAGCCGCCGGGCTGCAAAAGGCCCTCGCCGAGCATCTGGCGGTCACCATCTGCGAACGGATCGAGGCGGCGATTCTCGCCCGCCGGGCCGGCACCGGGACCGAGCGCGAGGTGGTCGATCTGGTGTTCGATGCCTTTGGCAAGGAAGGCGGCGGCGCGCTGGCCTCGTGGATGATGTTGTCGGGGAACGAGGATGCGCTGGACCCGATCTTCAACGCGATCCGTGATCTGGTCGAACACCTGCACGAATTCGGCTCGGACCTGCTGCGCCCGATCACGCAGGCGCTGGTGCTGATGGCGCTGGGCGATGCCATGCTGGGCGCCCCATTGGCGGCGGCGCTGGGCCTGCCCCCCACATCGGCGCGGGCCGTGGCGACCGCGCTGGTCGAACACGCCAAGGCGGCGGCCGGGGTCAGCTGAGCGCGGCGGCCAGCCAGCCGGGAACGGCCTCGGGCACAATATCCTCTACCCGCCGATGGTCGAGCGCCAGCCCCAGCGCGGGCCAGGCGCAGCGCTGGCGGGCGGGGTCGCTGTCGGCCAGCGGCACCACCACCAGCCGGCGATTGACCTTCTGCCGCCAATTCATCCGCGCGGTGTTCTCCTGCCCAACGTAGCAGCCCTTGGTGAACGACACCCCGTTCAGCTCGGCGGCATTGCATTCGAGCCACAACAGGTCGCACAGCTCCTCCGCCCCTTCGGCCACACCCTGAGCCAGCCGGTGCGCCAGCCATGCGGCGTCGGCTCCGGCATCCGCTTCGGCCGCGCCGGCCGGGGCCAGCCAGCGCCAGCCCAGCGGCGCCAGCCGGGGGTCGGGTATCGCACCTGTTTGTGGCTCGGGCGACCAATGGACCGCTAGCGCGGGCTCGCGCGCAATGGTCAGCTTGCGCCGCAAGCGATAGAGCGACAGGCGCTTCGCCAGCGTATCGGCCGCCGTAGCCTCACAATCGAGCAGCAGATCGGCGCCGTCGGCCCAGACCAGAAAATCGAACAGCACTTTGCCCTGCGGCGAGAGCAGCGCGGCCCAGCATGGCAGCGGCCCGGCGGCCACGTCGTTGGTGACCAGCCCTTGCAGGAACTGGCGCACATCCTCCGCCGGGTCGGCGGGGGCCAGCCGCACCACGGCGCGGCCGGTGAGGCGGGTGGCCGGCAGGCTGGTCAAACCACGCCTTCGGGGTGCAACACACAGGCCGCCGCGTCGTCGGTCTCGACCTGAATGGTGACATGGCCGATGCCGAAGCGATGCTCCATCTGGCCCGCCAAGGCGTGAATCCACGGGTCGCCGGGGTGGCCGGCCGGCATGGTCAGGTGCGCGGTCAGCGCGGTTTCGGTCGTGCTCATCGCCCAGATGTGCAGGTCATGGACGGCGCTGACCCCGGCCTGCTCGGCAAGATAATCGCGCACCGCCGTCCCGTCGATCCCGTCGGGCACCGCCTGCAAGGCCAGCCGGACCGCCTCGCGCAGCAGGCCCCAGCTGCCCCAGCCGATCAGGCCGGTGATGACGAGGCTGGCCAGCGGGTCGACCCAGTTGGCCCCGGTGCGCCACACCACTACCCCGGCAACCACCACGCCCAGCGAGACTGCGGCATCGCCCAGCAAGTGCTGGAAGGCGGCGCGCAGGTTGAGGTCTTCCTTGGCCCCGCGCATGAACAGCGCGGCGGACAGGCCGTTGATCATGATCCCGGCGGCGGCCACGCCGATCACCAGCGGTGCGGCGACCGGCTGGGGATGCACGAACTGGCGCAGCGTCTCGATCAGGATTGCCCCCAGCGCCACCCACAGCAGCGCGGCATTGGCCAACGCGGCCAGGATCGAGGTGCTCTTGAACCCATAGGTAAAGCGCTGCGAGGGCGGCCGCGCGGCCAGCCGGCCCGCCCCCCAGGCCAGCAGCAGCGCCAGCACGTCGGAGAAATTATGCCCGGCATCGGCCAGCAGCGCGGTCGAATGGCCGACGATGCCCGCGCCAACCTGCGCCCCAACCAGCGCCAGATTGAGCCCGACCGCAATGGCAAAGGCCGGCCCGTGGCTGCCTTGTCCATGGTGATGGTGATGATGCCCGTGCCCGTGGCCGTGGCCGTGATGATGGCGATGCCCGTGCCCGTCATCATGGGCATGGTGATGGCCGTGGCCATGCGAATCGTGATGGTCGTGTTGCATGGCCGGTTCCCTAGCCGCAGCAGAGGCGTTGCACAAATACCGCAGTGCAGCAAAAATGCGCAGGCGTTTTTCGCCGGCCTTGCGGGCGATCAAGCCCAATCATGCGGTTTTTAGACATCATATTGCCGCCATTTGCCAATCGGAGTCATATAATTACTGACAGGGATGTAGGTGGCGGGATGACTGGGGACAGTGTCAAAGCACCGTCACAAACCGCTGTATAGCAGGAGGTGATCGGTCGGCTATGAACGCCCGATGAATCGGCGCTACTGCGATTCGCAAGCGCAGCGACGCTCAGTTTGTCATGCCTTTGTTCGGGGGTTTAACTCATGCGGAATTTGCACTTTTCGGCCCTGGCCGCCAGCAGCATTGCCATTGCGGCTGCGGTTGCCAGCCCGGCCTATGCCCAGGAAACCACTTCGTCGATCACCGGCCAGGTGACCAACGATGCCGGCTCGCCGCTGGGCGGGGCTCGCATTGTCGTGATCCACACCCCCTCGGGCACCCGCGCCTCCACCACCACCGATGCCAGCGGCTCTTACGTGCTGCGCGGCCTGCGCGTTGGTGGCCCCTACGTGGTGCGCGTCGAAGCCACCGGTTGGGCCTCTGAAACGATCGAGGGCATCAGCCTGTCGGTCGGCGATGCACTGGCCCTGCCGGTCCGCATGGCCCAGCATGAAATCGTCGTGACCGGCACCCAGTCGCGTTCGCGTAACCTGATCACCTCCTCGCAGAGCACCTTCCGCGCCGACGACATCGCCAACATCGTCTCGGCCCGCCGCGACGTGCGCGACATCGTGCGCCGCGACCTGCTGGCGGCCTACAACCCCAACGTCGGCGGCGTGACCATCGCGGGCGGCAACATCCGCACCCAGCGCTTCTCGGTCGACGGCGTGCAGATGCAGGACAGCTTCGGCCTCAACTACGGCGGCCTGCCCTCGACCCGCGGCATCGTCTCGATCGAGGCGATCGACCAGCTGACCGTCAAGGCGGCGCCGTTCGACGTTTCGGAAGGCAACTTCCAGGGCGGCGCGGTCAACGTTGTGCTCAAGTCGGGCACCAACAAGTTCCACGCCACGGCTTTCGGCGACTGGGGCGGCCCCAGCCTGACCGGCAAGCAGACCCGCGACAACCGCGGCGTACTGGGCGATGTCTACCCGGTCGGCACCACCACGGTGCTGAACTTCACCAACTTCGGCGGCAGCCTCTCGGGCCCGCTGATCCGTGACAAGCTGTTCTTCGCGGTCGCCTATGAAAAGCTGACCGAGGGCGCGCCGAACACCTTTGGCGTGCAGGGTTCGTCGGCGGCCAACATCGTGCCGAACCTGACCCAGGCCCAGGTCGATAACGTCGTCTCGATCTTCAACAACAGCGCCACCGGTTACGACAAGTACAATGTCGGCAACGTTCCCTCGGCCCTGCCCGAGAAGGACAAGAAGATCTCGGCCAAGCTGGACTGGAACGTGATGGACGGCCAGCGCGTGTCGCTGTCGTGGGTCCACCACGAAAACGCCCTGCCCAACTTCGCCACCGGCGCGTCGACCGGCAGCAGCAGCACCACTGCGCCCTATATCTCGCTGCAGTCGAACCTCTATCAGCTGACCGAGTTCAACAACGCCTTCTCCGGCCAGCTGAACTCGCAGTGGACGAGCAACTTCTCGACCGAAGCGCGTATTGCCTACAAGTTCTACCGTCGCGGTCAGGATGCCTTCTTCGGCCCGGACTTTGCGCAGATGAACGTCTGCCTTGATCCGACCCCCGCCGGCAGCGCAACCCTGTGCAACACCGGCTCGCCGATCGTCCGTTTGGGGCCGGACACCCCGCGCCAGGCGAACAAGTTCAACAACCGCCAGCTGACCATCAGCACTAATGCTCAGCTGAAGATGAGCGACCACACCTTCAAGCTGGAATACGATCACTTCCACACCAACCTCTACAACCTGTTCGTCTATGGCGGCGGTTCGGTTGCGTCGGGCATGACCGGCGGCGGGAGCGGCGCTTACTACTTTGACTCGCTGCAGGACTTCAGCAACCGCACCGCGAACGAATACACGCTGACCACGACCACCACCGGCACCAAGAATGACGGCTATGTCGACTGGTCGTACAATGTGAACACCATTGGCTTGCAGGACACCTGGAAGCCCAGCACGACCCTAACGATCAACGGCGGCGTGCGTTTCGACATGTACGATGGCGACAAGTCGATCGCGCTCAACCAGAATTTCGTGAACCGCTACTCGGCGCTCTATCCGGGGCTGAGCAACAATGCGACGCTGAACGGCCGCTACAAG
>Ga0007815_1000811_pt1 | contig 9735 bp, 10 predicted proteins | sample CryBogCBE02Aug09_FD_71212 | JGI IMG/M metagenome (GOLD analysis project Ga0007815, IMG submission 71212) | Freshwater microbial communities from Crystal Bog, Wisconsin, USA - CBE02Aug09 | ecosystem: Environmental > Aquatic > Freshwater > Lake | place: Crystal Bog, Wisconsin, USA | collected...
ATTTGGGATTTGGGATGTGAGTGCTAAATTTAGGTGACAGGAGCTGGGTTGAAGAGGACAAGCGAGTTATGGAGTTTCCACTGCTCGGCCCAGGTTTTCTCTCCACTAGCAACGGCTAGCATGAGGTGAAATAACTCCCATCCCACCTCCTCAATACTAGCCCCCGCACTTGCAATGCGTCCTGCATCCACATCCATTAAGTCGTGCCATCTTTTAGCCAGATCTGTGCGCGTTGCGACTTTGATAACAGGACACTCAGCTAATCCGTAAGGAGTGCCCCGTCCCGTCGTGAAAATATGCAGATTCATGCCGGCTGCTAGTTGGAGGGTTCCACAAATAAAATCACTTGCTGGAGTGGCGGCAAAGACGAGACCTCGTTGGCTACTTTTTAATTTATCCCCAGGCGCAAGCACGCTTTGTATGAGTGTTGTGCCGCTCTTGATGATTGAGCCCATCGCTTTTTCAACGATATTGGAGAGTCCTCCAGCCTTGTTGCCGGGGGTTGTGTTGGCACTTCTATCAACTCGGCCACGCTCTAAATATTTGTCATACCAAGACAGTTCTCTAATCACATCCGCAGCGACCGTTGCGTTGGCACAGCGATTTGTTAACTGATCAACTGCATCTCTGACCTCGGTGTTCTCGCTAAACATGATCGTTGCACCAGCGCGTACCAACAGATCAGCAGCAAAACCAACCGCAGGATTTGCGGTAACCCCACTAAATGCATCGCTTCCCCCGCACTGCACCCCTACAACCAATTCCGAGGCTGGGATAGTCTCCCTTTTGCGTGCGTTAAGTCGTTCTAAATGGGGTTTTGCGGTTTGCACAATATCATCGATCATGGACATGAATCCGACGTGTGAATCGCTTTGCAGACAAATGGTTTGGGGACCGTCCTGTGCAGTTGTTCCGCTTTGAATGGGGAAGCTACCTGGCGGCAAAAGTCTATCGGGTTGTAGCTTCTCACACCCTAGACTCACCACCATCACCTCGCCACCAAAATTAGGGTTCAGGCTGATATTTCTAAGTGTGCGAATCGGAATAATTGCATCTGGCGCGTCAATTGCAACACCGCAACCGTAAGTATGCTCCAGGCCTATCACATCATCAACGTTTGGGTAGTGCGCAAGCAACTCTGATTTAATCCTCTGAACAGCAATTGAGACTACACCGGCCACACATTGAACGGTGGTTGTGATGGCTAAAATATTACGAGTGCCTACGGATCCGTCCTTGTTCCTGTAGCCCTCAAAGGTGTAGCCCTCAAGTGGGGGTAATTTTGGATCCTTTTCCTGCGCAATGGGGAGATTCTCAAAACCCAGCGCTGAGGGCATTTCAATCAATCGCTCATGAACCCAGCAACCCGCGCTAAGAGGTTTATTGGCTCGACCAATACAGACGTTATAGCGCTTTATCATCTCACCTTGCGCAAGGTCTTTAAGCAGTACTTTATGGCCTTGAGGAACTTTATCGATTAATACAAGTCCTGAATCCAAAACACTCCCCGCTGGGAGGCCCCCGTCATTGACAACAATTGCGACGTTATCGTCTGCATGCATTTTGATGACACGCGCTGCAGGGTTTGAGGTATTAGGGGGGCTAGAGATTGGGGAGTTCATGTAAGGCTAGGGTTTTAGAGAGTGATTTGGCCCATCCGACTTGTTCAAGTTGAAACTCTTTGCTTGCATGTTTTGACTTGCATGTGTTTACTCGAATGTGTTTACTTGAATATGTTTGCTTTGATGCGTTTAACGGCAAGTGTTTGGAGCAGTTACAAGAACAAGAACATCACGAGAAGTCAAACAAAACTTATAGTACAACGTGACCTGTCAGCAAAGTGGGCAGCCAAGTTGAGAAAGAGGGTACATAGGTAACCAGTGTGATGGCAACGAATATAGCTAAGTAATAAGGCCAAGCCGTTTTTGTTGCCTCACCAATTGAAATGTTGCCAATTGCACACCCAATAAATTGAACCGAACCAACGGGTGGGTGCACTAATCCAAGTGCACAATTTAAAAGCAGCATCATTCCAAATTGCACTGGGCCGACACCCATTTGAATAGCTAGTGGTAAAAACAAAGGGGTTGTGATCAAAATATGGGCGGCCATGTCTAGGAAAATACCCAAAAATATTTGAATAATGTTGATATACAAAAGCATTAGCCAAGGCGTGTGTGTAGCGCTTAGAAGAGCTTGCTCGATGACCTCTGGAATCTCCAAAAATGCCATTTGATATCTGAGCATATTGGAGACGCCGATCAGTAGCAAGATCACTCCCGTTGTTTTAGAAGCTTTTGCAAGGGACTTGAGTAATTTATCAACACTCATTGTGCGGTAAATTACAAGTGTCAGAAAAAGCGAGTAAGCAACTGCGATTGCCGCCGCCTCTGTTGCTGTTGCGACACCCTTTAAGATACAAACTAAAATGATTGCAACAACCCCTAATCCAGGCAACGAGGCAACGAATGCTTTGAGTACATTGGTCCAACCTGGAAACCTCTCAACACCCGTACTGCCATCAGAACGTTTGGGGTAGCCGTACTTGACGGCTTGCCAGTAAGCTGTGATTAACATGCAAACCATGATCCAAAATACGGGTATTAGTCCAGCAAACATCAAATCCCCAATAGAGACTCCTCTGATCGTTTGCCCCTCAATCACACCCGTTGCTGCTTGCGCTGCAAAAGCGTAAATGATCATGTTGTGCGAGGTTGGCATCAAAGCGCCTGATAAGGATGCGTGTGTAGTGACGTTCACCGCGTAGGCTGCGCTGTAGCCTTCGCGTTTCATGATGGGAATCATCACCCCACCCATAGCCGATGTGTCCGCCACTGGGGAACCAGAAACGCCGCCAAAGAGGGTGGAGGCGACGACATTGGCCAACCCAAGCCCGCCTCTCCAGTGTCCCACCATACTTCTTGCAAAGTTGACGATCTTGTCAGCAATCCCGCCGTGCAACATCAATTCGCCTGAGAAAATAAAGAACGGAATTGCCAAAAATGAGAAAACGTTCATGCCCGAGGTCATCATTTGAATGGCTGTCTCAAACGGCAAATCTTCAACGTAAAAGGTAGCCAAACAGCTCAAACCAATTGCAAAAGCAACCGGTACACCCAAGACCAAGAAAACCAGGAAAGCAACGCAAAGAACGGTTAATGCCATGATGGGATAACCTTTTCAGATTTAATAAGGGCAACGATGTGTTCGGTGCTAAAAAGTGTAATGAGTAAGCCCGCAGTGATGACAGGTAAATATCGATAGGCCTCTGAGAGTCCAAGCGTTGGTATTGTGCTAGCGTAGGTAGATACTGCCATTTGGTATCCGCCGCCCAGAAGTGCTAGGGCAAAGACAATTGAGAGCAAATGCACAACTGCCGAGCACCAAAACTGAACCCGATCGGGCAGGACTCGAACTAGGGAGTCAAGACCAATGTGTCCTGCATCTCTTACCCCTGCGGCCGCGCCAAACATGGCCACACTAATGACGAGTAACAATGCGACCTGCTCGACATAGGGGGGAGCGTTGTTGAATACATAGCGCATGACAACGCCGTAGATCACAACACTCAGTAGTCCAACCAAACAAATACACGCAACATACATCGCAAACCTGGAGAGCTTGCTGTTGAGGACTTTTAAAAAATGCATTTATTCATTCTCAAATGAGGCTTTATTTGAAATAGGCAGCTGGTGTGTAAATAATCAACCAACTGCCTAGCCAAATCGCTTAATAACAAAAGTAAGCAGGATGTAAACAATCTATGTAGGAAGATTGTTTATTGATACTAAAACTTATTTCGCATTAACAATTTCTTGAACCAACGCTTTGAGTTCAGGGGTATTTGCAAACTGATCCCAAACTGGTTTTTCTGCAGCTACGAAGCCTTTTCTGTCAATCTCAGAAGCTGGAGTAATTTTTGCACCGCCCTTGATCACTGCATCTTTAGAGGCTTTCTCTTTGGCTTCCCACAACTTTACGTAATAGGGGACTGAAGCTTTAGCCGCTGCTCTGATGGATGTTTGTTCTTGGGGGGTTAAGGTGTCCCAGATTTTCTTAGAAAACACGAGCACCTCAGGAGTCATTACATGCATTGTCTCTGAGTAAAACGGTGCTGACTCAAAGTGCTTAGCCTCGTCGTATGAGGGGTAATTGTTCTCCGCTGCGTCTAGTAAACCTGTTTTGAGTCCTGTGTAGACCTCGGCAAATGGCATAGGAGTTGGGGACGCACCCATAGCGCTAACCAGTCCTACCATCAGGTCAGAGGGGATGACACGAATTTTTAGACCCTTCGTATCTGCAATCGACTTGATGGGTTTTTTGGCATAAAGTGATCTTGCACCACTCTCATAAAGAGCTAAGCCAACAAATCCAGCTTTCTCAAACCCGGCCAGAACTTTTTCACCTTGCGCACCGTACATTGTTGATCTGAGGTGGTTGATATCTCTAAAGAGAAAGGGCAGCGAAGGAATAGCTGACTCAGGCACGATACCGTTGAAAGCGGCTGAGCTGACGCGCACCATATCAAGCGCACCAATCTTGACTTGTTCGATAGTGTCTTTTTCTGAACCTAAAGAACTGTCACCAAAAACCTTGATAGTGTCTTTGCCCCCTGTTGCAACAGAGAGTTCCTCGCCCATATGGGTCACAGCCATATTGGTTGGAAAGTCTTTGGAGTGCACATCTGCACATCTGAAGGTTCTTGCCATCAAGGTAGGACCTGAGAGGGTTAGTAAACAAGCCAAAATAAGGCGTGGTAACTGTGCAGTTTTAAATTTCAATTTAATCTCCAAGGTTTATAAAATTTGTAAATTTATTACAAAATCAGCAATGAAATTAATGCGTTGCGAAAGGGCATTTTAGATTTTCAACACCTCCGATCCCCGAAGTTTTGAAAATCTTGGTACGTACAAACCCTTGGTTTTCTTTTAATGATCAGAAAAAAATTTGTAATCGGTCAAATTGTTCTCTCACTTGATAAATCCATGCGGCCCCATCACGACGTACGCTCCCCCTTGGCGTTGCACGACAGGGTCAGTCAAGTCAGGTGCGGGTGTCCTTGCAAATACTGATTCCTTGAAAATATCCGAGGTGTCTTGGGGGTGAAACCCTATATGTTTAGCGCGGCTGTTGTCCCACCAACTTACAGAGTTGTTAGAGGCTCCAAAGATAATCGAATGTCCAAGCACTGGAGTGCTCAGACATGCTGTGATGAGTCTGTGCAGGTCATCGTAACTTAACCAAGTTGCCAGCATTCTGCGGTCCTTGGGCTCAGGAAAAGATGAGCCAATCCTGATACACGCTGTTTCAATTGCGTAGCGGTCAAAATAAAATCTAGAAAGATCTTCTCCAAACGCCTTACTTACCCCGTAAAGGCCGTCCGGGCGGGGAGGATGATCCGCGGTTATTGTCTCGCCCTGCGAGTAAAAGCCAGTCACGTGGTTGGAACTTGCGAAAATAATTCTCTTAACACCGTGCATTCGCGCAGCCTCATAAAGGTTGTAGACCCCTAATAAATTGGCTTTCAAAATAGGACCAAAAGGCCCCTCAACTGACACTCCGCCCATATGCACTACAGCATCAACATCTTTTAGCGCAGCAAAAACTTCATCTGAGTTGGCCAAGTCAGCGTGCATGACCTCCTCAGCTCCTTGGGCTGGTGCAAGATCCACGATGTCTGAGAGACGCAAAATACTACAATTTGTTTTCAATCTGGAGCGCAGGGCTTGGCCCAGCCCTCCCGCAGCGCCAGTTAGGAGAATTCGGTGATGCGTAGGTGTAGTCATAGTAAAAAATGTATGGTGTTGTTAGGTGTGGTGTTGGGGGGAGCTTTTTACGAAGTAAGGAGGAAGTTGGGATGAGTCAGGGTGATGTCAGCGTGAAGTTCTTACTAGGATACGTCAAAAAAGATTGGGCTTTTGTTTTAGATTTTTGCAAGCTCCCAAAGAACCCTCAAAAAATACTGAAAACTATTCCCTAAATTTAGCGATAATGTTAGCAGAGGCGTCTGGGGCCGGTCGCTGTCCCTATTGGCTGCCCATTTTTTAACAGGTCATAGCTTTTTCAACTGAATTTCGGAGACAACAAATGCTAAAAATAAGTAAACGTACATTCACTCAGCAATTTGCCAAGTCGGCACTTTGTGTTGCAGCATTTACTGCGCTAGGTGCTTTGGCCGAAGAATCATTCAAAATTGGGTTAATTTTGCCCACGACAGGTCAAGCTGCTTCAACCGGTAAGCAGGTTGAAGCCGGTGTTCGTCTTTACATGGCTCAGAACCCCGGCAAGATCGCTGGCAGGACGGTTGAGTTGATTGTTAAAGATGACACTGGATTGCCTGATGTGACAAAGCGTATTGCACAGGAAATGGTAGTCAACGATAAGGTAGATGTGTTGGCGGGCTTTGGTTTAACACCACTTGCGCTTGCGACGGCTCCGATTGCAACCCAGTCGAAAACTCCGCTTGTAGTAATGGCCGCGGCGACATCAAGCATCACATTAGCGTCCCCCTACATTATTCGCACAAGTTTTGCGCTCCCCCAGGCTGCAGTCACGATGGGCGACTGGGCGGCTAAAAACGGCATTAAGCGCGCAGTCACTTTGGTGTCCGATTACGGACCAGGGATTGATGCGGAGAAGTTTTTTAAAGAACGTCTTATGTTGAATGGCGGACAAGTACTAGAGGCGATGCGTGTACCGCTTCGAAATGCTGACTTTGCTCCTTTTCTTCAAAAAGTACGGGATATCAAGCCAGAAGCACTTTTTGTTTTTGTACCCTCAGGACAAGGTACACAAGTCATGAAGCAATTTGCGGAGCGTGGGCTTGATAAGACTGGAATTAGGTTAATTGGTACCGGTGATGTGACCGATGACGATTTGTTAAATGGTATTGGTGACGTGGCACTTGGGATGGTGACTACGCATCACTATTCTGCGACTCATAAATCTGCAGTTAATCAAAAATTTGTAGAGGCATTTGAGAAAGCCAACAATAAGATGCGTCCGAATTTCATGGCCGTTGCGGGCTATGACGGCACTAGAGTCATATTTGAAGCCTTAAAGGCAACAAAAGGCAAGGCAGGCGGGGACGCATTACTGGCTGCCATGAAGGGACAAATTTTTGAGAGCCCAAGAGGTCCAATGTTCATAGATGCACAAACTCGTGACGTAGTGCACAACATGTACATCAGAAAAGTTGAGAAAATCAACGGCGAATATTTCAATACTGAATTTGAAACGATCAAAGACGTCAAAGACCCTGGTAAATCTCAATAAAGTTTTTCTTGGCGTATTGATTTAGAGGTGATTCAGTTAATTTAATTCGAGTTCAGTTGACTCGGATTAAATTGAATCACCTCTTTATAATTTGCACATTCTCATTGATTTAATATTAGCTACTTACTTTAAGTGCACCAACTCCCATGCTGACTATTCTCTTTGACGGCGTTGCCTACGGCATGCTACTTTTTGTTTTAGCTGTTGGTTTGGCAGTAACCCTTGGGCTCATGAACTTTATTAATTTGGCTCACGGCGCATTTGCAATGCTTGGAGGCTATTGCACTGTCCTTTTAATGCAGCATTTTGATGTACCGTTCCTGCTTTGTTTGCCTCTAGCCTTTTTAGTGAGTGCAGTTTTGGGTGCGCTGCTTGAACGAACTTTGTATCGGCCGCTCTACAACAGGCCTCACCTGGACCAGGTTTTATTCTCCATCGGCCTTGCCTTCATGTCTGTGGCCGGGGCCGACTATGTAATGGGATCTGGACAACAAAATATTCAATTGCCACTTTGGCTCAAAGGACGTACTGAGATTGGTGAGGATCCTTGGACTCTAGGGATGGGGCATTACAGGCTATTGATTATTTTAATCTGTGCCTTGCTCACCATTGTCCTTCAAAGCGTCCTGACAAAAACAAGATTTGGCAGTCAGCTAAGGGCCTCTGTTGATGATCCTGTAGTTGCGTCTGGGCTGGGTATTAATGTGAATAAGGTTTTCTTGCTAACTTTTGCTGTGGGATCTGGTTTAGCGGGTCTTGGGGGTGCTTTGGGGGCAGAGGTACTGTCTATAGATCCTATATTTCCACTTAAATATATGATTTATTTCTTAATCGTTGTCTCCGTTGGAGGGACCTCCTCTATTACGGGGCCACTCTTGGCAGCTCTACTCCTTGGAATAGCCGATGTTGCTGGCAAGTACTACGTCCCCAAGCTGGGCGGCTTCATTGTGTATTCACTCATGATTGTTATTTTGTTGTGGCGCCCACAAGGACTTTTCTCCCGAGGAGGTAAGTCATGAACTCAAATTCAAACTCCACTAAAAGCTCTAAGGTCAGTTCTCATGATTTGAACGCGATGCGCGAATCACTTCGAAGCATCTCAAAGTTCAAACCCTTGGAACTTATATTTTGGGTTATTGCCTTTGCTACGCCTTTAATTTTGCCCAGCCATGACATGATGATCAGTGAGATAGCAATTACAGCGTTATTTGCTTTATCTCTTGATTTGGTACTTGGATACAGCGGCATAGTCTCGCTCGGACACGCAGCGTTTTTTGGGCTGGGGGTGTACACAGCTGCTTTGTTTGCAAAGTTCTTTATCCCAGATCCGCTTATTGGTTTGCTAGTGTGTGGTGTGTTTGCTGGAACGCTTGGCTGGATTTGCAGTTTCACGATATTGAGAGGTAGTGATCTCACAAGACTGATGGTGACGCTTGGTGTAGCGCTTATTCTTTTGGAGCTGGCCAATCAAATAGATTGGTTAACTGGTGGATCAGATGGTCTGCAGGGCGTAATTATTGGGCCAGTGCTGGGTCAGTTTGAATTTGACCTAGCAGGGCAAACAGCTGCTTGGTATTCGATCAGTATTTCATTACTTGTATTTTTGATAGTTCGAGTTTTAGTTAACTCGCCCTGGGGTTTTACGCTCAGAGTTATTAGAGACAACAGGCTAAGGGCAATGGCGATTGGCGTACCTGTGTCCAGAGTTTTAATTAGTGTTTACACAATCGCTGCGAGCATCGCTGGTGTTGCTGGCGGAGTGCTTGCCCAAACTACTGGTTTTGCCTCCTTAGATGTTTTTGCCTTTGATCGATCTGCTGACCTGATGTTGATGCTCGTAATCGGGGGAGTAGGGTGGTTATACGGAGGTATCGCGGGGGCGATCATTTTTAAGATTCTTCAAAGCGAACTCTCTGCTGTAACGCCCCAGTACTGGATGTTTTGGATTGGATTGCTGCTTATCATCCTGGTGCAAGTCGGTCGTGATCGAATTAGGGGGTGGTTGACGCCGACGCGTCTTCTAGGTGCATCTAGTAGATCAGAGATTCATACCAACAAGATTGCAAATTTAAAGGAGGGAGACTCATGAGCGATCTGAATCACACCTCAGATACTGTTTTATCAGCAATAGGATTGGTTAAAACATTTGGCGGTATCAAAGCAACGCAAAACGTAACACTTCATCTTAAAAAAGGTGCAAGACACGCGCTGATTGGTCCAAACGGAGCGGGCAAGACAACGTTGATTAATCTACTTACTGGGGTTTTAAAGCCAACCAGTGGGCGTATTGAGTTGTTGGGTGAGGATATTTCCAATTTAAGTCCACACCTGCGTGTTCGAAAAGGATTGGTCAGAACGTTTCAGATTAATCAACTCTTTGATACTTTAACCCCTTTGGAAACACTCAGCCTGGTTGTCTCCCAGCACCTGGGGCTTGGAGGCGTATGGCACAAACCCATG
>Ga0007815_1000819_pt1 | contig 9699 bp, 9 predicted proteins | sample CryBogCBE02Aug09_FD_71212 | JGI IMG/M metagenome (GOLD analysis project Ga0007815, IMG submission 71212) | Freshwater microbial communities from Crystal Bog, Wisconsin, USA - CBE02Aug09 | ecosystem: Environmental > Aquatic > Freshwater > Lake | place: Crystal Bog, Wisconsin, USA | collected...
AGGATCGCCTTGACCGTGCCGGCAGCGGGGGCGGTGATGGGGTTCATCACCTTCATCGCCTCGATAATCATCAGCGTGTCGCCAGCCTTCACCTGCTGGCCAATGCTGATGAAGTTCGGCGCGCCGGGCTCTGGCCCCAGATAGGCGGTGCCGACCATCGGCGACTTCAGCGCATTGGCGTTGTCGGCGGCAGGTGCAGCGGCCTCGGCCGGGGCAGCTGCGGCGGCGGCAGCCGGGGCCATGGGGGGCTGAGCATAAGCCGGTGCAGCGGCGATCATCGTGCCACCACGTGCGACGCGGATCTTGCGGTCGCCATCGGCAACCTCGATCTCGGTCAGGCCGGTGTTGTTCAGCAGTTCCGCCAGTTCGCGCACCAGTGCGCTGTCGACTTGCATTCCGCCGTTACGGCTTGCGGCTTTTTGCTCCGCCATGCGATCCTCGGTTTTCGTTGCCATCCCTTCGCCCTAACCGCGTGGCCGGGGGGTGGCAAGCGTCAAAGCCGGGCGGCAGCTTCCAGCGCCAGCAGATAGCCCCGTGCGCCCAGCCCGCAGATCACGCCGCGCGCGACCGGGCTGATGAATGAGTGATGGCGGAAGGCCTCGCGCGCATGGGGGTTTGACAGGTGCACTTCAATCACCGGCAGGTTGATCGCTTTGATCGCATCATAAAGCGCGACCGAGGTGTGAGTCAGCGCCCCGGCATTGAGGATCACGGCCACGGCCCCTTCGGCGCGTGCCTCGTGCAGCCAGTCGACCAGATGGCCTTCGTGGTTCGACTGGCGCAGGTCGATGGTCAGGCCCAGCTCGCGGGCCCGGTCGTCGAGCATGGCGGCGATGTCATCGAGGGTTTCGTGGCCGTAGATTTCCGGCTCGCGGGTGCCGAGCAGGTTGAGGTTGGGGCCATTCAGAACGTAGATTGTGCCAGCCATGCGTGCCGCCTGTAGAAGGGTTTCGCGCCCTTCATAGGGGCTGGGCGGGGCAGGGCAAGGGGGCTGGCGGCGCACCAGCCCCCGGTCGGGCGGCTGCGACTACTTGTCGCTGCCCGAAATCTTCCCCCACTGGCGCGCGGCTGTATAGCCAAGGTAGCCGGTGCCGAAGAGGGTGTAGAGCGGTTCGGGAATGCCGCGCAGATAGATGTTCATGCCCGCGCCGATGGCCGTGGCGACATCGGGCCGGAAGGCGGCGATCAGCCCCATCGGCAGCGCCCACAGGATCAGCACATAGATCACGTAGAGAAAGCTGGGCCGCGCTCGGCTGGTCCACGGATCGCGCGAATTGGCCTCGGCGACGATCGCCGAGAGCTGGGTGTTCAGCAATTGCAGCTCCTGGCTGCCTTGTAAGGCCAGCAGCTGCAACTTCGCGGCATCGCGCTGGGCCTTGTCGGGGATGATCCGGTCCAGAATTTGGGTGATCGGGCCCAGCAGGGCATCGAGAACTGGCATTGGCGCCTCCATGTGTGGATGGCGCGGGCATTTAACCGAAATGGTTTGTGTAGGAAAATTGGAATTGTTGGGGGCGTTGATGGGGATGTCGGTGGCCCCGCGACGAGAGGATTGTCGCCATTCGCGTGGAAAGCGGCTGGCGGTCCCCGCGCGGGCGCGGGAACTGCGCGGGGGCCTTACCCCCGCTTGCCGCAAATCATCCCCCGGATGGTTTGCTTCGAACCTCCTTCTCCGGTTCGAACCACCGTTCCAGCCAAAATAAAAAGGCCCCCAGATGGGGGCCTTTTTATTTTGGTCGGGACGAGAGGATTCGAACCTCCGACCCCCACACCCCCAGTGTGATGCGCTACCAGGCTGCGCTACGTCCCGACCGAGCGCGGGCCTATAGGCAGCCGCGCCGCGCGATGCAACCCTGATCCTGCGCCTCTTGATCCTGCCAACCAGTCATCCCACATACCTGGCATCCCACATCCGGGGGACAGGCCAAGGCAGCGGTAATCCCGCCGCGTTGCCATACTAAGGGATAGCTGCTAGGCGCGCGGCCTTCGGGCGTGGGCGGCTATTCCAACGCCGCCAATGCCGTTTTCAGATTGCGAGAGACGATGAGCCTCACCACCCTTGCCCTGCTTGATGCCGCTGCTGCCGCGCCCGATGGGCCGCCCGCGCTGTTGCAGTTCCTGCCGCTTGTCGCGATGGGCGTTGCCATGTGGTTCCTGTTCCTGCGCCCGCAGATGCGCCAGCAGAAGGAGCGGCAGACCAAGCTGAACGCGATCCGCAAGGGCGATATGGTGCTGACCGGCGGAGGCCTGCTGGGCAAGGTGGTGCGGGTTGACGAGACCTATGCCGACATCGACCTTGGCAGCAATCTCAAGGTCAAGGCCCTGAAGAGCACCATTGCCGATGTCATCCCCCCCGGCGGCGTACCGGCGGCGAACGACTGACCCCGGACCTAGCGGAACACCCCTACAATGCTTGATTTTCCTCGCTGGAAGCAGCTGTGGTTCTGGTTCCTGGCGCTGGCCGCCAGCGCGGCCGCCTTGCCCTCGATCTGTTCGGTTGCGGACTTGCCGTGGCCCGCTGCACTGCCCGCCCCCCGCATCAACCTTGGGCTGGACCTTGCCGGCGGCAGTCACCTGCTGCTGGAAGCCAACCCCGCGCAGGTCAGCGAGCAGCGGCTGGAAGGCATGGAGGAACAGGTTCGCACCAAGCTGCGCCAGTCGGGCAAGGTGCGGATCGGGGATATTTCGAACAAGGGCGGCGCGCTGTCGTTCATGGTCGAGGATGCAGCGCAGGTCGACGCGGCGCGCGAGTTGATCCAGCCGCTGACCAATGGCGCTGGCCTGACCGGCAAGCGCGACTGGGATATTGCGGTGGTCGACGGCACCCGGCTGGTGCTGACCCCCACCAAAGAAGGCATCGATCAGGCCATTGCCAATGCGATGGACACCGCGACCGAGGTGGTGCGCAAGCGCATCGACGCGATGGGCACGCGTGAGCCGACCATCATCCGGCAGGGGCAGGACCGCATTGTGGTGCAGGTTCCGGGCCTGAAGGACCCGACCGCGCTCAAGAACCTGCTGGGCCAGACCGCCAAGCTGGAGTTCAAGCTGGTCGACACCACGGCGCTGGCCAGCGACGTGTCGCGCGGCATTGCCCCTCCGGGCGACGAGATTGTGCCTTTCGCCACGTCGGCCAACGGTGCTTCCGCCGGTGCGCTGGCGGTCAAGCGGCTGGGCGGGATCAAGGGCGACCGGCTGACCAATGCGCAGGCCGGCAACGACCAGCGCACCAACCAGCCGAACGTTTCGATCACCTTCGATCAGGATGGCGGCGCGCGCTTTGCCAAGCTGACCACCGAGAACGTCAACAAGCCCTTCGCGATCATCCTTGATGGCAAGGTGCTGTCGGCCCCCAATATCAACGAGCCCATCCTTGGCGGTTCGGCGCAGATTTCGGGCAGCTTCACCCCGCAGGCCGCCGCCAGCCTCGCGATTGCGCTGCGTTCGGGCGCGCTGCCGGTCGACCTCAAGGTGGTCGAGGAACGTACGGTCGGGCCTGACCTTGGCGCGGATTCGATCCATAAGGGCGTGATGGCCATGCTGGCGGGGACGCTGGCGGTGGTGGTGTTCATGGCGCTGACCTACGGGCGCTTCGGGCTCTATGCCAATATGGCGCTGGTGGTGAACGTGCTGATGATCCTTGGGGTCATGGCGCTGGCGAACACCACGCTGACCCTGCCGGGCATCGCCGGTTTCGTGCTTACCATCGGCGCGGCGGTCGATGCCAACGTGCTGGTCAACGAACGCATCCGCGAGGAGCGGCAGCGCGGGCGGCGCGTATTCCAGGCGGTGGAAATGGGCTACAAGGAAGCCAGCCGGGCGATCTTCGATGCCAATATCACCAACGTCATCGCCGCCGCGTTGATGTTCGCCTTTGGCTCGGGACCCGTGAAGGGCTTTGCCGTGGTGCTGGTGATCGGCATCGTGACCAGCGTCTTCACCGCCGTTTTCCTCACCCGGATGTGGGTGGCTGGCTGGCTGCATCGCGCTCGCCCGGCCGACCTCGAAATCTGACGGGACCAGACCCATGCGCCTTCTCAAGCTTGTCCCCGAAAATACCAATATCCACTTCCTGAAGTGGCGGCTGCCGTTCTTCATCATCTCGGGCCTGCTGGTGGTTGCCAGCTGGGTGCTGGTGCTGACGCAGGGGCTGAATCTGGGCGTCGATTTCGTCGGCGGGCAGATGATCCGCATCACCTTCACCCAGAGCAAGGAGGCCCCGGTCGCTGCGCTGCGCGGCGAGGTTGAGCGGCTGGGCTATGGCGAGCCGGTGATCCAGACCTTCGGCGCGCCCAATGCGGTGTCGATCCGGATGCGGCTGCCCTCGGGCAGCGAGCATAATACCGGCCTGGCCGATGCCATGGCCAAGCGGATCACCGCTGCGGTCAAGGCGGCTCATGCCGATGCCCGGCTGGACGGGGTCGATTCGGTTTCGGGCAAGGTCTCCAAGGAACTGGGCTGGACCGCGTTTCAGGCGCTGGGCCTCGCCGCGATCGCCATTTCGGCCTACATCTGGTTCCGTTTCGAATGGCAGTTCGGGATCGGGGCGATGGTCAGCCTGGTCCACGACGTGTCGCTGACCATGGGGATGTTCGCGATCACCCAGATGGAATTTGACCTCAACATCGTCGCCGCGGTGCTGACGATCATCGGCTATTCGCTGAACGATACCATCGTGGTCTACGACCGGATTCGCGAGAACCTGAAGAAGTTCCGCCGGATGCCGGTGCCCGAGCTGCTCGACCTGTCGGTCAACGAGACCCTGTCGCGCACCGTGATGACCTCGCTGATGATGCTGATCACGCTGACCGCGCTGCTGCTGCTGGGCCCCAAGGTGATCTTCGGCTTCACCGCCGCGATCACGCTGGGCATCTTTGTCGGCACCTACAGCTCGGTCTACATGGCCGCGCCGCTGCTGATCTGGCTGAAGGTTACCGCAACCAGCTTCGTGCCGACCGAAAGCGCGCTGGACCGGCAGGAGCGGTTGGCGCGTGAAGGCGGCAAGCGCTAGGCCCGCGCCAGACCGCGCCAGAAGGCGACTAACCGGGCGGCGTTTTCCTCCCAGCTGAAGCGTGCGGCCTGTTGCGCGGTTTCTGCTTGGGCGGGGCCATCGGTGATCAGCGCGTTGACGGCGGCGGCAATGGCTGCGGGCGCGCGCGCGGCCAGCCGGCCGGCGGCGGGGTTGGTGACAACCTCGGCCGCGCCGCCGATTGCGGGGATCACCAGCGGGGTGCCGCAGGCCAGCGCCTCGATCCAGACATTGGCCAGCCCCTCGCGCTCGCTGGGCAACACGACGACATCGGCAGCGCTCATCAGCGTGGGCAGCAGCTCGTGGCCGACCTGACCAAGGAAATGGACCCGCTCGGCCAGCCCCAGCGCTGCCGCCAGTGTGCGCAATTCGGCCTCGTCAGAGCCCTTGCCAGCCAGCGCCAGCCGTGTGCCCGGAATGTCGAGCAGCGCGCGGATCGCCAGCGCCTGGCCTTTGATCGCGATCAGCGCCCCGGGGCACAGCAGCAACGGCGCGCCATCATCGGGCAGGCCAAGGCTGGCGGCAACCATGGCCCGCGCTTGTCCGCGCGGGGTGGGCTTGAAGCGGGTGTGGTCGAGCCCGGTGTAGTGCACCACGATCCGCTCGTCCGGCAGGCCGAGCGCGGCCATGTCGTGCTTGAGCGCGGCGGAAACCGCCAGCATCCCCGCCGCTGCCGCGCCCGCCGTGCGGATTTGCGCCAGCGCGGTCGGGCGGCCGGACCAGTAATGGATGTCAGAGCCGCGCGCCTTGATCGTGCACGGCAGGCCCAGCGCCTGCGCTACCTCCACCGCAGCGGGGCCATCGGGAAAGAAGAACTGCGCGTCGATCAGATCGAACGGGGCCTGTGCATGCAGGCGGCGCACCAGTGGCAGCACGGCGCGGGCGATCCGGCCCGGGTTGCTGTCGCCTCCCAGCAGCGGCAGCAGGGTAAAGCGCGGATGGTAGACCGTCAGTGGCCCCAGCGTGCTGCTGGGCGGGCAGGCGGCCAGCGCCTGATAACGCCCCAGCGCGGCCAGCGGCCAAGGCGGCAGGCCGATCGGGTTGACCATTACCAGATCGACATCGCCGCGGGCCGCAACTGCCGCCATCTGGTTGGCGACGAATTTGCCGAAGCCCGGTTGGGCGGGCGAGGGGAACAGGGTGGAAAGGGACAGGACGCGCATCGCGCCCGGCTTTACAGCTTCCTTACCAACATTTCGGTAACGGCCAGCCACGGCGCATTATCGACCACCACCTGCCGGGTTCCGGCACCGGGAGCGAGCAGTGCGACACGGCTGCCCTGCCGGTCGATCATCCGCCCGAAGGCAAAGCGGCCGCCGGGGCGCGGGGCCAGCACGTCGCGGTTGAGCAGGCGGGCATAATCGTCTGGCCCATGCTGGCGCAGCCAGACCTGATCGCCGACGCGGTATTCGCCCGCGCTGTGTTCCACCACCATCACCACCAGCGCACCATCGCTGCCCAGCGCGGTGGGCAGGATCGCATCGGCTGGCTGGGCCAGTGGTTCGGCCCCGTTGGCGGTATAGCTGGCGATCAGCTGCGGTTCGGGCGCAGCCTCGCCCTTTACAAGCAGCTCGGGCTCCACCCCCAAGGCGGCGGCGATCTTGTTCATCCAGCCGAGCGACAGATTGCGCATGCCGGTTTCGAGCCGGCCAATGGTCTGTGCAGTGGTTGGCGGGGTGCAGCGCGCGGCGACGTCGGCCAGCGTCATGCCCTTTTGCCGGCGGATGTCGCGGATACGGTTGATCATGGTTGCGCTCCCGAAAGATAACCAAATCGGTTTTTTCTCTTTCCTACAGATCGGGGCCCTTGGCAAGAGGGCGCCGAAGGTCAGTAAGGCCAGCAATAGCAAGGGGATCGGCGATGCAACGGCACCTGGTGGAACGCGAACTGACCAGCGAAGGCCCCGCCAACCGTCCGGCGCGGCGCGGGCAGCGCAGCGTTACGGTCAATCTGGCGGAAAATCCGCTGACCTGGCTGCATGCGCGCGGGCACCTGTCGGACCGGCAACTGGCCGCTGGCGAGCGGCTGCGGATAGACTGGGAGGCGGCGCAGCTGATGCCCGGGATGACCATGCGCTGGGATCCGGTGCGGGTGAAGGGCAGCGGCACCCCCGGGCTCAACGCCACCGAGCGCCAGATTGCGGCGCGGGCGCGGTTCGATGGCGCGGTGGTGGCGGCGGGGCCGGGCCTGTCTGACGTATTGTGGCGCGTGGTCTGTGCCGGGGAAAGCCTGCTGGCGGCGGAACAGGGGCTGAAGTGGCCGGCACGCTCGGGCAAGCTGGTGCTGGGACTGGCGCTGGACCGGCTGGCGGAATATTATCGCATCGGTTGAATATGTCACCGCTCTGATACAATCGGTCGCTTGCGGGCTGGCCCGCGCCGGTGCAACCTGTCTCCCAACAATCAATCGTTCCGGGGGACTTTCCAATGCAGCGTCGTCAATTTCTCGCCACGGGTACCGCGCTGGCTGCCGTGGGCATCGCCCCGCTGGCCCGTGCTGCGGCCGGGGCTGCGGCCAACCCCGCCGATGCCGCGCTGAATGCGCTGTTCGACCGGCTGTTCAAGGCTGGCCTGTCGCTCTCGCCCGAGGGTGTTTCCAGCCTTGGGCTCGACAAGGGTGAATGGGCAGGCATGAAGCGCCAGCTGGGCGACCGCAGTGCGGAAGGGCGGGAGAAGCGCCGTGCGCTGACCCGTGCCGGCCTTGCCGAACTGACCAAGGTCGACCGCGCCGCGCTGTCGGATGCCGGGCGGCTCAATCTCGACGTGGTGCGCTATCAGTACGAGCAGCGGCTGGTCGGCGAGCCGCTCGGGGTGGAATCGGTCCAGACGCCCTATGTGCTGTATCAGCAGGGCGGTTCGTACTTCAACGTGCCCGACTTCCTCAACAGCCGCCACGCGATCAACGATGCGGCGGATTGCGAGGCTTATCTGGCGCGGCTCGACGCCTTTGCCACCGCGCTCGATCAGGACAGCGCTGAGCAGAAGGAACAGGCAGCGCGGGGAATTCTGGCGCCTGGCTGGTCGCTTGATCTGACGCTGGGGCAGATGGAAAAGCTGCGCGGGGTTGCGCCCGAGGCCAGCACCATGGTCGCTTCGCTGGCCGGCCGTGCGGCCAGGAAGGGCATTGCCGGGGACTGGAGCGCGCGGGCTGCGGCGATCATCGCCGGCAAGATCTATCCCGCGCTCGACCGGCAGATCGCGCTGGTCAAGGCGCTGCGCCCGACGACGCCGGCTGGTGACGGGGCATGGCGCCTGCCGCATGGCGAGGCGATCTATGCCGCGGCGCTGGCGCAGGCCACCACCACGTCGATGAGCCCTGCTGAAGTCCACCAGATCGGGCTTGATCAGGTGGCCGAATACAGCGCCAAGCTCGATGCGATCCTGCGCGCCGAAGGGCTGACCACCGGCAGCGTGGGCGAGCGGGTCGCGGCCTTCAACACCCGGCCAGACCAGCTCTATGCCGACAGCGATGCCGGCCGGGCCGAGCTGATCGCCAGCCTCAACGCCGGGGTGGCGCGGATGCGTGAGATTCTGCCGCGCGCCTTTGCCACGCTGCCGCAGCAGCCGCTGGAAATCCGCCGCGTGCCGATCGAAATTCAGGATGGCGCCTCGAACGGCTATTACTATGGCGCGGCGCTTGATGGCAGCCGCCCGGCAATCTACTTCATCAACCTGAAGAGCGTGGGTGACTGGCCGAAGTACTCGCTGCCCTCGCTGACCTTCCACGAAGGCGTGCCCGGCCACCACTTGCAGATCAGCCTTGCCCAGCGTTCGGCCGACCTGCCGATGATCCGTAAGACCGGCGGCTTTTCGGCCTATTCGGAGGGCTGGGCGCTCTATGCCGAGCAGCTGGCCGACGAGCTGGGGGCCTATTCGGGGATCGAACGCGCGGGCTATTACCAAAGCTATCTGTTCCGTGCCGCGCGGCTGGTGGTCGACACCGGCATCCATGCGATGAAATGGAGCCGCGAGCAGGCCACCGACTACATGGTCCGCACGACCGGCTTCCCGCACCGCCGCGCGCAGAGCGAGGTTGAACGCTATTGCACGATGATGGGGCAGGCCTGCAGCTACAAGATCGGCCACCTGGCCTGGTCGCGGGCGCGGGCCAAGGCGCAGGCGACGCTGGGCGCGAAGTTTGACCTCAAGCAGTTCCATCAGGTGCTGCTGGAAGGGGCGATGCCGCTGTCGATCCTCGAAAAGCGGATCGAGGAGCGGACTGCGGCGGCGTTGAAGGCCTAAGGTTGACGCCCCGAAACGCCCGGTGCCGGGCGTTTCGGGGCGTCACCGGCTCGGGCCCCTAACCCTCGACCAGCTCGGCCAGTTCCAGCCAGCGTTCCTCGGCGGCGTCCTTGGCGGCGCGGGCTTTTTCGAGCGCTGCGGTCAATGCCGCGAAGCGATCGGGCGCGCGGGTGTAGAGCGTGGCGTCGGCCAGCGCGGCCTCGTGTGCGGCAATTTCGGCGGCCAGTTCCTCGACCCGCTTCGGCAGCAATTCGTAGTCGCGCTGGTCTTTGTAAGACAGCTTGGCCTTGCGCGGCGGCATCACCGGGGCAGGGGGCGACTGTGCCGCGGCGTGGGTGGCCGACTTGGCGCGCGGCTCGGTGGCCTTTTTACGCTGCTTTTCCCAGTCCGCATAACCGCCCGCGACGACATCGACCTTGCCCGAGCCGT
>Ga0007815_1000820_pt1 | contig 9689 bp, 8 predicted proteins | sample CryBogCBE02Aug09_FD_71212 | JGI IMG/M metagenome (GOLD analysis project Ga0007815, IMG submission 71212) | Freshwater microbial communities from Crystal Bog, Wisconsin, USA - CBE02Aug09 | ecosystem: Environmental > Aquatic > Freshwater > Lake | place: Crystal Bog, Wisconsin, USA | collected...
CCTGCGACCCTTACCGTTGGGCCAGAACCTTTCAGGTTCTCGAAGACGAGGGTTTGCCGGTTGTGACTTTCCCGCAGACAGCATCACGTATGACACCTGCAACCACTCGGTTCTTTGAGGCGGTTGTTAACAAACAACTCACACACAACGGAGATCCTCAACTTGCTAGACACGTGGGTAACGCAACTCTTCGCGTTGACCAGCGCGGCAGTCGATTGGCAAAAGAAAAACGAGGATCCACTCGACGGATTGACTTAGCAGTCGCTTCTGTCATGGCACTCGAACGCGCAACGTGGTGGTTTGGTCAAGGAGATTTCCTACCAGCTGCCTTTAACCTTTATGACTTGGAGGGGAAAAATGAAATTCCGACTAACCTTGGATTTGATGACGACTATCGCTGAGGTAGTCGGAGCAAGTTTGATTGTTTCTGGAATTGCTGTCTTGCTTGGTGTTGGCGCAGGTCTCATCGCGGCAGGAGTAGCAACATTGGCACTCTCGTTTCTAGCATCGGTAGGTTCTGAATGAGTATCTTCACGCGTGGAATTGTTGGACGTTATCCCCAATTCAACAACTACGTCGCTCCGCTTTCGCAGCTTTATGGCCAGACTAACATTACGTCTGCCGCTGGTGAGCGCATTGACGAGTGGTCAGCCCTTGGAATTTCCGCAGTTCTCGGTTGCGTCTCCTTACTCTCGGACACCGTAGCTTCGCTGCCACTTCGTGCCTACAAGATCAAGAATGGTAAGCGCGTCTCGGTTGGATTACCGGATGTTTTGATGTATCCAGACCCAGAGTCAAACATGTTTGAGCTTATTCACCAGATCATGTTTTCGCTTTCTTTGCACGGTAACGCTTATGTGCACAAAGATGTTGACAAGCGCGGAAACATTATCGGCCTTGTCCCACTTCACCCATACCAGATGCAGGTACTACCAACCGGCGACCAAATCGGCCGTAAGTATCTCCACCTAGGAAATGAAATTGCTTCCGACGAGCTTATGCACCTTCGTTGGATAACACCACCTCAGTCCCTCGTGGGCGTCTCGCCAATGATCCAAAACCGTAACTTAATCGGTATCGCAATGGCTATGGACCGTCACATCGGACAGTTCTACGGCGAGGGCGCAACACCTTCATCGGTTGTTGAGACTGATCAGAAGCTAACACGCGAGCAAGCAGCTCAGGTTCGCGATACCTTCATGAACACTCATCGCCGCCACAGACTCCCAGCGGTTCTCTCAGACGGTCTTAAGTGGAAGCCAATTACAACTTCCGCTGCCGACATGGAAATGATTGAGACCCGCGAACAGCTCATCCGCGACATCGCTCGTGTCTTCCGCATTCCCTCACATTTGATCTTGGCTTCTGGCGACAATCAGACATATCAGAACGTTGAGCAAGCCTCGATCAACTTCTTAACTCACACCATCATGCCGTGGCTTCGCCGCCTTGAGGTTGGTTTATCTCAGCTTTTCCCAGAAGGTACCGACGTTGTATTTGATACTTCTCACCTTCTTCGCTCAGACGCTCTTAGCCGCGCAAAGGTTAACCTTCTTCACGTACAAATGGGTGCTCGTACACCTAATGAAGTCCGTGTTATGGAAGGTTACGAAACATACGACGGTGGCGATGTCTTTAACCAGGCTCTTACCGGCAGCGTAACAGCTGGCGGACAGGTTCCTAGCCTTGGTTCAGATGGAGACATCCAACCTCCAATTATGGGTGTGATCGAATAATGGCTGAAACATTCCGAGCACCAAAAGCGGTGCGAGATGAAGCAGTCGCATCAGGGGTAACGCTTCCAGATTTTCTAGGCATTGCGAACATTTATGAAATTCGCGATAGCTCATTTGGAAGCAGCACGCTTGAATGGACAAACAAAATCATCGCTTCTGCGGAACAGCGCGCAGTAGAAATAATGGAAGGCAATCCAACAATGGCTGAACTACGTGACGGAGACGCGCTTCACGGCGTCATGGCTGCAGATGCGTCAATAGATGCAGCTCAAGCCCTTCTCGCAACAATCATGGACAACGATCCGATTATCGCTCAAGCTTATTATTTAATCTGTGCTGCAGATCTTGCTCTTGACCCAGTGATTGACGCTCTTGGTCTTACCGATCCAGATGACGACACTGAAGAAAACTCAGCTGCAGATCCTGCAACAAAGATGCTTGACGACGATGAGGACAGCGAAGATGCTTGGATTGCACACAATGCAAATCCAGAAACTGCTGAATTCCTCCCAGATGATTCAGAAGAAGAGCGAGTTTCTTCGGCTCGAGTTGGTGAAGGAACTTATGTTTCATGGCCAACATCTACCGGTCGCTCACGCGGTCGCGTAGAAAAAGTTACTGCAAGAGGTACAGCTTCTTCATCCGATGGCTATACAATGGAAGCCACTGATGATAATCCTGTATTCCATGTGCGCGTTTACAAAGAATCAGGTAATGGTTGGGTTGCAAGCGATCAAGTGAACGTTCACCGCTCAAACTATTTGACCATCATCAAGCCACTTCCATCCCCAAGAAAGGCCGATATGACAATGGTCGAAGAGCGTAAAACAATGATCCGTACCGCCGAGCGCATCACAATGGATGCCGAGATTCGCGCAGTAGATCAGGAAGACGCAAACTTTAAGATTGCTGGTTATGCGGCAACATTCAACCGCGAAGCGACAGGATTAAACTTCCGCGAGGTTATCGCTCCAGGAGCTTTTACTCGCACACTGTCAGAAGACAACGCGGTGTTTCTTTTGATTAACCATGACACAGAGGGAATTCCTCTAGCATCAACACAAAGCGGAACAATGCGCTTGTCAGAAGATGCACAAGGTTTGCTTATGGAAGCAGATCTTGACCCACAAAATCCTCGTGCCCAGGAACTTTTCTCAGCCATTAAGCGCGGCGACGTCAACAAGATGTCATTCGCGTTTTCAGTCGGTGCAGATGGACAGACAAAAGAAGATGGACTACGTACGCTGACTGATCTTGATCTTTACGAGGTATCAGCCGTAACTTGGCCTGCTTACGACTCAACAAGCATTGGCGCACGAAGCGCTGAAGCAGAAGCCGAAGACCTTGAACTTGCTAAGCGTAAGCTTGCTCTTCGCTTCAATCAGTATTCCCTTCGCGTAAAGCGTAAGGGTTAACCCTCGGCGCAATAGCCCCGACGGTCATTCATGCCCACTCACTAGAAAGGGTCAAAATGACTCTATCAGCAAAGCTCAAGGAGCAGCGCGACGCTCTTGTTGCCGAGGTTGAATCAACCATCGCAGCAGAAGATGTCACCGCAGAAGCTCTCGCATCAGCTGAAGCAAAGCAAGATGAGGTTGCTTCACTTGATGAGCGCATTGCAAAGCAGGAAGCTGTAGAAGCTCGCTCTGCTGCAATCGCAGAATCACGCAAGGAATCAAAGGTTGCTGTCTTCGGCGGCGCCGTTGTAACTCGCGAAGCAATGACATACGACAAGCACAGCGAAAACTCTTTCGTTCGTGACATGATCGGTGCTCAGCTACGTAACCAACCAGAAGCTTGGGATCGCCTAAACCGCCACGCTCAAGAAGTTGCAGTCGAAACTCGTGACATCGGTCTCACAAACGGTACCGGTGGAGATTTCGTACCACCAATCTGGCTCATCAACGAATACGCAGAGTTCGCTCGTGCGGCTCGTGTAACAGCTGACTTGGCTACAAAGATGGCTCTTCCAATGGGAACAGATTCCATCAACATTCCAGCAATTACCCTCGGTTCTAAGACAGCGTTCCAGAACCCAGACAATGCTGCGACAACAATCCGCGACATGGTTACATCGACCGTTAACGCACCAGTACGCACAATCTCTGGTTACGAGAACGTTTCGATTCAGCTCGTTGAGATGTCTCCACTTTCAGGTGGCCTCGACCGTATGGTCTTCGGCGATCTCATGGCTGACTATGCTCTCCAGCTCAACACAGCAGTCCTCGGAAACGGCGACGGCACATCAGGCACACTTCGTGGCTTCATCAACCTTGGTGCAGACACAACAAACGGTATCCCAACATCATGGACTGAAACAACACCAACAGCTGTCGGCGGCCTCAAGGCTTTCGCTGCTGGTATCAGCCAAGTAGTTCGTAACCGTTACCGTGACGTAGAGGCAATCGTTATGGCTCCAAGTACTTGGTACTGGTTGTCATCTCAGACTGACTCTGCTTCACGTCCACTCATTGTTCCTAAGGCTGCAGGTCCATTCAACGCTTCTGGTGTTGTTGACGCTCCTGGTGCTTCTAAGGGTCTCGTTGGAACAATCCACGGTGTACCAGTTTATGTTGACGCAACAATGCCTCTCAACTACGGTTCATCAACAAACCAAGCTCCAGTTCTCATCGGTAAGTTCTCAGATTCTTACCTCTTCGAGTCTGGTGTTAAGACACGCGTACTTCCTGACGTCCTCTCAGCGAACCTCACCGTCCGCTTCCAGGTTTACGGATACGCAGCACTCGCACACCGCTTCGCAAAGGCTGTTACAACAGTCAGCGGAACTGGTGCAGTTGCACCTTCAGGCTTCTAGTAGCCTTAGTCGCGACGCTGGCTCTATCATTTTTGGTAGAGTCAGCGCCTCGGCGCAATAATTAAGGGGAAATTATGGGGAAAGCTATATTTCTTGAAGGTTTACAAGCCGCAAGAGAATTGGTTACAAATAAAGGACTAAAAGCTCTTGATGATTTGATTAAAGAGCACGAAGAAGGGATGTTCGAGGCTGAAACTGCAGCAATCGAACACATTCGCGAGACTAGGGGTGCTTGGGAATGAAACTAAAAGATAAAGTTTGCATTGCAACTATTAACGATGGCAAGATTAACGCTCAATTAGCCATTGACTTGATTCATATTGCACGTCAAAGATTTGACCGTTTTGACTCTTATGTCCAGGTTTCCAATTCTGGACTGATTACTCGCTCACGAAATCTGCTCATTAAAAACTATCTTGAGCAAACAGATGCTCCATGGTTACTGATGATGGACGCTGATGAGCGAATGACACTTGAAAACTTTGATAAACTTATTGCAGCAGCAGACGTTGATAAGCGTCCGGTAATGTCGGCGCTTGTATTTGCGGCATTTTTTGATGATGAAGATATGCTTCGACCAGTACCAACAATCTATAATGAGATTCCAGGTCGAGGACTTGTCAACATTGATGATTATCCAATTAACGAAGTAATTAAAGTTGATGCCACAGGCACTGGTTGCCTTCTTATCCATAGAAACGTGTTGCTTGAGATACAATCTAAGACAACAGAAAACCAGGGTAAAGACTGGGCTTGGTTTATGGATGGTCCGATTGGCGGACGCTGGTTTGGTGAAGATTTGTTGTTCTCAAAGCGTTTAGCTTCGCTTGGAATACCGCTTCATGTGCATACTGGCGCTATTTTGGCTCATAAAAAAGACTTTTGGCTAGATGAAAGACACCACACACCATTTCGCGATTACGCGATCAAGAATAAAGCGACAGAGTAAGACGTTAACCCCTGGCGTGACTGCTCTGTCGCCCCTAACACTAAGGAGTCAATGTGACATCTTCGTATCCTAACGGCATCGATTCATTTGTCGATCCACAGGCAACGGATACCCTTGACTCCGCAACGGTTCCCCATCACACTCAGCATGCTAACGCAAATGATGCGATTCATGCTATCGAAACTGAGCTGGGAGTACTCCCTAAGGGAACAAAGGCAAGCGTCAGAGCTCGTTTAGATGCAGTTGATACAACAATTGCAACAATCTCATTAACCCCTGGAGCTACAGGACCTACAGGACCAACAGGTCCAGTCGGTGCTACCGGAGGAACCGGCGGCACTGGAGGAACTGGTGGCACGGGTGCAACCGGCGGAACCGGTGCTACTGGTGGAATTGGTGCTACTGGTGGAATTGGTGCTACTGGTGGAATTGGTGCTACAGGTCCAGTTGGAGCTACAGGACCTCAAGGTGCAACAGGAGCAACTGGACCTACAGGTCCAATCGGAGCCACTGGTCCAACAGGTGCTACCGGATCAACCGGAGCCACAGGTATTGGTCAAACTGGAGCAACCGGTCCAATCGGGCAGACTGGTCCAACCGGAGCGACTGGAGCCACAGGTCCTGCCGGATCAAACGGCGTTTCCGGAGCGACTGGAGCCACTGGTGCTACCGGAGCTACCGGTCCAACAGGTGCAACCGGAGCCACCGGTCCATTAGCATCAAATAACGCTCACGCTTCTGCTCGCGTTGGTACAACTGCAAATCTTTCTGCTACTTATACCGCTGGATCTGCCGATGCGGGCGGTGGCTATGGAATTGGTGCAACACTTACTGGTTCATCAAACGGAATTGCAACAATTGACGGCGTAAACGTTGCGGTAAATGATCGTGTTTTAGTTAAAAACCAGACCACTGCAACACAAAACGGTATTTATATTGTTACCGATGCAGGAAAGAACAACCCTGCGGGTCGTCCATACATTTTGACTCGTACAACCGATTACAACAATTCCATTGCTGGCGAAGTTGAATACGGCGACTATCTCTATGTCGTTTCAGGTTTAACTCAATCTGGCACAAACTGGATTCAAAATAACGTCGGAACTGGAACCAACGGTTACATCATCATCGGAACTGACTCAATCACTTTCGCTCAAACTGGCGGCGTTGGTCCAACTGGCGTACCAGGTGCCACCGGCGCTACAGGTCCTGTTGGAGCCACTGGAGCTACAGGAGCCACTGGAGCAATTGGAGGAACTGGTGCTGCCGGTGCCGTTGGTGCAACTGGAGCTACAGGTCCTGTCGGAGCCACTGGTCCTGTTGGTCCAACTGGTGCAACTGGTGTTACTGGTCCCGCAGGAGCTAACGGAACAAACGGATCTGTCGGCGCAACTGGCGCAACCGGACCGACTGGTGTTACAGGTCCAACTGGACCTCAAGGTGGAACTGGTGGTACCGGTGGAACCGGTGCCGCAGGAGCTGCCGGATCGAACGGCGCTGTCGGCGCGACAGGAGCTACCGGACCTACTGGTCCAACTGGTGTTACAGGTGCAAACGGAGGTACCGGAGGAACTGGTGCTGCTGGTTCTAATGGTGCAGTTGGTGCAACAGGCGCGACAGGACCTACTGGTCCAACAGGCGTAACTGGAGGCACTGGAGGCACTGGTGGAACCGGAGCCGCTGGCTCAAACGGTGCAGTTGGAGCTACTGGTCCAACCGGACCAACGGGTGCTACTGGACCACAAGGCGGAACCGGTGGAACAGGTGGAACCGGAGCTACTGGCTCGAATGGAGCAGTTGGTGCCACTGGTGCTACTGGACCCGTCGGAGCTACTGGACCGGTCGGAGCTACTGGACCTACTGGTGCAACCGGCGCGACTGGTGCTACTGGACCTTCCGGAACTGTAAGCGTTCAGACCTGGCGTTATACCGCTTCAGGTGGAGAAACCAGCCTTTCTGGTACAGATTCCTTCTCGACCAGCTTGACCTACACGGTCGGAGCCGAAGAAGTATACATAAACGGCGTTCGATTGGTCCGAGGAACCGATTACACGGCTTCTACGGGCACTTCTATCACCGGTTTAACAGCTTTGGTGGCCGGAGATTCAGCCGTCGTAGCTTCTCCAAACAACTTTGCCGTAGCTAACGCCATCCCAATAGCTACCGTGACAGCTAAGGCTGACCTCGTGGTCGGTACAGGATCTGGTTCGGTTACAAACCTTCCGGTGGGAGCCGATGGCAGCACACTCGTTGCAAACTCTTCTGCCAGCACAGGCGTATCGTGGGCAGGGCCAACAGTCACGGCTGGCAAGAATCGCATTATCAATGGCGCTTTTGACATTTGGCAACGCGGTACTTCCTTTAGCGGAGTTGGCGGCTACACCGCAGACCGTTGGAAAATCAATGACGGCACTCCAGGAAATGTAACAATTTCTCAGGTAACTGGAACAACTGGCTTCCAATATGCCTATCAGCGTTCATCAACTGGAACTTCATCGTTCACCCAATTGGGACAACAGATTGAGTTTGCCAACTGCTACGACTTGCAGAATCAAACTGTAACCATTTCATTTTGGGCTAAGGCTAATAACGCAAATAGCGCTTCAACTGCCCTTACAGTCCGTACTCGTACTGTTGCTGGCGTAGATGGAGCAGCATTGTTCTCAGGCACAGCATCAGATACATCAAAAACCCTTACAACATCGTGGGCTTATTACACAGTAACCAAGGCGCTTCCTGCGACTTTTGGTGCGTTGTCTTTGGAATTTGCAGGTGCATCAGGCGCAAGCGGCGATGGGTATTCTATTGATGGCATCCAACTAGAATTAGGCTCAACTGCAACTGCCTTCTCCCGCGCTGGCGGAACACTTCAGGGGGAGTTAAGCCTCTGCCAACGGTATTACTACCGAATGGGCGGAACTGCCGCTTATACAATGATAGGAATGGGTTCGGCTATATCTACAACTGTCGCTAGATGCTTAATTGTAAATCCAGTAACTATGAGAACTAGCCCGACTGCAATAGATTTTTCAACCCTTGCAATCGGTGATTTTGTTGCTGGTGCAATTACTGTTACTGCGGCTACCATTGATGCTGCGTCTCCAAGTGGAACAACAATAAACTTTACAACGGCTGGCACGACTACTACTTATAGACCCTATGCAGTATTTACCAATGCTTCAACATCAGGTTATCTTGGATTAACGGCGGAACTTTAAATGGACAATGTAACTTTTATTGAAATCAATACAACTGCTGGTCAAGAGACTTTTGCAATTATTGACCACGGTAATGAGCAATTTACCTCAATGACCAAGGCTGACTATGAAGCCAGCACACTCCCATCCAACTCTTCTATCCCACAGGCAGGTGAATAATGAGTCGCGCACAACTTACAAGTACGGTAGAGCAAAACGGTGGCGGAGTAATTGCGCCATTTGTAGCGGGCAAGAACAAAATCATCAATGGTGATTTTAGCATTTGGCAACGGGGAGCATCGTTTTCAAACCCTTCTTCCCTTGCCTATACCGCAGACCGTTGGGCTATTTATTACGATGGCAGCGGAGCAACACGCACAATTAGTCAGCAAGCATTTACCACAGGAGCAGCACCAGTATCAGGTTACGAGTCAAGTTTCTTCTATCGTTATGCCGTAAGCGTTGCTGGTTCAGGAAATACTGCTAATCTTTTGCGCCAATATATTGAGAATGTTCGCAACTTTGCTGGCCAAACTGCCACCGTTTCCTTTTGGGCAAAGGCATCAGCAAACATAACAGTTCCATCAGTAGGAACAACTCAAAATTTTGGAACTGGTGGTAGCCCATCAGCAGGTGTAGATACTGGTTTTGCTACAAATATTGCAGTTACAACATCTTGGCAGCGTTTTAGTTTTACTGCAAATATCCCAAGCATCTCGGGTAAAACGCTAGGAACAAATAACGATACTTCGCTTGAACTGCGTTTCTTCTTACCTGCTGGCTCTTCAACATTCACCTTTGATATTTGGGGCGTTCAGGTAGAAGCTGGCTCGGTAGCCACTCCATTCACCACCGCATCAGGAACACTCCAAGGCGAGTTAGCCTTGTGCCAGAGGTATTACTATCGTGCAACCTCAGTAGGTTCATCTAGCAATTATCAACATTTTGGTATGGGTCAAGCATATTCATCAAGCGCTGCAAAAGTTCCAATT